>OMLO01003878.1_pt1 | contig 12399 bp, 1 predicted proteins | sample 1674811 | NCBI WGS metagenome assembly OMLO01 (sample SAMN06265003, study PRJEB25207) | coral metagenome | isolation source: Coral host | place: Mexico:La Bocana,Puerto Morelos, Mexico | collected 2008-11-13
ACATTTTTCTCTTCGTCAAGTGAAGTTGTGCATTGGTCAGCGGAACTACAAACAAAAGTTTACGACCCATCGACCGACCAAGCGAGTGAATTCGCGCTCCATCACTAAACTCCTATTTCGCATTCTGCAAAATAGTCGTAAAAATGAATCAATGGCCCACCGATTTCAATGCAATGTTATGGTTATCACGAGTCATAATCTGTCCTGCTAAGTTGACCCCTACGTCGCTACTCAGTCTACTCCGCCTAAAGCTAAACTGAAGAAGCCGACACAGTGCTGTTTTCTTCAGACATGCTTTGTACCACTGTTCAAATTTGTTGTATCACTGAAAAGTATGCGTTTAGTAATGGCGTAAAACACGAAATTCGAAATTGTTTTGCCCGCTGCGACTTAGAGAACACTTCATTGAAGAGAGCTAATTAAACAAAAGAGTCTATTTTCAGAAAAGGTGTCAGGACTGTGGCATCTATTTGACGATATTCTCCTGCGCTGAAACCTCTTTAGTTGCACTTGACTGTTGGTCTCAACAAAAGCACCCGGATATTCCTTAGATATTTCAACATACTTTAGTCGATTTCCAGAAGAGCTATGCTAACAATTTACGTAAATCTACCGACTGTTAAATATTCCAAAAGCAACGGCTCACATAAATTCCTTGAATGCTTTGATATAACTTTGTTAACTTGCGTCGTTAACATAGTTTGCCACGTGTTGATAGTATGTTTAACAGTGACTTTGGGTGAAATGCTTAAAGTTCTTTTATATTTTTTTTTAAGTAAATCAACTTAACAGATGATGTTTAACACTTTGGTCGCATTCCACTCATACGCCCGTTTTAATGATATAAACACCATTGTGGTGAGTGATAAACACAACATATTTGCACTTGACCATCACGTTTGAGTAATCATGTGTAATAACCCCAATATCATACAACAGGTCCAGGCGCGTGACTACTAACGAGATAATTAAGAAATGGCACGTGCAAAGCAACGTGAGAACCATTTCCCTCTATATTTTTAAATAATTACAAAGTACCTGCCTAAATATTTCGCTTTTCCCGCGCTCTCCTGCGAACACCTACTTGGGCAAGACGTGGAATAATTTCAGTCAAGTCTTTCTCGAAAAACTATGGCATTCAGCGTTCGTTTCTAAGGGCGGCAATTGACAACGCTATATTCGTTACCCGTTTCCTGCTTCCTCTCTCCCTCCAAACCATTTCCGCGAAAACAAAGCACGTACGAAACTGCCAAAACACTTTGGTTAGTGAAACTTCAGTAAAATCAGTCCAAAAAGATATTCTGTTATTTGATATTTCCTCAGTTTCTATCTAGGGTTCCTCTGTTTTCTGTTTTGAAATACGTAGTACATATTTTGTTAGTTTCCTTGTTGAATTTTGTCGTAGTTCAACGCATTCTTAAAAACCAGTGTTTTTTCCACACACAGGTTCATCTCGGTGATCTTCAGCTTATGTCGTGCTGAACTATGGCGCTGGTTTTTGCAAATGAAGTAAGAGCCGGTTACCGAAAATCTAGTTTCCTTATGCAAAAATGCCAGCATCAACCATTTCCTTGGGAGCTATATTTATTTTTTTGTGGTTACCGCTAAATCTTACATCAAAATTCAAGTACTATATATTCAGTATGAGGTTTGAACTTATGACAGCCATTATTTTTCACGGACATCAATCAACTCGGCAAAGAACTTTTGACATTTTCATCCATTCTTAGCCTTAAACCGCACAATAAATTATTATCGTTAGAACTCAGTGAACAGCTGAAAAAAGTGACAAGGAAATTGAAAGACTCTAGGGGGGTTCTCAATAATTTAGCAATTCCGATATTTCAAAGTTTTACACAATGGAGCGAGGAACTAATTAAGAGGGCAGAACTTTGAAAATAAACTCATTCACAAAAGAGCCGACACAAGCTCACAGTTGGTAGAATGTCAAACTTAAAACGATACATATTCAACTAACTCTAATATAGACCTCTGACTTTGCGGGAAGATCGAGTCAAGAAGTTGATCGTTTTTCGCGCTGAGCGATGTATTTATTTTGTTTGGGGAAATCAGATCTTATCAATTTTGAGGGCCATTTTAGGTAAGGGTTGCTTGGAAATCCTTTTGAACGGGGAATACATCCCGTGATACCCCAGGGGCCGGTACTGGTTCAAGGCAATTGGTGATTTCAATGTGCAATCTTTTGTGATGCTCCCTGGGTCTTTTTAAACTCAACATGGAGTGCTTAAGTCGCAATATGTGATTTGATCTAACATCTATGCTGGTACAATTTTTACAATATATATTCCACCAGGAATTAAGTCAGATTTGGAACAAAAAACGTAGACCATTATGTGGAAATGGAATCCCGTAACGTGACTTCAGTCAGAGTCTAACTTACCCATACATAATCGCTAAATCACTGAAAATATCTCAGATCTTCACGTGCATAGAGAACTTCAAGAAATTATTGTCAAGTACAGTCAGACGAAAGCAACTCAACAAAAGATGATTCCATTACGAAGTGGGGATTACTAATTATGGCCACCCTTCCAGAGAGTTAAACTGAGCGGATTTTAGCTCTAATCCGGAAAACGCGAGGCGTTTTTTTTGAGTGGAGCGAAATCATTTTTGCAATCTCTTTTGCAACTTGAAATTAAAATAGGTACAGGCTTAATTCTTGATTTCTACGGGGAAGGAGTGGCGTATAGCAATGGTAACAATGATTTAGTCTTCACTAAGCCAAAACACTCTACACATGGACTTATTTCGTGTACAGACAAAATACAAACAGTTGACAGATAATTGGATTTATTAGGATTATAATTACAAGAGTCTTTACGAAAAAATAACAAGTAACGGAAATCCTACAGTCATTGAATGGATTTCAAACGACGACTTCTCAGACGTATTTGATCGGAGTCGGCTCTATTAATAGCGGGACAGCAGCATACAAGCTTTCAAGCGGGACAAAAGCTTATTTGTTTCGCATAGACCAACTGTAAATTAACTCTGAACACGGCATGACAATTTTGCAAAAGATTCAAGTTAACTGGACTTGTTCAGTTGTTGAGTCATGCTTTTTCATCCTGTGATCAGGTGGTACTTTTTTCTGATTGATAAGGAGGGTATGATTGCAGGTCATTTCTATTTAGGCTACGGCAGGCACTAAGACAAATAATTATACTGGAATTGTGTAAAGAGTGAGCTACTATTCAGAGAAATTGTTAGCTGTTTTACAAACAAAAATACGTCGACTTGGGTCTGTGTGTTTTACGCACCCATGCCTGAATTTAGCTTATTACTAAACTGGCACGTTCTGTCGAGTCACACTTACATCACTGGACTATTTTGGCGGTGAGACAAGCAAATATTTGTAGCATCTATTGGTTTTATTGCGCCGAGAATGACTAGATAAGCTGTTTAATAATAATAATAATAAAAGTTAAGCAACGTTTTAAGCATTCACCCAATCTTCGGTTCATGGGTGGTGTCCATGAGTTGAGAAGGTTTTGGAAAGCCACAGTCTTCTTACGATGCAACTGCATTCGTAAGATCATAATATAAAACCCCTTGTATGTTTCATTTGGTTCATGATACTCAGTTGATCTTGGTGAGGTTTGATAAAACTGATAAGAAAGATATGCTATACTGAGTCAGCTTAAAGATTACTCATGGGAACAAAATTAAACCCTCGTTGCTCTAGTTCTGTACCTTACGTAATAATTCACGAGGATTTCATAAAACTGCTTTCCCAATGGAATCAGCTCTATTAATGGACTTTACTCATAAATATCCCATCACTTCATATCGGTAACCGAAACCCACAACAAAACGCGTTATTTGGCATGCTTTAGGGACATTGTTCCTCTCTTGGAACCCCTGTGGCTGTCAGTGATTGTAAAAGTCATCGAAAGATGGAGTACAAAAGGTAAGGTAAAGCACCACTGAACAGAACTACATCGCGTGAACTAGAGCTAAAAGCTCACTGATAATGTGAGGTGCTGAATGATAATCTGTCGTGGGCTCCTATTTGATTTCAGACATTTCACGACAGACTTTTGCTCCTTCATAGTCCGATCAGTGGAAGATGACAGATTGATAATGATGTTAAATTAGCTCATACAAAACTAAAACTGCACTTTGGACTGTGTGATGATGAATTCACTAATTGCGGTTGCTTATTTGTTTGCGTTATGTAGCAAAACAAAAATATTAAATCGTAATACTCAGTTAGTGCGACTTATAAAATACTAGAAAATTTTCTAAAGGGTTGTTTGTGTTGTGATTTCTTAAGTCTTTCATAGTCTTAACATTAGTGCGCTTAAGCCGGAAAAACTCAACTCCGTTGTTTCATAAAAGGAAAACAAACTTATAGACACAAATATGGCACAGTGCTAACAAAATTTAGACTTTTTGACCGCCAATAAATCTTCAGGACCCTGCGGCGAAAGAACTTCTTGGATTTGTTAGGACACATCCGGAACGGCTACGCACATTCGACGCAGCCACTGATGTCAAAAAAAAGTTCTTTTGGTTGGTTGGCAACGCAGAAGAATAGACCCTAAACTTAACCGCAAGTATTTTTAAAACGAAAACAAAGTAAGGGTCGTTATATGATGCAACGTGGGCCATACGGAAAAACATCTGTACATATCCGTTTACTTTATCAGTAAATGCCCTGCGCGCAAACTAATTATCGCATTAAAAGAAATTCCAATTTAGTGATTAATGCTTTTTAGAAAGAGCGCTAGATTTTTGCATAAAAATGAAGGCCAACATCTACTGGACCAAATGGATTAATAGACTTCCATTGCAATCTATTCTAGGCGCACATTGTTGTCCGCCGATTCCTCTTTGTAACTTACTTAACTTTTAATTAGTTTTCTGCTAAGTCTACCTTCAGCTTTTGTTTAGTACATCATGGGTTTGGGGCTTAAGGGACGTCAGTTTAATTTTAATTCTGTCATGGAAAGAAAATGATGTATTAATGCCATTATTTTCTCGTCACACAAAAGAATGAGTTATTTAAATCAACACAATATCTGAATACAAGCAAGGTCGGCCTCCTTGTATTTCAAAATGTAACTTTTGCACACGAGTCACTTTTGAAGTAAAACTTGTGTGTACCCTTACGAGTGTTTTTCGGGTTCATTGTAATTACGTAAGTAACGTGTAGAGACAATCAGGCGCTTGTCCACAAGGGACAATTGAACAATGAGTGACTCTGAACCAATGAAACTCACTGTCGCTATCTGAGGTCACGGTGAAAATTATATAATAATATAACGCCTTCAACTGTATTTGCATTCGCAAAGAATTGATACATTCTTGTCCACAATGACTTTAACTTAATTACTCTAATGACGCGAGCGAGTTAAAATGACGAGATGGTAGATACGATGTTTTTTTGTAATTGGCTTCAACAAGTTTTACACCTCGAACGCTATAGCTAATTAAATTGCGTGATAAGGATCGATATTAACGCGCGCCAAGTGCATTCTATGGCTTGGTTATTATTACAATAGGTTTGAAACTCTATACACCAGCTCAGTTGGACGTAAATACGAGATCTAGATAAATATTGTTCGCTTTCGGACGAAGTGATTTCATCAGATCAAGACACTGAGGTAAGATCTCCTTATACAGGAACAAATTCAGATTTTGTCCTTGTTGGCTAGTCTCGAGATGGGCTCGAGAGCTTTATTGACAATCCATTAAGCATAGTTTAATCGTGTCTTCATACCTCCCACAGGTTTGTGTACAAAGTAATGCAAATGCGGCGAGATGAATTTGTAAACCTTCTTGTCGTCTAGCTAAAGTTGAAATGGCTTCTCCTTACGGGAGCGTACCTATTGCGAATATCTCTACTGGCGTAAAAGCTAAGCTTCAAAAATGGATGGGAAAAGCAAGTGCCACCGTTCGCGACAAGCAATCCGCTAGTTGTCAAGAAATGGCTGTGGAAATGACGGATTACGAATTGCAGCTCCAAATAAATAATGCCGTGCCCGTAACGTATCATTCACGGACACGCAGCGCTCCTATACCGATGAATTATGGCGAAAAAGTCGCGAAAAGGGCAAGAAAAAGCTCCAGTTTTACAAAGAACCAAGACACCCGTGAGAAAGACGTAATTCATGTGTACCCAAAGAATGGAATGCCAGGGGGTTTAACTCACAGTATGGTTTTGCATGAGTCATCGAGTGAGCCCAGCAGTAGCCTACAAAAACAGAAAAACGTTAACTGTTATAGTAAAGAATTGAAACTCGAAGATCAAACTGATAGTGTTGCGGTGAATGCGAGTCGTCGGGCTAAAAACATGGACAGTAACACTAACGCAACAAGCTCGCGTGCGCCGGTGAAAGGTAACAGATCCCCTTGTGTAGTATCGAAAACATCTGGAGAATACTCTGATGAGAGTGCAAGCTCTGACAACGAGAAAATTGCATCGAATCTCGTCTTCGAGAGCAATCCCAACGACGTGCAACAGCTTTCGGGGAAAATTCAAACGCGGTTACAGAAGTGGGTCGAGCGGGCATCACATCATGCAGCTTTACAGGATCGGAGACTCAGCGAAGAGTCTGCAAGTTCTACAGACGACAGCCTCAACCCATCTGAAAGTCCCAAGTCAAGGTCTTCGGGATCAGAAGCGAAATCATGGACGAACGAGAGTCAGGTAAAGAAGATAAAAGAACTAGAACTTGCCTTGAAAGAACTGGTGGAAAACGTTGGGGTCAGAGGAGGGAAGCAAGGTGGAATTCGTTCACCGGGTTCTAATGGGCAGAGATCAAGAAACAATTCCCAAAAGGAGAACGAAGAATTGGATGAAAACGGGAATCAGAGGTTATTAGACAAACTTTCCCGTGATAGTAGCGAGTCTGGATTGCATCAGGGCCGAAATGGCAGCTCAAGTACCGAGTCAGACACAAGTGTCAATACGGCAGACGGGAATGCTAAATTGATGATTGACAACTCCGAAAAATCAAATGGGCTGTGTTCGGAAAATCAGATAGACGACCTCGATGACGTTATTTTCCTAAAATCTAGTTGCCCAATTCGCGATGAGAGTAGAATGTATGTACACCCACACAAAAATGGTCGCAGATCCATCACGTTGCAGGAAGTTTTGCTATGTGAAACTCTCATCGAACAATGTCCGATTCAGAGTAATAAAGATGACCGGGCCAAAACGATAACCCAAACTAACATCAAAAAAATCCACGAGGACACAATGAAAAACAAAGGCAAGAAGGCTACGATTAACAAAAATCGCTCAGGCAAATCGGAATTAGCAGAAAGCCAAAATGATGTTATCATTACCAAACTATCAGAAAATAGACCAAGAGATGGAGTAGGGAAGCTTGAACGCCCGATGTTGAGAAAGCCAATGACGGCTCCCGATGGAAATTCTTTAAAGGTCGTCCCTGATTTGTGCGTTCGAGAAAGCATGAGACAATATTTAAAGTTCAAAGATGCTGATCTTTCCGCTTTCGCCGTCGAGTGCGTGCGCCATGCAAACAAAAAGAAACAAATTTTGAGGGAAGGAGACGTGGAAAAAGAGAATCTCCTTGAAAAAACTGTTCAGCCTTCGAAAAAAGCCAATACAAACGAAACTAACGGTGCTCAGTCTGTCCAGATAGCAGAGCTAAAACCCATTGTTATAATTTCCTCACAGGATGAAGATGACAAAACTGACGAGTCCGAAAGATCGACAACTCCGACTGACTCGTGCAGATCGTCAATGGACGATGAAACCGCAAACAAGCCTGTCGAAAACGAACGTAGATCACGTTACAGTTTCGCCCGTACTGCGGAAGAAGCCGAGTGGTTCGCGAAAGAGTTTATTGATCCCGCGCAGGGAAATGGTGTTGCTGAAAAAGAATCCTTAGAGCGCTCGTCCAGTAACCCGCAACAGGATCCCGTGAGTGCGCAGCGCTTGTATAAATTCCCTTCAATGCCAATGTTTTACATACCAAATGAAAACGTGGACTCTGAAAATGGCAAACAACAGAAAAAAGAAACAGTAAACAAGCCGTCCGCGTGTTTGTCTCCGCAAAGAAGGTACACGGCTTCGTTTCCGTCAGCATTAGAGTCACTGAACACTAGAGCCGATCCATTTTATCATGGACTATCTGACGCGGCTTCTACGACGAAACAACGGGCAAGCACCAGTTCTATGCTTACTGGTAAAGAAACGTCTAAAGACGAAAACGACAATGAAGACAACAAGACTTCAAAGAGACCAAAGCTGAAAAAGAGAAAGATGAGTGCGCCCTCGAGATCGGGACTTTATCCAATGACCAATGTTCGTGTAGACATTGAAGCTCTTATTTGAACTGACTTCACAGTACTTCAATGTGAAGCTAAGTGATGGAAACTTAGATATATCATAGAAATTATCTTTAATCACACGCATTGGAGATCATTAAAGCTCTTGCTTGACTAAATGCTTAATATTTAAGCCAATTGTAAGAGGACTTTGCACAAGAAGTGAGATCCGTGAGACAGTCTCTCGCAAAGCGTAAACTCTCTATGACAATCAACATCAGACCAAGCGAACAGGTCGAACAGATATATATATTTTTATCTTCTTTTGCTAAACCTTATTCCGAAACATAAATTATATTATATACAAGCTGGACAAAGATTAATATTTACGTAACATTATTATATATACATTCATGCAAGTGCCTTACCACTAGGTAAAAAAAAATGGGTACACCGTACAGCTAATATGCGTATATTTTTGCTAAAAATGCTTGCTATTTACACTGTAGTACTGCGTTCATCGTTGTTGGTCATTCGTAATACAATTCGTACTTTTTCGACCCTAAGGCTAACCAAATGAATTAACTGTCACATTTTTTATTTTGAATAAACCAAGAATGTTACCGATCCAAGGTTCTATATTTAACTTTTTGTAACGAAATCGGCTACATTTCCATTTTCAGGAGTACTCCGAACGAAGAGAAAATTAGGTGATCCCCTGATTTCCTCTTGTCCGAACTTAATGTCGGATCGCGTGCCTAAATAAATTTGCTCGCGTGATTGACTAATCTGTTGCGATTTTTCATCTCGTGAGTTGTTGTGGATTTTCTTTGTATTAAGTTTATCCTCATCTCCTATGCACCCCCCAGTCTCGAGCTTATTTTTGCAAGTAATGTTTTCGTTCCGGCTTTCAATGCCCGGCTCAATTTAACACTATTTACGTGTGCTTAAGGTGTTAGAGTTAACAAGTTGTTATGGTTACTTCAAAAACGGTGCTTTATATTGGCTTTGCTCAAAACCGAATCAGTTGAAATTACTGCAGAAAAGTATCAGCCTAAAGAAAAGGAAATATATTTTTGTAGTGTTGATTTAGAAAACTTTACAATTAGTTATGTTGTGTTTTCATGATTAAGGTAATTATCAGAGACAAATATTGTAACATAAACTTAGACCAACGATTATTCCACAAATGTTTTTTTTCAGATACATGTAAAGGTCAAAGTAACTCAACTTCAAATAAATGAAGTACTCAACATGCAGTTCAGGACTATTTTTATCTGTTTTGTTGGCATTTCGTTGACCCCCAACAACCAGTTTGGTTAATCTAAGCAACATACCACTCTGGCGCCAAGCAGCTTTCTTCAGCTATCGCCTCAGGCTTGAAAACACATGCTAGTACCGAGGTTGCCTTGTCTCTGCAACGTGGTCATACATGCAGAAAATGATCTTATCAACAATGAAAGTGACAATCAAAATCTGGCTAAATAAACAGCATCGGGCTGAATTCAAACGGCCGATTCTCGACTGGAATGCTAATTTCTGCAGATAAGTAGACCGCGTCGTGTAGAACTGATGACCAAACTGATTAAGTTCAATACAACCGTTATTAATAACGTTGCTCTGCATAGAGGTTGAGGGTCTTTATGATTTAACAATACCAGCAGTCCTAAATAATTCGATGATTTACGAGCACATATGTGAACCACCGACCAAAATGTCCTCTCACCTCGGAGGGAGCGGTACAACGGACAGGGGAGGCACAGGGGAGTCTTAGCTTCCCCCATTTCAATTCCCTCTTCCAAAATTCCCTCTTCCAAAACTCCCTCCTCCCGCCCCTGGTCTCCCGCAAACGTTCCCTCTCCATTTACTTCCAAGTTTTCGCCTCATGTCCCCTTTCATGCATCTGTCTTCGATAGACGCATAACATAGTATGGAAGATTCTTCAAACAAGAAGTGTTTTAGACAAATGACTCATTGTTTGATTCTTCTTCCAAACGTATTTATTGAAACACGGCTCGACAAGGATAAAATGATATCTGCTAGGGCTGTTTTGTTGAGCCCGATAATTCGTGTTGCGACCTTCAAATGTCTCATGGCAAATCAACCTCTCGACGGTAACACTTCAACAAAACTACGAGCGGGCCCGATCGTCTCCCTCTGACGATTCTCTTGCATTGGTTGTGGACTTCTGTTGTTGTCTAGCTACTCTTTCAAAAATTAATCGAGTGCGATGAACAGAAAATCTCGTGATCATTGATGGAAGGAATCCACTTTATCCAATACCGGTTATGATTTATCGCTACGTACTATAGGAAGATGTTTATGCGGTTGGTACGTATGACGGGCCTTAATTGCCGGAATAGCTTATAAACCCCATTTCCTTACGAGACAAAATATTAATCCTTGTAGCTTATCAAGATCTTTAGTGCTGACATTTGTAATTCATGATGGGGGTGCTACTAGTAGAAAAGGAAAATTATTTCACAAGCGGATTATATATTTTGACTTTCTAAAAGCAAGACCCATGGACTTTGTTAACATCCGCATTATACAAACGAAAGGCAATGATGATTCACGCTATGTCGAAGGCAACTGACCTATCGATAGAATTATTCGTCTACCAGAAAAAGGTGACTTTAGTGTTTCTTCTTCTGCTCCGATAGCAAGCAACTAAGAGAACATTATGTAACCTTGTTTCTGATCAGTGCGTAAAGACAGTTTACATTACGTAACGGTCCAGGCCATTCGCAGACAACAATGCCAATCTTGTATGCAGACTTTCCCTACTTCACTATAAGTGGTTTAGTGTAATTGTCTGGGTGAAGGTGGTTTTAAAAACAGATTGAAGTTTCTACAGCCTGAGTGTCCTGAGTGAAAGTCATCTTCAGAGTAAAGTGAAGCTTGTGAGTTGTAAGATCGATTGTAAGACGACGTTGTTGCAGTGAGTCTGGTCTCAGTTGAAACCGATTAGTCAGTCGAGCCAAGATGCTTTGACTGTAAGACTCGTGTAAATGAAAATAAGGGGTATAAAAAGAACTGTAAGGAAGTCAAGTGGTTTGAATTTACTGTTTTCAACAATAGAGTGAAAAAACGTACTAGTTCGTGTTGGTCATCAATTAGGCTAATTTTATCTTTGTTGTTTCCAACAGATTGTATCTATCTGTCAACGATGAAAAAAATCACCTCTTCTTCTATACCCTCAGAAACAGTTTTAATTCCAGAGCCCTTTCAATCACAATATATTTCTCGAAAAAAAAGTGAGGAATTTGGACTGGATTACCACTGCTATGGTATTTTCAGTTTACGCACTTCTTCACCAGTATATCCTCAAGATCAACACTGCTCAGTAACTTATATCTTATCTTGTTTCCTCATTTATGTCTGGGTTTCAGTGAAGGGCTGTAGATACATCTACTCCAAGTCTGCCGGATTGTCTGTTTCAATGTTCTATGTCTCCTGAGAGCACGAAGGAACTCCACTGGCTACAAATAAGGATTGATTGATTGGTTAATTGGCTACAAGGGCCATCTCATGCAGTGAAGGAATTTGTTGGACTGTAGAGGTTGTTGTGGCGAAGTTTTATCACTCAGCACAGACTGAGTGGTATACCAGAGCCTACATGTGACCTGTGACATCATTATTGGTATCATAAAAAAGATTTGCTGTGCACTTCGAAACATGCTTCCTTTATAGCTCGCTCACGAAATTCTCTCTGAACGACCAATGCATTATGACATTCCTCCTTTAACGAAGACCGTGCACATTTGTAGGCATTTAGACCTTGCATTTGCCACAATGCCGCGACACATCCGGGGCTTTTTTGCAACTTCTGCGCGTAAATTCAAACTGAATAATTATTCCAGCTGTCCAGACAATAAGAAAATGACGACATCTGCAAACAGTATGTATATTTTGCGCGATTACGAGCTTATTAGTCGAGTTTCGTAAGAGTTTGCATATGGGTTTTGAAGATGACACATCAGTAGAAAATACAAGCCCTTCTCTGAGATTTTTTTCTGAATAGGCTTCAAATAGATCTTTCTAAACCTGTACGGCCTAACAACTTTCCATGGCAGTCTAGTCCATACATTTGGTAGACTGGGGGCTCTTAGTGGCAGAAAGAAAGTAGGA
>OMLO01003879.1_pt1 | contig 12399 bp, 5 predicted proteins | sample 1674811 | NCBI WGS metagenome assembly OMLO01 (sample SAMN06265003, study PRJEB25207) | coral metagenome | isolation source: Coral host | place: Mexico:La Bocana,Puerto Morelos, Mexico | collected 2008-11-13
GGCTCCCATGAGTTCACTTAAGCTTACTTCCCAAAGAAAAGAGGCTATCCTCATGACTGTAGTTTCCCTATGTCTAGATAGCCAACTGAATTTTTTTCCAGTTTCATGGCTTAGTTTCCCATCAATTGGGGAAACCTCTGTGGGCATTTTTTTGAAGCGCCCCAAGGCCTCCCTGGCGTGAAAGCTATTGCTTCAATCGACATCTGGCAGCTCCTGATGGCCTCATCTATGGTTCGGTTCCCACGAGATGGCACCGGGCCAAACCCATGAGGTTTGAACATATTTTCACCCCCTGCATTGCTAGTGACCTAGCAGCTACAAAAGCCGAGAAAATCCAAGAGAGCTGTTGAGGTCAAGATGAAAAAAACTTAATGAGAATTTGTAGTTTCTCAATTGTTGGCGGTTTTGAAAGAAAACCACAAGGCAAATAGATCGGAGTTTTGTCAGATACAAAGTGATATGAAATCTGTTGCACTCTCAAAAAAATTGGACAATGGCAAAGGTGTTTAATACCTCTTGCAATGTACACCCTGGAAGATCAACATGGAACCTACAAATCACCATGATTATGGTCCATGTTATTCTTCAGGGATGTAATGTTGTAATGGAACATCATCTTTTTTTCCTCATGAATACAATAAGAATGTGTTTTTTTTTCGTGCAACTGGAGAGATGGTGGAGTCGGAAGAGGTCAGGTTTTTTTTTGTTTTTCCCCACATGTCAGCTTTGGTGGGGTCGCAAACATCCAGAACTGTACTATCCATGTATTTGTAGAGGACCCCTGGTGTGAAAAACTTCTCTACTTATGTTCTCTTCATGTCAAATAATGATGGATCTTCTTTGCTAATGTTGGTTTAGTGAGATGCTTCTTTCATTTTCTTCTGATCGCAAGATTGAGCGCAATTTATATCCACCGACCCACCTGCAATTTGTGTCCCGGATTTGGGAAATTCTACTGTTTTGGCATTTCGATCCACTTCTTGCTGGGTGGTCCATGTCATTCTTCTTCATAGGTTTCACTATATAGCTTGCGGGGATTTCGGCCGACTTGTATGTATATAAATATATATATATATATATATATATAGACACTTGACAAGGGCTCAAGGAATCGCCGCAAGACGGAACATCCTCGCCCCACGTGATTCTTTCACGATCGTGCTTTTCGCGCTATAGTGGCTCTACATCCTGCATCCCCTGGCTGGCACCGAAGAGCTCGCAAACGTCGGTCCACTCTACGCTTGAAAATCCACAAGGAAAGGTCATCCTTTGAACCGAGACTTGGATTACTGCGGCAGTGGACTTTACGACTGGCGACACATCACTCAAGGCCGGCCTACAAAGAATTGCAGGCGCATATGTCGAGATCTTGGCAGCAATGGCCCAAAAAGACAGGACATCAGAAATGGCCACAGAAGGACCGTCGGGCAAAGGATGCCGTATCAAAAGACAAGGATGCCTTGCCCTCCTACGACTCTGCGCCCTCGCGTGGACAATCGCATGGATCTACAGGTTCCAAGGACCGAAAGGATCAGATGGAGCCGGATCTACGTGGAGCTCTACAGGAACTGATCGAGACCAACAAGTTCGAGATCCCGGACACCCTGAAGGAGTACTTCAAGAAGGATGTCGGGGAGGAAATACAGAGAGATCAAAAGGAGCTCAATCAGAAGAGAAAACTCGCACAAAAACTCCAGAGGCTCGAATCTGCGCTACAGAAGAAGACAGAGCAGTGGAGTACTTTTCGCGAGTCAATTCGAGAACATGTGCAACAGGAAAAGAAGAGATTCGAGGAAGACACTCAGGAGTTGGAGAAAGCCATCACCAACACCAAGGCAGACTTGGAGCGTGCTATGAAAGGCGAAGATATCTCCAACAAGGACGAGAAGAACATTCCAGACCCAGATCTGGATTTCCTCGACGAGCCCATGACACCAATGATCGAAGAGAAGCAGACCCCAAAGGAATTCGAGGACCTGATGCACCAGACGCAAGCCGGCCAGATGCTATTGGCCAAACAGGTGCAACAAATCCAGGAACAGATGCAGTACATGGCACAGATGATGGCTGCACCGGTGCAACAATCGCCTACCAGGGCCACGTTGACATCGGGCTTGGGATTCTCACCACCACCAGTCACACCGGAGGGACCAAGAAGGAGAGGCCCACTCGAGCCCTTTGCAAGGAGGTCCGAGCCCTATCAGAAGAACCTAACAGAAGAACAAGAAAAGGAGGCAGTGGTCCTCGATGGTTTGGATGGGTATGGACCCACGTGACCATCACTATTGAGGCAATATATGGGGGAATTGCTGGTATGAGTGATTTCGGCCACCATGGTAGTGGCATGGGAGAAATGAACCTACCGGCACAGTTTCACTATGGGGCCACTTTGGCCGACTATGATGATGGACATTGTTTGTCTGCACAGTCAAGGGTTTTGCTGACCGACATGGTCAGTATGTACAATATCTATTTTGCAAGCGCTTGTCGTGCTTCTCCTGAGCTCAGGAGCCAATCCAATGGTATGTTGACCGACTCATTGAACACTGCAAGAGAAGATGATGCACAGATCTCATTGCCGTGGAGTATGAGTTGGAAGCCTTCTACACCTCCCTACATTATGGACGATTTCGAGGACATATGGAAGGAGGAGGAGCCTCTGGATCTACATTGCAATGCGAATACGGACAGTCGCAAAGCGTGCTACGAGGAGATTATGGGTGACTACTTCCAGGAGATTGACAATGAGTACAAGAAGAGGAAGAGTGGGGGTTCTTCCGCAATTGACTCAATGCAAAGACATCAAGAAGTAGGACACATTGTTACGAGAAGTAGCACCTATGCAAGAGATCCAATGGAGGAAGACTCCAGATTTGATGTACATCTGGAACCACTGTGCCTCTTACAGGCTACAGTAAGTTTGAAGACTCTGATATGGACAGGTGCTGTAGCCTGGGAAGACTCATTTTTTCAAAACGCGATGGCAAGACAGCAAGCAAACAACTTGCTGGGGCCACCAGTCCAATCTTGGGCTTGGGCAAGACTACAAGCACGGATACCGAGTCCAACTGAGTCGAACAGACTTCAAATATATCGCAGTTCATCGCCAATATTTAGGGCGCCGAATTGGTACCAGATACACACAACAATGGCGAGCACACCAATTGAAGTGGTATCTACTATTGGCATGGCATGGAACGACCTCACACCCACTGACGGACACAGTGTATTCTGGCAGCTACATCTCGCTGACCATCATTCAAGGTACAGCCCAACAGTACTACCAGGACACTCGATCCAGGTTTTGGTCTCCAGCCAAGAAGATGCTGCACTACATGGTTTGAACGAAGCGGTGATACTCATCGATCTCCATGATCACTCATATTCACCGCCGACGTTGATGATGAAGGCCTACACGATTCAGCGTCTACAGAACAGATTGTCACTGATCCAGGAAGCTGGACTTCTCGTCCAATGTTCCACAACCCATCTGTGCCGTGTCTGGAGGAATGGCAACGAGTGCACTTTGCACTACGTTGCTATGGAAACAGCGGACTTTATCAATATCCAGGTCAAGGACATGACGCTCTATGGACCGGCCGTTGATATTTACGCTACAGCACCAAGAGACGCAGAAGAGGTCGCATCACAGCATACAGAGGAACCACCCGAGGATGACAATACCCAGCCAACAGAAGGTGCCAGCGACGACACCAACCCTGCGGCTGACTACATGGTTGTCATCAGAAGACCCAGGCCTGCGCAAAACACGGATTCTTTTCATGCTTACGTGGGAGATCGTGAAGGAGAAGAAGCGGCGGCTCAGGCACGCCGCAGGTGGCCTGACCTTGAAGGGCTCGAACCTACCATCAAGGAGGTAGATGCATCCTTTTACAATGCCTTCCCACAGGAGGAGGCTTGGGTGCTTTACATAGCGACCCACAGCGTGACATTCAATGCGATGCCTCACATGCGAGCTGTGATCGTCCTGTTGAGAAGGTTTGGAGAAGCCGACTATCAAGCAATGGCGCATGCGCACCTTACATCAGAATTGGGCATTCTATCACGCTGCCGTCTACTTCATGAATGCAAGGTCGCTAAGGTCCACTACTGTGTGACAACACACAACGGTGAAAGAGTTTTTGGGTCGACAAGGATTGAGGTACAACACGGGGACTTCATCAGAGTGGATCTAATAGACAAAGACAACGTCATGCAAGAGGTCAAGTTACTATCAACCACTGAAGAGGACTATGTTCGCAATGACAGAGTCGTATTTTGGCCATCTACTACGCTGGTGAGACAAAGTGAAGAAAGCCATCAGAGTCAAACGATTGCCACATCTTCAGGGATACGTACAGCCGTGCAGACGTTGCATGAGTACTATTGGTTCACACTCACAGCAATGCTATGGATCTATGTCCCCCTCTTACTTCGACTATATGAACGTGAACATCCCACACCGAAGCAAAGGAAACCAAGAAGAAAATGCTGCAGGACAAACATCAAAACGCTCAGAACGATATTCCTATGCGGCTTGCTCATTTCCCAACATTGGCATTGCGCACTAGCGCTTCAACTACAACAGGTAACATGTCCAATAGACATTGAGGACCATTGGGAAGGAGGACAAGTGAGCATTGAAGCACCTGGAAGCCTGCAACAGCAGTGGACACGAGACTGCTCACAAGGACTTCGACCGCCAGGTAACCCGAAATGTGACGGTGAAAAAGCGTTACAGCTTACTGCACAAGGTGAATACCTCACAGGTCGAATTGTTCAGCATCTCGAATTCTGCGAACTATCTGCAAAATTGTCTGAACGATTAAGATGTATAGCCAGACCTTTGAAACGGTCTGATGCCATTTTGCCAGGCCCACCTGTACAGATCTCCCTGGAGGCCAGCTTGTTTCACAACACGTCTCAGGCAATGCCCCCAGACAGAGATCATGCAAAGAACAAGATGCACAAAGTTGCGGACACAACAGCCAGTAGTACATACTTAGGACATGGGGGTTTTAAGGGTGCACCTAAGGGGATTGATTTTGGGCAATACTCCCTCAAAGTTGGAGCCGATTTGTTCGATCCTGATCTGGGTCTTACCACACCATGGGAGATGCCTATGCCCAAGCCGCTCTCGGAAGTCATCGACGAGATCCCGGTATTCTATCCAACGACACTTCTCACAGCGAGTGGTGAAGAGGTGACTCCCCCACGTGTTCTACATATCTACACGGATGGCTCGTCAAAGACGCAAGATGGTGTTACAACGAGCTCATGGGCAGTTATCATCATGTGTGCACCATCTAACACACCACAGGACGCAGACCTTAGCCTTGTAGACTGGCTATGTGGAACAACGCAGGATGACCCTCTCCATCCACAATGGCTTGGAGCATACAACAATTCCAGCCGTACAGGAGAAGCAGAGGCATTAGCGTGGGCATTATTATGGCTACTACAGAGCGAAACGGGTTGCGAGATCAACATTCATGTGGACGCCACCAGTGTATTACATACAGCCTCCGGACAGTGGGGACACCACCCAGAGGACCATGTTATACGTCGACTCCGAGCATTACACCAAACAGTTTGGACGCTACATGGCGACAATGCGCTACACGTTCAACACATCAAAGCACACTCGGGTCGAGCTGGGAACGAATTAGCAGACATGCTGGCGAATGCAGTATACGTGAAAAACCATGGATCGCGAGGTGCCCAGACATCAATCTTAGCCGATGGATGCACGGAGAACCTCCCCTCATCGAATGGGCTTGGACTATGGCTGACCAACTACAAAGGGAAGAATCAATCCCTCTGTACACTCAGGAGCACTTCTGGTGGACGCACTGGGAACAGCCTACTAGATCACAGGAGTGGTTACACCACCTGCCCAAGCAAGAGGTCGCGACAGAGTCAAGCCAGCTCAGCGTCAAAGTCATGACGTACAACGTGGGCTCGCTCAAAGAACGCAGTGCTGCAGCGTTACTACGAGGACAACTCACGCACCATGGAGTACATCTTGCCGGGTTACAAGAGACGAGAGCGACAATGGACGATATCCCGGACTCCGACTTTTACAGGTTTGTGGCCGCCTCTGACAAGGGCGTTGGAGGATGTGAGCTGTGGGTATCCAGACAGCACCCATACCGCAGGACAACCGGTTTACTTCCAGCGCAGCCAATTCCAGGTTATCCTTGCAGAACCACAAATCCTATTGGTCGCTGCATCTCTGGGAGACCTACATCTCCTGATCTGCACAGCGCACGCTCCCAACAGTGGGCACGGCAAGACTACTATTCAGAAATGGTGGAATAGACTTGACAAGATATTGAAGGACAATGTTCGAGGACGCTACATTATTCTATGTATCGATGCCAACAACCAGCTACCGGAATCCCAGCCCAATGTGGGATGTTACGGCCCCATTTCGACAGAAGAAGATAGATCCGCGCCCTTTCCATGATCTACTCTACGCACAGGAGCTCTTTGTTCCATCCACATTCGAGCACATACACCAGGGAGAGTCATGTACATGGACATCCAATGATGGTATGATCTCAAAGCGACTGGACTACATTGCTATACCATTGGTGTGGAGCAATATGACACTAAGTACATTTGTCGACTATGACATACACTCTGGAGTTGGTGGCATTGACCATTTCGCCCTCTGTATGAATTTGGATGGACTACTATGCAGAGCCCAACCAAAAGTGACACCAATACAATTTGATCGGTCGCTCATCGCCCATGCCACGACAGAACAATGGCAGTCCTTTTTTGCCAGTTGGCCTACTGTCGCATGGAATACAGACCCAACCACCCACGCTGGGATTATTGAGGACGAGATTCAACGCAGATTGGTGGCACATTTCCCGAAGACAGGACAGACCAAGAAGAATACTCTACAATTCAGCAGGAAAACTTGGAGACTCTTTCAAGACAGAAATCGATTTAGAAAGCTACTTGCAGGACATGGCCGAGCACTCACTGCATTGACTATGAACAGGACACTACACGCCTGGAAAAGCTTTACAGTGCTACACGCATGGACACCTCGAGACATTGTATATGCTATGCGTATGGCGGTCATGCTCAACAAGCTCAAAACAACACAGACACTTCTACGGGGACAAGTTCGCCAAGACAGAGCCGATTTCCTACAGAAAACCATGGAGCCCTTAGCGAATACGGACAGGACTGGTGTGATGCACGTCCTCAAGCACTACCGTTTAGGCAAAAGGGTCAAGGACATGAATCGAAGACATCTGCCCATGGTGGAATTAGAGAACGGTCAATTGGCGAAGGATCCACAAGAAGCGATGAACAGATGGAGACGTCACTACGCCCAGATGGAGGGAGGCAGTGAAGTCACGCAGGAGCAGTTGCAGATGGATGAGGCATCAGCTCCTCGTCATATTCCATGTGACCTGAAAGACCTTCCCACGCTTACGGAACTTGAACGACAGTTGAGAGCCGCCAAGCCAGGAAAGGCTATGGGGATGGATCGCATACCGTCTGAGCTGCTCCACTATGCGCCACAACGACTCGCACATGCAGTGTGGCCCCTGTTCCTGAAGCAAGCGCTAACCATCAATGAGTGCGTCCAACACAAGGGTGGCAAGTTGATCAGTGCGTTCAAAAGGAGAGGAAGCATCACACAGTGTGAGAACCACAGAGCCTTGTTAGTGTCAAGTTGTCTCGGCAAGGCATTTCATGGCACTTACAGAGCTCGAACAATGCCGTATGTCCATTCAGCAGCCGCACCAATGCAATTCACATCACACAGACATCCTATGGTGACTATGGCTGCACATGCAGCCAGATCACACCTACAAGGCATGAAGCGCATTGGACACAGCGCATTCGTGCTATTTTTGGACATTACACATGCGTTTTACCGAGTGCTGCGTCAATTCGCAATAGGAGCAACTTGCTCTGACGAACATGTGATGGCCTTTTTGAAAAGGATGGGTGTCGAAAAGTACGCATTAGATGACATTGCAACAATGATGGAGTCTGGACCATCCCTGCAACAACATCAAGCACCTGACTTTCTCCACGCCCATGTTACGGAGCTACACCGTAACACCTGGTTCGTGCTTACAAATGACCAAACTATAATCAAGACGGAGAAAGGAACCCGTCCAGGGGACGGGTTTGCAGACGTCCTATGGAGCCTTGTGTTCTCGCAGTGGATGCAAACACTACAACAACGGCTCGAAGATAGTGGGTCATTTGCACCAAGGCTATGGAACCAACAAACAGGCATCTTTGCTGACACAGGTTCATTTCAGGTACCCCATGCAAACATCGCATGGGCCGATGACGTGGTTATACTTGGCGAAGACGCAGACCCACAAAGACTGGTAGACAAATTACAATTTGGATGCTCAGTGATGGTACAGGAACTGGTCAAGTATGGACTTCAACCAAATTTCAAGGATGGAAAAACCGAGGCAATTGTAGACCCACGGGGAAAAAATTCAGTTCAAGTCAGGAGGCAGATTTTCCAGGAACAGAAAGCCAGACTTCAGTTGGACACCCCTTTGCCATCACAACCCACCTTGAAACTGGTACCAGCTTACAAGCATCTAGGAGGTCTCCTGACACATGGCTCGCGTCTACAGGCAGAGCTGAAGCATCGCATTGCCCAGGGACACTCTGCCTACCAAACATACCGAACCAAAATCTACGCCAACATCAAGCTCGACCTTTTGACGAAGATGACGGTCCTACGCTCTACAAGCCTTACTGCGATGCATTACAATGCTGGAACATGGACGGGCTTCACGCAGAAGGACTTGCATACGTGGCACGCTGGTCATATGAACCTCTACCGCAAGGTTTTACAGAGCCAGATGTCGGTGGAAAAAGCAAGACACCTTCATGACGATGAAGTCCTCATGATGTTAGACGAGCCATCTCCGGCTGAGCATTTGAGGACATTGAGGCTACGTTGGTATGGACTCGCTCTACAACATGACAACGACTCATTCTGGGCGATACTTGCCACAGAGAAAACGTGGCTGGCACTTATTGGTGAGGACATGACATGGCTCTACGATCAAATCAAGGGCTACACAGTACTCCCAGACCCCAGCCATGAGCCGATCACGTGGCATCTATTGATACAACAAGAACCTAAAAGATGGAAGGGTCTCATCAAGCGAGCTCAAGGCCATGCAAAGCTACAGCGGCGAGTACATTGTCACGTAGCACAATATCACCGACGCATTTTGGACATCATTGGTCAACATGTGAAGGACATACCACGGTCTGTGCAGCAAGAGGTCGAGAGAGGCTTCTTCTGCTTTGGATGCAAAAGAACCTTCCCGACTCTTGCTTCATGGGGCGTACATGCCTTCAAGAAGCATGGACGGGTTAACAAATGGAGGAGACTACAATCGGGACAGGTATGCAAAGCATGTGGCAACTGGTACCCGTCAGAGCAAAGACTCCTCCGCCATCTACAATTCAATCCAACTTGCGCCCAGACCCTTGCAAGCCAACAACTATGGGTAGAACCGAACCCAGGCATTGGCAGCAAGCAGGTGAACCAGGAGGAACAATCTCTAGCACTTGCGACGTGGACACCGACACCACAACCCTGCCTTGATCGAGGACACGGTTGGGTCATGACGGCAGAGGTAAGACGTGTTTTACAATGGTGTACTACACGAGACTGGCGCTTACAAGAGACACCTACGGAACTCCGCATACAGTTGGAAAAATCCCCAATACATGAAGGAGAGCTTGAAGAAATACGACAAGCATTATTTCACACTACACCGCATGAACAACTACAGGCTATGGACGAGGTCTTCATGCACATGAAGGACATTGCAAGACCACAACAAGCCCAACTACAGCGCACACTGACACTACAGGAATGCATGGCAGCTCTGACTCAGAGCACACCACCAAAGGTGGAACAGGTCCAAAGGTTGCCCACAAGGTGCCGATACGTTTTGCACTTATTCGCAGGCATCCGCAGACAAGGTGACTTGCATTCGGTAGTGGCTGCATTGCCAGCAGTGTCTGGCGTGACTATGTTTGTGGCTTCCATAGACATTGTGTTGTCAACTACGCATGGAGACATTATGTGCAAGGAGGTACAGCACAAATGGCTCCAAGCATCGTGGGAGGGAGCCATTTTTGCGGTGGTCTGCGGACCACCGTGTGAGTCGTGGTCTGTGGCACGCTGGCACGACGATGAGGACTATGTTGGTCCGAAGCCCCTTCGCAGTGGAGAAGATGTTGCTCACGGTATTTGGGCTCTTACCACTCTTCGACAACGCGATTTGCGGCAGGTGGACACGGCGAATCAATTACTATTGTTCTCATTGATGCTCTTCGTGACGCAATTGCTAGCAGGTGCCATAGCGATCATCGAACATCCTATTTGTCCAAAACGAAAACCAAAAGGACAACCAGCTAGCATATGGTTATTACCGTTGATAGCATATTTGCGTACTCTTGCGGCAGTGGTCAGTCTGGATATATGGCAGGGACATTTCAATGCAGTGAGTCCCAAGCCGACAACCCTATTGATCACAGCCCCAAAGATCACGCATCGGGAAGTGGACCAATGGACCAGGAAGCACCGCACACAGCAGTTCTTGCCTCCTCCTCTCAAAATGGGGCCTACGGCCTCAGGAATTTTTGCTACCGCTCCGTTGAAGCGATATCCACAGGCCTTTTGCGAGGCTATTGCGGAGATTCTACAACAGGTGGCACTAAGAGAGCAACATTGCCGGGCAAGTCATGATACATACTACCCGATATTTGTTGAATTGGAGAATCTATACAAGAACAGCGGATCAACACATGACGGTGCGGACTATGTGGCTCCACCCCCAAAGAACAAACATTAATTAGGTGCACCCATCCCCAAATGGCTGTGTCCTAAATCTGGACTCTTCATGCCCCGAGAAAGAAAGAAAGATATATATTCTATATTTACATATTTCAAACGCGCCTAGTCATGGTCTTCTCCTGTTTTTTTTCAAATCGGTCCTTGGCTGCGGAACCAAACAAAAACACCCACTTTGCAGTCCGTGAATCAGGCCAATCATGACCTTAAATGAAAACCCCTTTTTGTTGTGTTTAGTAGAAGGTCATTTCTTCACGCTAGCGTGGTGAACATCCATGGGATTTTTCCATCTTGTTTCAGTTGAAATCTCACAACCCGCTGGCCATGTTGTCAGCTTTGGAACCATCAGGTGGAACTTGTGCAACTACATGCCCAAGTTTTATGGATGTTGCCTGGGAAGCCCTGGTGAAACGGATGGAAGATTCGGAAGATGAAGGATGACACCTTTTCATATGGTTGATGGAAGAAATCTGGCGTCTAGTCGTCTATCCCATTATTTACAGAGGTTTTTTACATCCCAGGTGGTTAGCCGGATTACTTCCATCAACACCTTTTGAGTCATTAGTATACGTATAATTGTGTTTGTAATATGGATAGTCTCAACCTTCACTTCAGCCGAGATGTGCTTCCTGTCGCATGGTTGTTGGGATCGTCTTGGCATCCTTATAGCTACGGCCTGTGACTCAGTCGGAATGCCATGAAGAATGCCGAAATGATGGATGCTTCCATTGTCCAAATTTCAGGTTGTTCTGCTGCTGGTACTGGCTTATGCATGCTGTCTTGCTCTCGGATAAATCATGATCCATCAAAATGGGCCATTTTTGTTTGATGAAAAGCAGGAGGTTCAGGAAAGATCCACAAAATTATGGGTTTTCGCACTGCCCGAAACAAGGTCATTGGTTTGCTCTGCAGTCATGAACTCCAAGGTCTTTTGGAAACAGGAAATTTGAAGATACCGCAGCTGTACAGGATCAGACTGCTTGAGAACAAGTCAAAAGGGATCAGTTTTTCCTCCAAAAAAAGTTTTTAGCGGCATTTTGCTCGATTTATATTTCAACCCTCATCTCAGTTCTCACGGATCCTTCTACCAGATTTATTGGCTTGAATAAACCACACAGCATTTAGGACCACTTCCACCAAAACAAACCAAGTGAATCAGACCAGACCTGTTTTAACACCACATGGATTCGTTGGAGACCTGTTGCCATTGGTGATGCAATGGCAGTGCTGGATGTCAATACTGCATGGGCTGACATCTTGGAACGTCTTTCCAAGGGTCATATCCAGGCGACCGCGCTGGTGCCAAATTGGGAGGTTTGCAATAGGTTGGATTTGTCATTTTTTTCACCCGGACAGCTCAAAAAGTGTGTCCTTCTTGAGGAAACTCAAAATTTACAGTAGCTTCAGACTTAAATCATCGACAGCTTTATATACTGCAACAAACTTCATGATGAAGAGACCTGGCATCATAAGGGCGTTTTCGTTGAACCACTTCTATCGTTTCGAGTTCACCTTAC
>OMLO01003880.1_pt1 | contig 12397 bp, 12 predicted proteins | sample 1674811 | NCBI WGS metagenome assembly OMLO01 (sample SAMN06265003, study PRJEB25207) | coral metagenome | isolation source: Coral host | place: Mexico:La Bocana,Puerto Morelos, Mexico | collected 2008-11-13
GAACGTAACGTTTTGCCTCAAACTTACAATCTGTGATATGTCCTCGGCATGTCCTTGACAGCCTGGTCCATAGCTCGTAACCCTTGCTCCCATTCACCCTGAAAAGTCGAGCCAATTTCACAGTTACTTTATTGAAAATGGTAAAAAGTGCAACCCATGATTACCAAAACATTTGCAATTAGTTGTATCACACTTAAAAGTTGTATGCGCCTTACGTCACAATATCTGACTCAAAATACTTTGTGTTCTTTAATTCTTGTAGCAATATATATTTTATAGTGATGACAGAGTGCTCACATTATAAGTTACGTGCAAGTGTATCAAGAAGCGTCTTACGTTCATTGCATTTGTGAAGGTAATAACTTGCCTTGTCAGCATAAGCCTGAAATAACACTCCATACATGGCAGCACGGAGCATCAGATCCTCGTCATATGCACTAGGCAATGATGAAGGCTTCTCTTCTTGTTCAGCAACTGGTTTTCCTGTTTTTCCTTTCTCGTCGCCCACCTTGCTGTCTTTTGAGTCCCGCTTCTCACTCTTACCTCCTTTACTTCCAGTTTTGTCTCCTGCAAAACAGAGCAGCCAGATAATCCATTAGAGTAGGTACATTGACCCAGGTTTTTGCAATATGAAGCAAAAAGGTTATGTGCTGTTCTTCCTTAAGGGTATGGTTTGTCCATCGCTGGTTTCCTCTCTACCCCACCAATGTTTTATTTCACGCTAACAACTTACTGCTAGCCATTTATACTCCAGGGTGGAGAATTGCAATGTGAGAGTTGATTGTCGTACTCGAGAAAATGACAGTCGTCTCCAGACTCCAACGATCTATCCATTTGACAGCCAACCCTCTCAAATTAAATAAGTTTGCATATATTGTTTGTTACTTATTTGGAGACAAATAAGCTGGAGCCAAAGATGTATTATTTCGTGTCATTAGTTCAGAACTGAAGTCATAAGCTGTGTTGAACAAGGCCCTCAAGAACTTTGCACTTCTGTAGACTCTGCTGTTAATACACTTTTCGAAAATAAACCTTGCGAACTTGATTGTCCCTTATGAAAATTACAGAAGAAAGTCCGGCCTTAGGATTAGGTGGTTATTCATTGTTCAAACCAGTGCATGTTAAGTTGTTTCTTACTATAAGCAAATACCTGGTTTGCTTTTCTCTTTCTCTTTTTCCTTGTCTTTCTTCTTGTCCCCTCCTTTGTCTTTAGCTTTCTTATCTTTATCACTCTTGCTACTTACAGGTTTCTTAGGAGTTTTCTTTTCTGGAGATGACTCTGTATCCTCGTCATCATCCTAAAGGATGAAACACATTTTACTGACGGCCTAAATCTTCTCCATGTGTGGCCACACAATATTCATATTACATGTTACGGGAACAGGAAGAGGAGCAGGGACAGTGGCGTGGACAACCACATAGTTTATAATAGCATGAATGTGCAGTAACTTATTAAAGAAGGCAATAGCATGTTAAAGTATTTATTTTGACCAACACGAAACAGGCGATTTCCAAGTTGCATTTTGCCTCTCTGTCAAAACGGGCCTTCGCGCGAGAAAATTCATACGAAAACGAGTTCAGCCTACAGGGTAGCTTTCATGCAAACCAAACTTATTTTCATAGGAAAGGTTTTGTAGGAAGACTCGTTTTGAAACAGAGGTACAAGATAAACTCCGCGGAAATTGCCTATTGATGACGTGTCTTACCTCATCTCCCTTGCCTACATCATTAGCCGCTACTGCCGCAATACACTCCAACACAGCTTCCATTGGTTCCCTGAGCAGCTCTCGCTCAATTGGCTCGACAATAAATGGCTTGATAGCGTTCCAGTAATGACGAGCAGCTGAGATCACCAAGTCATAGTTCCCTGCTTTCTGTCCGAATCTTCAAATGTGATAAAGGGACATTTGGGGTCAGTGTTAATATTATGCCAATGAATTTTAGTACTGTGAGTCTAAATAAGAGCCATCGGGGAATGGCGGAAGTGTGGTCAGGGTTTCTACTTTTCCAGTAAGCTCCACTATAGGAGGTCTACATATCTTTGAAAATACAGCACGGACAGCAGAGTGTCTGTTTTTTCATGGTGTCCATATTGTGGGGCCCTGACGGGATTATAATGAATTCACTATCTGTCAGTGAATCAACATTAGTTGACGTGTTCACTAAAATCGTGTGGTTTAATACGTGAACTATTCTCAGAGATGAGATGTATACACATTTACGTATAACATCTTTATGCTGACTTACAAGTGGTTGATATGTATGTGAAATCTTGACAGAGTCCTCGCAGTTTTGTTTGACATGATGAAAAATCCAGGGCACCAACTTTCTATTTTTGTATAGCCATTGTTACGTTACTGACATAAGTAGTACGCCAATGCTCAAGTCAATATTATTCTAGTGTGGCAAGTAACTGGATGCCAGACTATACCCTTACCTTTGAATGAAGTAGGCTGCCTTTGTCAAAATGATAAAGTGTTTACTGCATACGGGTAAAGGTAAAGTCTGCATACGAGCCTAAGTGGCCCATGAGGCCGGAGCTTATCCCGGTTTCTGTAGCATTAAGCGACTAGGAATATTGCTACTTCCCTCTGGATGGGATGCTAGTCCATCGCAGGGTTACCTCCAGCATTAAATTTGCCGGTACCCATTTATACACCTGGGTGGAGAGAGGCACTGTGAGAGTGAAGTGTCTTGCCTATGAACACAACGCAATGTCCCCGGCCAGGGCTCGAACCCGGACCGCTCGATCCGGAGTCGAGCTCACTAACCTTGAGGCCACTACGCCTCCCACGTTTACTGCATACACCAAGCGAAAATTAGTAACGAAAGCATATATACAGGAAAACTAATCCATGTCACCTGCAAGCATTGACAAAACAGACAAGCGCATCTCTCCTGATCTCATTCTTGCCCTGCATGTTCTTCATCAGACTTTGGCCCATGACAACACTAGCGTAATAAAGCATCTCTTGTTCTACTACAAGTTTGTGCTTGAAAATGCTGAAATCCAATTGGACAATGATGAAAATTTATTCAAAAGAAAAACACGCTTGTAGTACTTTTAAATTCAGCCTCAACAATACCTGTCTGGGTTCTTAGCTTGTCGCTTAGCCAAGCATTTATCACTCTCGGCAAAGGCTACAGCCCTCTGACCACAGTGCAATACTAGTGAATGATTCTCGGCATTGAGAGCTAGAACAGACAGTCTACTCCACATCTGCAACTCCACCAAGTTGTCACTCCATTGGCATCCATCTACCAGCTTTACAGCCTATAAAACGTCCATGAACACAAAGTTTATTAACCTATGTTTCAGTGTGTCTTCATTTATCACTGAACCCTAGACACCACACCGCAACATACGTAAAAGAAATAGAACACTTCTTTGCTTAAGATTTAGCTCGGCTGTCTTTAGAATACCAGTCACTATAGAAGGAAGAGGTCTGAAATGGATGACGCTACAGTCTTGCCTCTCATAGCCTTTTTGATCGTTTACTGACTAAACCGTCCATTCCTCATTTGTTGCTGTCAAAGAAAGAGAGCCGGTACTCACCTTTTGTCCTCGATTTAGTATTCTAGATTTGCTTTCCTCTTCTATTCTGTAGCTTAATTTAATTTAATTGTGGCCATCCCCTTTTGCTTAGTAATCCCGTAATTTCCGAATAGACTCACCTCGGGAAGTGTAGGACATGTTCCAGTGAACTCTGGTAAGCCATTGCTCTGCAGTGATAGCATCTCAACAGCACACAAAGCACGGCACATGGGACCTTGACTATGAATATTCTAAATGTAAACAAAACAATTACAAACTTAGATTGACTGACGAAAAACTAAATTGACAATGTTTATCCCAGAATGTGACGACAGCTGACCTCATCATCATGACCAAGATTCTTTGGCATCTGTTGATTCAACAGCTGTTTACAGAACACCCATGTGCTGATCAGAGGGTGGCGGGTACTGAGTGGTACTAGATTCTTTGTCTCTTGACCATTGGTTGTGTTAAGTGCATATTCTATCACCTGCAAGAATAATAGATTGTTTAGACTAAAACAGTAGAGGCAAGCTGGCCATGTGCTGATCAGAGGGTGGCGGGAACTGAGTGGTACTAGACTCTTTGGCTCTTGACCATTGGTTGTGTTAAGTGCATATTCTATCAGCTGCAAAAATAATAGATTGTTTAGACTAAAACAGTAGAGGCAAGGTGGCCTCGTGGTTAGTGCGCTTCACTCTGGATCGATCGGTCCGGGTTCAAGCCCTGGCTAGTGGAATTGTGTGTGTTCTTGGGCAGACACTTTAATGTCACAGTACTTCTCTCCACCCAGGTGTACAAGTGGGTAACGGCAAATTTAATGTTGGGGATAACCCTGCGATGAACTAGCATCCCATCCAGGGGGGAGTAGAAATATTCTTAGTCGTTTCATGTTACAGAAACTAGGATAGGCTCCGACCTGGTGGGCCATTTGGCTCGTACGCAACCTTAAACTCTTAAACCAAGACAATACATCACAATATTAGATCGTGCCTATCATCTAGGGTGGGGATAATTCTAAAACTGCCTGTTAAACGGTTGTAAAAGTATGTCTATTAGAGGGAGGGCCTTAAAGAGTTTTAATGATACTTTGGCGGGAGAGCCAGTCTTACATCCAATGCTTGCTTCAAATCTGGTGTAGCTTCAGGATCTACAGCTACTGTCTGTATCGAGCCTTTTGATGGCCCTGACTTTGCTCCTTTCCCACTCTGCCGTCCCTTAGCTTTTTCAGTCTTTTCACCCCTGTCCTTGCTGGGTGTGACTGGTGCAGTAGGAGGGGGAAGAGCTGGAATCCACGGCTTCATGTATCCTTGAGCAATAGCATTACATATCTGGCAGAGTAGAACTGTTTCTCTGTTTGAAAGGAAGATAAATATAAATTATATTGAATTACAAGATAACGAGATTTGTCTTGTGCAAATCACAACTTAACTCTGACAGAAGTATCCACTTACAACACTTGTGCAATTCACGATCCCAAATAAATTTTCAAATATAGACAATTCTGAGGCTATATGCACTGGTTATCACTTGTTGCTGTCAGGCTCTTGACTATCGCACTAGAACACTTTCAGCTAACAAAGTTAGCTCTAGGTAAACGAGCTTACCAAAAAAGGAGTTAAGGCAAATCTCAGTGAAAGTTTCGGAATCACATGAAACCAAACTACATCACGAGACATCATCGTCACAAGTAGCTTACCCTGCGTGTCCTGTAAGCTTCATAGCCTCTAACACAGGAGAGAAAATAGGAATAACCTCCTTGTGTCTATCTTGTGACAGCATGTGGGTGGTATAGTTCCACAAATACACCGCTGCATTGCACACAAGCCATGGTTCTTTTAGTTCAACACCAAATTCTGCTACACGCTGAAAACTGTCAATAACCTCGTTTGACAATGATTGAATCCAGTCACTGGTAAAACAGAGGGGAAAATCACGTTACTAATCTTCATACACATTTACATTTACACATTTACAACAACTTCGAAGTTAGTTGAACTAAATGGGACAGCATATAAGACGTTCCTTACCAATAAGAGACCCACTCTGGCATATCATCAAAATTGACGGGTTGATCACCATATCGTTTGGGGCGCAATTTGATGGTATCCTCAGGTGGGACAGGTTTGTCGCCTAGCTGTACCCCTTCTGTCCTTAATAACTGGACAAGGGCCTGTGAAATAATAATTAAAAAAAACAGACTGTAACCAGCCACCAAAAATCACAGTATAATCACCATTCAAGGAATCTGTTAGCCAGGCAAACATGCTTCAGGAGTATGGTGAAAAAAAAACTGTGTAACTTTGAGCTAAACTACTGTTGACTAAATGAAGGTTTCAGACACGAAGTAAGTGTGAACACAACATGTCTGGCAAGCACAAAACCTGCTGTACAGATGATCGCTGAAGACATTAAAAAAAGAGTATAACCAGAAAACAACTTGTTTTTCACGCAAAACTTCTGCTAACTACTAATGCTTCTTTAAAAAAAACTGTCAGAGTGCTTTTTGCACTGATAAGCAGCATAATGCAAGTAGAAGGAGTCTTTGGTTGACTACGATGCATTGTCACAACAAAACCTGGCGGAACCAATTCATTGATTGTTGCAAAAGCAAATTAGTTGAAAACGATGATTTTTAGCGTCACCATTCTCTGAATACCTCAGCAAATATGAAGCGAACTTCAGCCAGTGTCCTTAAGAGATCCTGTTCCACAGTGTATGGGGTCATCCCTTCAGGATACAAAAGTTTCATCCCTGTCACATCAAGCTTGCTGTTTGATTCAGCAGGAACTGGTGACTTGATCCCTGTTTGCTCATCCTTTTCTGCGCTACTATCAGCATTTTTTTCTGAAGTGCTACTAGAATGCTTCTTTGACCACCGATTATCATCATAAAGAAGGCAGAATCTAGACGCAACTCGTGCCACATCCCAGACCTGTTGTTTACGAGCGGTTTTGGCCAGATCCGCCCAAATACGAACCCTAAATGAACAACAAGCAACTGTTACCTCTTAGAATAGCCATTCTTTTAGCAAATTTAGCTGCTTCAAGTCAAATGTTTTGACTTTAATTTGAGGTTTTTCACAACACTTGTATGAGACACAGAACTGCAGTAACCCTCTTTTCCATAATGGACAAAAACAGTTTATCGCTAATGAAAATTACTACTGAAGAATCCCTACCTGGTTTCAATGACTCATCAAAATCACAATTACATTGACACTACAATAATTAACCTTAGGAACTCTTTTGCTAACCTTTCCTGGTCATTTTCATCTCCCAGCCTCTTCAGATGACCGGCTGCCTTGCTGACTCCTTTCTCGAACTGCTTTGCCCTGCCAGCCAGTCTTCCTAGAGCAGTAGGTGGACCTTTACTAGTGGATGGATCCTTTGTATTACTTTCACCGTCAAGAACAAGCATAAAGGCATCAGGCGACAGAGCCTCCCCTGCCTTCACTAATGAAGCTCGCTTCATACGAACTGTACTGGAGTCATCACTAGCTCTTGCCTGAAAGATATAAAATATTGCATCCACTTAACACTGATAATCACTTTCTTCTATTTTATTACCAATACAATTTACAGTTTAGAATTCAGAGAAGCCAATAAAAATAAGCTGGTCAAGCCCAGAGCATATTCTTACAGGTCCCTTGAAGCTACTTGTGTCGTTACCGTTATAGACTTAATAGAAAGAATACATGAAATTCAAATTTTTAATAACGTTTTGTACATGCATGGTTTTGGATTTAAAACAGAGGCAAGGGGCAGAGCGGCGAAACAGTGTAGCTGTTATCAGACGACGACGACGCAAAAGAGTATGTCCTACTGAGATCCCAATCTGAATCTCATTCTCACGAGATACTTATGTTACCTGCTCAATGATCATAGCAGCCAAATCTTCTGGTCTTTCTGGAGTCTTGTACAGTGTTGCCCTTAGCTGAAGCCTAGTAAGGGCAGTCCGCAGTCTGTCACCATACTGGCCTGAGTCATCCATCTCTAGTGCCTTTCTAAGATGTGTGACAGCGTACTCCAGCTGATCTTCCGCCTCTTCACACTTGGCTAATTCTGCATGTATTTGGCACCGTAACAATACCAACAAGCTAAAAAAACACATGGAAGTGACAGTTGAATTTTTCATTAAGATGGTGGCTTGCCTTACGGTAGTGCTTAACTCTCGCTTTTAAGCAATTGGGTTGTTGCTACCCTCCTCAATGGGGCATGGTCAGTCCATCGCAATGCAAGTAGCCCCTACTTTTGGTTATGTTATACACCTAGGTGGAAGGACTTAAAAGGTTAAGCATGTGAGTGTCTGTCTTCAGTCTCTAGTCCTAGTCCACATCACGACTACCTGTTCCGTACCTACAAACACTAACCATTAGGCTACTGAACTTCCTACATCTTTGGAAAGTTTTTCCTGCTAAGATCTATGCAATTTTGATCAGTGAGAGGAATGTTTTAGCAATTGCTTTTAGCAATTTCTGGTTTGCACTGTCATGCAATCAAAAATAAAAAAAAAACATAACCATTCAACAAATTAAGTCAAGAATCTGGAATATGATAGATGATTGATATATAAACAACTCAGCCAAGACCTAGGTGTATGCGGATTTTCATGCGCGCTTTATTCAACCGAATTTATAGAGCTTTGTAAGGAGACACCATGTTGGTGCTCTTTCTAGTGGCACCAACATGGCGAACGTAAAGTAACAGAAATATCTGTCAATGAGTTTTGCTATTGAAACGAAAACTTCTTACTCTAAAGTTCATTGAATATAATAATCATTCCAGTATAAGGACTGTTCAGTTAGCAAAAACGGAAGCCCTAATTCCTCTTTTGACCTACGCGAGAGCCTCGTCGGGCTGCTATTCTAATGTTAGGCAATGCATAAACGTAGAAATTCGGATGTCCTCTACAACAAAACGAAAACCCTGTGGACCTTAAACGGTGTAAAACGTCAAGTTCTTACAGGCTCTTATATCTGATGAAACTAAAAACTTCACGAAGAATTAGTCATTTTTAATTCTGGAAAATGATGACATCACACACAAAAAAGTAGAATACAAAATTTTGGGTATCTCTGAACAATGTTTAGGGGTCAAAGGCTGGTAAAAGGTCCCGGTGAGAGCTACTGTTGCCACTAGGTAGCTCTCGTAAGTGCCGAGAAATGCCTACCGTCTCAAAAAGGCTCTGCCAGCAAGTCATATGTCACACCTCCACGTTTGGTGACCCTGGTAATACGATGTAGCTGAGTGACAATGGCGAAAGGCGAGCTTCCAGCGCCTTTAAATATCTGGTACCCATGGCTAAGGGAAGGACACCCCGACAGAAAATCCCTGGTCCTCCAGGTTGGGGGTTGGGCATGGGGCCAATCACCCCATCCCGTAAAAGCAAGGTGATTATGGAAACCGCCGGCCCTATCGCCCACTCGGGGGCAAGGAACTAAGCCTGAACAATGTTTAATAAAGTGTATTAACCTGTCAATGTCCTCCAAGGCTTGTGCAGCAAGTGTCAGTGGTTTACGCACGTGGTGTCTTAGATTTGACTGCAGCAGTGGTAGAGCAAGATTCCACATTGTCACACATCCTGCCTGAAAACCAAACATCTCTTAGCACTCTCGATGGATCATGTGTTCTATTGACACCCGCGATCGAGTGTCGATCGATACTGGCGATTGACACCTCGATCGACCTTTGGTCGACCCTCGATTGGCACACGGTCTACATCTCCGTAGACAGACTTTCAATTTTCGTTGACACTCTATCGAGTGGCGATCAACACTAGCGATGACCACACATTGGATGTCGGTCGACGTGTCGATCGCTACCTTACGGTCGGCTGTCGGTAGAATGTCGGTCGTCTGTCAAAGATGTATCGGTAGTTTGTCAGTGATGTATTCTTCACAGTATCCCTCCTCCCCGGTGGGTACTCCCTTATATGGGCTATATAGGTATGTGGAGCCCCAAAGGGTATGGTTTTTCAGCCCTTTTGGTCATAAATTGGGTATCGATTTTTTCACTCTAGTTTTCAATTTGGTTTTTTTTTTAGAAGAAGCTACTTCTTCATCGCGCCCTCTTTCTCCCATCCGCGCTTTGCCTTCCTCCACCCCATTAAGCGCATAGATACAGTAGATACAGTAGAGCGTAGTAAAGTAGAGCGTAGATACAGTATCGGCCAAGTATCGGCCAGGTATCGGCCAGGTATCGGCCGAATGTCGACAGGCTATCGACCGACTAGCAGCAGACTATCGCCAGACACATTTCGGTCGACCGACTATCGCCTGTTGTTGGTCGAGTGTCGATCACGTATCGGTTGACATGTCGACCGAGCGGCGACCGACATGTCGATCGCGGGTCGATCGAGGTGTCCATCGCTACCATAGATCGACACTCGATCGCGGGTGTCATTAGTACACATGATCCCTCTCGATATCTGTGTTTGATAATTGATAAGGGCTGCACAATAGAAATCGTAAGCTTGTAATTTAATAAGTACAAGTAGATTGTAGTTTACTTTGCGAGAAAGAGAGCACACCTGGATAACATTTGGATTTCCCATTCTAACAGCTGTCATTATGTACTGCTCAAGTTTCCTTATTGCTTGGATGCGTCTCTGGAAAATAAATTAAACACAGTGAGATACAAAATTGTCTTTCACATTGATCAACAACCTTTAAGGTCTTTAAGATCAGTGAACTTGTTGACTTATAAAAATTTGACTTAGTGCTTTGACCCTAAGGAAAAGTCAGTGAATCTTCTAACAGGTAAATAATGTTGAAAAATAGTAAATATATCAGACGCTTACCTCCACAACAGACTTGCTGTAATGTTCTTTCTTTTCTCCAAGGGACTGGACCATCAACTCACACTTCATGAACTCAATTTCCAACAATGTCTCAGAATTCTGTTACACAAAAAGACAAAAGGAGCAATTGAGAACAGTGCCAACTATTGTTAGTGCGCACACGTTCTGCGCATCAAACAAGGTATGGTTTACAGTCCACGTGCGTGCTAGGGTTGGCATCGGCCTAATCAACTACGCTACTAAGTTCGCAACTTAAATGAAATTTTCCTTCTGTGACCAAATCAAGTTTAATGAGCCTGTACTAAAAATAGCGGCTACCAGCTGAAAAATAGTTGTTATGTACCTGGAAATGGCGTAGTACGCGCAAAAGACACATTTTTTTCTGCGTAGGTCACGCCAAAAAATGTGATGGGTATGAATTATATCAATTTCCTTCTTTTTCAGAAACATGCTGATGCCAGCATTTTTGTTGGGATCCATGGCCAGTTATCTTGAGTGAATGTGTGGCTACCCACTATTTTCTTTGTCGATTCCAATAGGACTTGCATAGATCTACTTTGCCCATATTGTCCTGAACTGGCACATAAACCTTTGTACTTCGTAGGCACCATCCTTGAAAGCGTTTTTCATAAAAATAACAGTAACATATATAGTGCACTGGTCAAAAACTAAAAAAGATCACAAAGGTGGTCAGAAATGTGGTCAGAAATTCTGAGATATGATTTTGCTATACATGTAAAAACAGGCACCTTCTATTAGTTGTGATCCTTTACAAATCATTTTTCATCTGCAATAATGATTAACCACTAGTCTAAAATTATACAAAAACCAGGCCACATGCTGTGATCTTAGCATGCAAAAACCCTCTGCATAATTATATACAAATTAGTTACCTTAACTCCTCCTTTGACATTTTCAAGGCAGTCAGCAGCCAATTCATGTTTACTATGCTCTAAGCAAAGTCGGGCCAACTCAATGAGCAGTGGTATCCTGTAGTTGTAATTTATAATGATAATGATAATAATTAGTATATACCACACAAGTAAATAGTACTTTTCGCGCATACTGATTGGCTAGCTCGGAGATGATTAGCCAAGTACTATATTCACCTCCGAGCAATAATAATACCGGTAATAATAATTATTATTATAATAATTATTATTATTATAAATTATTTCTAGCACATCATATTAAAAATCTCAATGCTCTTAGATAAAGATAGTTCTAATTTAGGATCAAGGATCCTTTACAGTGATAATATTACAATGTACATGTAAATACTAAACAAAGAACAAGATTGACATGCTGTAAGATTAAAAAAAAAATTAAGTCTGTTTTTAGAAACATCAACGGACAGGGCGCTCCTCACAATAAATGGAAGGTCATTCCAAGGCATGGGTGCAAGCGGTGAAGAGCATAACCACCATTAGTATCACCCAACTAGTGGACTAATGCAAATCCTGCAATTTGATTGGCTACGCTACTAGAGGACTATTAGCAATAGTCATTGAGTAGTGAAATTCTTTGGTTTTATTCCCAAATAAATCTTTCTTCAACTTGCATTTGCTAACTTTATTATTCCTTTTTCTGTCCAACTAATTAGGTCATACTAAAACAATTAGACCCTTCGCCCTCAAGGGCCACGGCTCAATAGCCCATTCGGCTTCGCCTCATGGGCTATTGACCCGCAGCCCTTGCGGGCTGCGGGTCTAATTGTTAATTAGTTCTTTACCTCTAGTATAAGCAATTAGCCAAATTATAACGGGGAGATAACAACTTTCCCCAACAAAAATCAATGTGTGTTTTATTCAGGTGCAAAGGCTTGATCACTAAGCTTGAGACTGTAAAATGGGCTATTTCCATTGTAATTCATGCATATATGAAATTCTGTAATACACAAATTTAGAAACATGTTGTAAAAAAGTGCAAGCTAAAAGCCATACTTCTACTAAACAATATTAGATGAGTATGAGCTTGAGATTTGCAGGGCTTCAAGTGGTCTCCTTCAAAAATATAGGGCTTAATATAGGGGCTTTTTTACAAAAATACAGGGATAATATA
>OMLO01003881.1_pt1 | contig 12397 bp, 14 predicted proteins | sample 1674811 | NCBI WGS metagenome assembly OMLO01 (sample SAMN06265003, study PRJEB25207) | coral metagenome | isolation source: Coral host | place: Mexico:La Bocana,Puerto Morelos, Mexico | collected 2008-11-13
AGGAAGAGAAACTAGACATGATCAGAATTGTTTCTTTGTGTTTTGAAGTTCGTTTTGAAGACCTCTTATAAACATGAACAAAGTTGTGGTGTTTGAACTTCAAACGTCATTTTGATACACGTGAAGGTGAAGCAATACTCTGAGCGACAAAGGTATAGCTGGGTGTAGACCCCTTGCAGAGCCTTTCCATGTCACCTTTGAATCTCCCGTATAGATCCAAGTGAAAATCCATTGAGACTCGACTCTCGTCTTTTGTTGTCATATTTTTCCGGAGATTAATGGGATTCACGAGACGTGAATCTCTTTCGTGAAACTATCACCAGGCCTTGAGGAGCTTCGACTGAATGCCGTCCATTCTGGCTTCTCTGCAAAGGAGTCCAGTACGTTCCAGGCTCCAGGGTTGGTGGGTGGGCAGGCAGGTTGGTGATGCTTACAGCAGCATCCCTTGCATTCGTTTTTTTTAGAGGTGAAAATCTGCCGGTTGAAGAGCTTGAGAGGCAGAGTTGAGAGGAAACGTAGATAGTAGAGTAGAGTGTATTTTTTTCTGGATGCTTTAGTTTTATTTTTGCTTTGGAAACATAGTCTTACCATGTCTTGTTTCCCTCCGGCTCCCAAGTGTTTTATGTTTCCCATGTCTACAGAGTTGCCAACCCATCTGACAGGAGGGCTCCGGGTCCTTCTTCTTCCAGTATGGCGGAGGTGTGGTGCCAGAGTCAATGTAGGTATTGACTGGCATAAAAAAGTACTGTATTGAAATTTGAGATACAATCATTCAATCATGTAGCAATATTGTGCAATTCCTCTATGTATTAAGTTCTATCTTTTTCTATCCAAGGGTATTCACAAGTAACCCCCCCCACTTAGAACCATTGTCAATTTTCACCTTGTGAACAGGCGCCGTCACTGGCAAGTATTGTTCCGATGATGTTTCCATAGGCGCTTTGAGACTTGGTAGCAGCTTGCCATGTGGCGGCTTTGTGATCAGGGGCTCACCATGCCTCACCTATGTTACTGGGAGACACCAACAAATATTCACAGATGATCAGATCTTTTCCATTCGTTTTTATCACACCAAGTCCCACCAGTTCCGAGTGAAGACTAGAAAGGGAGTGCTTGGAGTCACTGTGGGCTGATTCACTGAGAGGTCGATACTTAGCCTGGATCGACTTTTCTCACATGCTTGGTATTTGATTATTTGATGATTTCTTGCTGAGATACTGAACATGAACAGAATCTTGAAGGCAATTGATTTATATAGATATTTCTGACAACTTCCACAGAACTATGCGGATCTTTGGTTCGATTCTGTTTCATTGACATGGCTTGGCTTAGGAAGATCCATAACTTTTCCTTCGCACAAGTGGAAGATGTGCGAGGCCTAGGCAGCATGTGCCTTGACAGCCATCGGATGATGACCGGGGGCTGGGGATGGCAAAGAAAGGTGACATTACGAGGCATAGCATGATAGCCCGAAAAGAATCACACGAAACATTGATGTGGAAAAGGGAAGGATTCATGAAACTCCATGTAAGAACGAAACCGCTGGGTCATTGTCACGTTGGTATTGGTGCTAACTCACGCCGCATTTCTTCTGATCCTTTACCAAACGACCTTTTTGGGAGGTCAGCGATTCAGGGGCTCCACACTAGCATAAGCTTCCAGCAAAGAAGATAAACTGGAGAAACATACATATTTGGAACAGTAGTTGAAAACTTGATTCATAAACCACCTAATTCCGGGATAATGACTTTTGTTTTTACCTGCGGCTTGGTTGGTGGACGCGTTTGCGCCAAGTGAACCCGTCCTCTAAGCCATGCGTTTGAGGTACACCTCCAAAATGTCTGTCGCTGGAGCTTGAGTCGAGTGTTTTTTTTGCGGGAACTTGTGGAAGACGGACCGACTCCGCTTGTTGGACACCGAAGTTACCTTGAATGTACACATTGTTTTTGTAACTACATATTTACTGTAAATATATACACGTGACACACGCACACACGCATATATATAGATATATATTTACATATACACTATATGCACACTTATTTTTGATATGTGTCATTTATTTTTGTACGTCGTGACGACTATTTCGTCCAGAGGAAGATTTGTTTGGAAGGTTCAATGAGTTCCAAGCAAAATATTGGGTTTCAGGTGTATATACATCCCAAAGGACGCCCAACCAACTTGACACCGTTTTCTCAGGGGGCTTGTTTGGTTAAGGCGGTTAAGGGTTCACACCTTCCTCTCGTGTATTTTTCAACGCGTTTGTACAAGGACACAATTATAAACACATGTGGGCCATGGCGTAACCACACATTTGGGAAATGTGGCTTAGCCTTCTAGGCGGAGGTAAGTCTAAGATAACACAGACATTACATAGTGACGTTGGTCAGTTCCCCGTGATGGTCAAATTGACAACTTGGAAAGCTTTACGAGAAGCACAAGGAATGAGTCCCGGAAAATCCCAGGCGGTTGCAATCATGAGTTGTTGATAGGGTCCATGACGACATCTAGGGATTCTAGAGAGTGAAATTGGATATTGAGAAACGAAGCATGAACTTGCAATGCAATCTTTTTTCCCTGGGAGAGGCTTCTGACTGTATACATATACATACACATACAGATTACAGAGTCTATCAGATTATAGCTAGTAGAGTACCTTTATAGACGGATAGTCAAATAGAACCTGGATAAACATGGGCTATACTATACTATACGAAACTGTACCATACGATACTATACTATACTATACTGTACTGTACTGTACTGTACTATACTATAATACGTGTCTATCTATGTCTATATAATATATACATATGCAACAAAAATATATTGCACTATGTACCCATGAAAGCTATGCAACCATAGCCATTTTTGAATTGCCCAGTGTGTCAACGACATTCTTCAAGGTCTTCGATGGCATCTTGGGCCTGGGATTTGACGACTTGGCCATGAACGGCGTGCCAGCAATGATGCTTGGCATTGGAAATTCGTGGGCATTGGAAAGGGAGAGGATTGGCAAACTTCGTGGCATCCATAGCTACCCAACCAACCGATCTGCTAAGGCAAGCCTTGATGAACTCACGCCAGCTGAAGAAGCCAGTATTTGGTCGCTGGGCTTTTGGATGATGTATTTGTGGGTGGACAACTCGTTACACTTCGGATGGGAAGGAAGGATCCTACAGTTGAGATTTGTTGGATATACATATATATATATATCTATATATATATATATACATAGTTATATACATATGTACATACTCGTACGGATTTGTAGTACTTCAAATGGTCGTGTCACCTCAGGTGGTTACTTACCATTGACAAATGGCTGAAGTGTTGGATCCATCAACACCTCGGGGTCTTTGATGATTTGAACCAGTGAACCGTTGGATCCGAATGTTGGACTTACAAATGCTGCATCTCCATATGAAGGCATCTTGAATGTTTGCATCACGTCATCATATTGGTAAACTGCTGAATCCCTACAATCTGGTAGTGAGGAGTCTGTAAAATGGTTTACCAAGGTGAACTGGCTACTGAAGCGAATCCATCATTTTTCATCAACAGGTGGCTATTGAAAACACCTTATATCATGAAACAAGCCACGAGTTTCATACAGTTGAAGGACAATTCCTGCACCTGTTTCGATTCTATTTCCCTATTGATGGGATACTTTATTCAACCCGCCAAGCTATGTTGCATCACCTGAAGTGATCCTGCCGGACCTCGTTCGAAGGTTTTTATCTGGGAGACAACGAAGATGGCCAGTTGGTCCTCGGTGGTGTGGACGAACAACACTATGAGGGCCAGTTTCATTTCATGCCTGTAGCTCCTTTGATGCAAATGTTGAGTGCAGTTGGTTTACTGGTGAACTGGCCTGGATTTTGTTTGTGCTTATCAAATTTTCAACTGTGGGATGAATGAATGAAGTAGAAGTAGAGGACCCATGCGGGATACCAATTTGCTCTAGGGTTCCAAGTTCCTTTTCATCACACAGGTTGTAAAGAAGATAAGGTTTGGTTTCACACAGGATGGTCTGGGTTGGGAAATTGGAGGTTTGCCTTCAGCAGCCACATCTACCATGTAAAACCTCCAGCCCAATGACAGCATAGTAGAACGATGCAGCGATGCACGATGGTACCATACAATGACTCCTTGAAGTGAAACGTGGGATCAGGATTTGGGCCAAGATCATGAGAGTCTCTTTCGCAAAAATGAGTCATCATTTTTATACAATATGTATACAATATGTCCGTATTGTGAAACAACCTCAACAGACCTAGTGGATTGTAATGGTCATGGAATCCTGAAATTCTGCAGATATTTCATGGTTCTGTGGTGTTCCGGCGATCTCCTAAAGTGTTACATTGCGGTTGGTCCCTCCCAACACATTAGTTACCGTACAATATGTTACAATTTACAAAGTGCTACATGCACCTCCGAAACCCTGTCAACGTCCTATCCAAAGAGGTAGCAAATCTTCCAGTCCGCATTTCCAGCTTTTTTTGTTCGTACTCTTTGGTGAAGACAGTATTGGTTGACAACTGCTTCTGATGCAACCGTAGCTTCTTTCGTCTCTCCGTTGCATTTGCGTACTTCTGGTCTTTCAGATGTTCAGGTCTCCACTGCGTATTGGCAGGCGCTGGGTCAGCATTTTTGTTTCCCTCAAAAGAGTTGTTCATGGGAGCTTATATCTTGGGAGTAGCGATTACTTGAGGAGTTTCTCCTTTGTTGGTGGTGGTGGTCCATGAAGCAAGTTGAAGTTGCCTGTTTCAAGCGAAATGCTATTTGGTTGCAACTAGAACTACAGTTGAATCTGGAATCGGAGCCTTTAGTAATCTCAATATCTCATTGTTCCAAAGTTAAGCGAATATCGAAATCGTCTGTAGCCACTGTAATCTTTCATTGTCAGATCATGACTCGAATCCTTTGATGACTTCGATATACGAAATTCCACAGGCGGGTCTTGAGCCGCGCCTGACAACGAAAGAAGTGCTTGTTCATAATATGAAACCCAATTAATGAAAGCCTTATCAGAACAGGTAAACTCTTTGTGTTGGGATGTACAATTTATCCAACAAGCATACAAGTGGAAAAACGGATATAATCACGACAAACTTCCACCTCCGGGATGGTTGTACAGAGTCTCTTCAATGGCATGTTTTTGAGGAGGTAAAAGCATGTAGATAGTGTGGGTTGCATCTGAGAAAATGGAAGTTCCAATTAACCTTATGCAGGTAGGCATATTTCAGAGAAATCCATCTTGGTGAATGCTACAAGCTGATCTTGGTGAATCTTACTCAGTTGCGCTTGTTGAGTATTCATAAGGAGATATCGAACGGTATGATACGATGTATGTCTAGTCTTGGCTTGTGCAGTGATCTTTCCATCATGTCCTGCACATTGTCTTTGTCATAATTCTGGTTGGCGCTGACATTTTTTTTTCGTTGTCAAAGCTTCACGAGACTACATGATGTCCAAACATCATGCCATTAACCTCAGTTTGGACCGGCGCAGGTCATGTTGGAGAACATCAAAGTGGGAGATGCTGCCATGCCACCCAGAAAGGGCAACGGGAAGTGAGACTGAAAGCAAACCGGTGATTCAGATTCTGTTTCTGTGAAGGGTGAGAGCATCCCAGGCATACCTTTTTTTGAAGGGAAATATACCTGGTTCAGACGTATCATTGACTTATTTGATCGCACAGCACTGGTGACAAATCCCTCTCTAGAGCTGATACAACTCCAAACTCTTGAAGGCCCTGAAACCTGCGCAATTGCGAGGCGGGTGGGAGGGTGATGAAGATGGGGATAGTTGGAAGCTGCTGGACCAGCGAAGCAAACGGGACGTGATTTCTTTGAAGCCGCATAATAGGAACGCAGGAAAGGCTCCGAGCTGGAAGCTCACTTGGAAGGGTGAATGGCTTGGACAGCTAGATACCGAGCTGATTAGAGCTCCAGTGGCAATAGGCATGATGAGGGAGCAAGCAGCATAATTCACATCAGATTTGAAAGGTGGGGAAATAGACCCAACTCAAGAACCCTCCAAGATTCATTTCACCATCAAACTTCCTTTTCTTGGCCCATAAAACTGTTTTTGAGATATACCCAACTGAAACCCAAAAGACATCTTGGCAGGATCTGCTTCAAATGCCTATTTGATGAAGCTGGCCAACTCCAAACATGCCATCATCGCCACTTGGCATAGCTGCAACAAGTTGAAGGTCGCGCCACAGATGTCAGGGTAGTCGTGGTTCATTCCTGAAGATTCTTTGCACGGGTCAGCCATGCTGCGGATGGCAAGCATCAACTCTGATTGATTAGATACGAAAAGATTGAATGTCATTCATTGAGTTTGGGTGACCTTCTGAATGGATACAGAGTAATTAGATATGCTATTTATTGTTATTTAATGCACACAAGCTTTATTGAACGATGCCACATTAAGCGGGTTTAATTCATGCAAAGGAAGCGACGAAAAGTGACCTCGGACATGATTTTCTACTGCTTAAGACATCCTTTCAAGCCATTCGCACTTAGGATTCTGGAACTTCCATGTTGGTGGGTCCCAAAGCCGAGGCTTTGGGGGAACGTGTTGTCCATGACAGTCATGTTCAGGGATCTGCTACATACATAAGTGAACGAGAAACACATTATGGGTTTGGACCAAGGCTGGGGGTTGGGATGTTGAACTTCAGATGGGTGAAGTGTTTGTTCGTTCAGTCATGTTGAGCAGTCACCGATATGGCACAAACCTGTGATATCTCTCAGGGTTTACACCTATCAAGGCTTCTCCGTCTCCTGCCGAGCGCGTGCCATCTTATCAAAGGAGTAGCCGGATCTTCCCTGTTTGCCCTGTTTACTATAATGGGTTGCTGGCTTTTTACTGCAACCCTGGCAGGTCCATGCCATTGCCAACATGCTGGGTGCCAATTTGATGGGTTTCTTTGGCCGAGATTTTGAGAGGTGATAAAATGATGAAGCATCACCCACGCTTGAGTCAAGCAGCTTGTTCCGTAAATGTAGTTATGTGTAGGACGCAGAAAGAAAACGATCACTATATATGATATATGTATATAGCATGGTCTAAGATGGAGTTTATTTTATCATATTTTATCATTGATCGCTATGTCAGTTAATCCTTCGGTTTTGTGAAGGAAGGCGTTGGTTTCCCGTAAGAGGCCGTTAATCTTAAATTGTGTATCAAAAACATCAAAATGTATCGAAAGAAATGACACGCAAAAATACTAGAGGTAAATCAGTGGCGATTTCTAATTATTACTCTAGTTCTTTTCTGTTAAAGGGTGACTTATAGAACACCTACCACCAAGATACCAGCAAAGACCAAGAATCTCCATGGTAGGGATTCATCATTTAAGCTGATTTAACCTTAGCAGATCTTTTTCCGTGGGATACACCAGCTTGTTTTTTTGCTGTGGGGCTGTTTGGGGGGAAGTCTCAACGGGAGAACTGACAACATACCTGCAGGACATGGTGGCATTGCAACATGACCATCCAATGCAATCACAGCCCAAATAGTCATAGAAACTAAAGGCAAGCTTCGGCCGGCCTTAACTTCTAGGGGTAGGTTTCCTCAAGCGTTTCAGCTTTTGGAGTGGTCAAATATGAAGTATTTCAGCCAGATAGTTATTATACTCTACTCCCCTTCTTTTGGCTATAGATGTTTTCTATTTTTTCTCGGATCATGGAACACGACTGTAGACACCTTTGGTTCATTCCTTTTTTTTGGTTATGCCACATTACGAGAACGGTAGGGGTTCCGTCTTTTAATCGCATCTTATTTCAGTTGCTATGATAATCTTGCACGATTCGGTCAAGTCCAGTTCAATACCTATTCAGAAGTCGCTTGTATTAGGCAGAAGATCTCTACCGGCGGGGATGGGTCTATTTGTACGTGTATATATATATATATATGGAATCGTAATATAAGCAAATTTGAAAAGAATCTTTGTGGACCCCATGCCCAAAAGTAAGTAGTCACTTCTGGTTGGCGTGTCCAGTTGCAATGAGTCCACTCCCGTAGACAAGCACAGCAATGGAAGATGATGCATTTCCTATCGGAAAAGGGAGATGTCCATTTAATTCCGCAGAAGCTACCTGGCTTTTTTGCACCAAGTCACCAACATCTCTGAAACTTAGGACAATTGTGGGTGATTGACTGCCAGACGAAGATGCGTTTGAGTTTCCAACTTGGCGGACAGGCGCAGCCAGAGACCTGAACACACTGAAGGGCGTTTTTTTCAAAAACACTCCGCAGATCCCTCATTGAAGTAATAGTTAGTGGATAACAGGCCACCAAGGCGATCCACTCTGTCTTTTTGCGAAGGATCCTTACAAAGTGTTACAACTGATAGGTTTGGAAACAGGACAAATGCTGAGCAGACAGTTTTTGGGGTTGATGGATGTGAGTCAAAGTGATTTTCAAATGCTTGGCTTCGACATCAAAATGACATGTTTCGTGTGATCACGGTCTCAAAGTTTTATCCTCCAAAGCGCCCCAGATCTAAGAGCATTTTACCAGGGGAGATTTCTTGCAAACTTCAATCAGCCACTGTAAAAGTTATTTAGATGTTTTTCCAAACCCAAATAGCCAGCTATGAATTTTTTGAAGAGTGACAGTCAGTAGTTCACATCACATCCCAACAACAGAACATTTCATGAAAGGACTCCTGAGACATCATTTTTGCTGTTACAGGTGGTGGGGATTGGTGTCCCTGCATAGCCCGTTTTTGACCAATACTTATTGTAGCGCCGGATGGGGATGGCTGCAACTCAACCAGCACAATTGTGAGACAATTGTGAGCCAACTGGTTGTGTGTGAATATATACTATATCTATAGAATAGAATTAAATTCACATACAACATATTATGTGTGTATATACATACTCTTATATGAGCTGTACATAAACATAAGATACATAACACACATAATATATGATATACACATATATGTATTGCAAGGTTTGGATCACTTCTCAAGTTTTCCCTCTTTTTGTCCAGGAATTTGAGCTTGTGGGTGATGATCTGATCCTGGAACGTCAGGGCAATCTTTGCCTCCTCGGTGGGGTCGGAGCGATGTTGGGTAGCACAATCTCAGTTAACTCCTAGGAGTTTTTCCTCAATGTACGTAGTAAAACAATGAAGAAGATGATGATGATGATGATGATGATGATGGTGGTGGTGGTGGTGGTGATGGTGATGGTTATCGTGATATACACATATATATATATATGTACACTCTGTATTTGTGTTTTCTTTATAGATACAATCATCATCGTTATCATTCAAGTTCTCTAGTGCTTGGGTGCAAGCATGCAGTGGCATGCCGCATGCCTATATGTGGACCCGAGTATATGACACTACGGCTGGCTATGGAGACCCGCTCTTGGATTCTTCATTTCGATGGTTATCCATGATTATCCCACCTAGTGAATGGTGAATGCCAAAGGGCTATGCTACCAACCACAGCTTGTGATTCCAAATGGGATGATTATCTTTGAAGGATGCTAGAGGGATTTTCTTCTCATGCAAACCATTGCGTTTGAGACGCATGACGCAGGTTTGCAATCTTCTGATGGTTTGGAGTGCCCAGCGGGGACTTCTTGTGGGGGGAATGGGACCTTGAATGTCTGTGGGTGCTTGTTTCAAGGCAGAAGCAAGTTTGAAAAGCAACCCATTGTGTTTGGATGTGCTTTGCACTCTAGCAGTCATCTCAACTAAAGTACCCAAAGACCAGTGGGAGTGCAGCATATGGCAGCTACTCCGTGAGCTTTGAGCCTGAAAGTCGTTTTTGAGTGAAAGTGCAGGGTTTTAGGTTTCCGCAGCACTCCAGCGGATCAATCAGGACCCACCAATTGCAAGATCCCAGCTTCGAAAATCATAGAAAATCCATGGTCCAGACCGGGTGCCCAAGCCCTGCTGACGTGTCTTTTCAGATGAGCTGGGTACAAGAGCCGTTCCAGCCACAGATCTCAATTGATCAGCTGAAACCCTCAAGCCGAAGTGGCTGTACTCCGGGCGAATGTCAGACTGAGAAGATGATCCTAGGGTCATTTGTTCCAAACTGCAATCCAGATGTAGAATTGGATCCTTGGTGGAACTGGATGCATCAAGTTGCATGACATAAGTTTTTCAATCTCCTGTTGTTTTGGGCTTTATGAGTGGTGAGCCTCTTTTTCATCCAAATCTTTGCGTTTTATTTTTACTGTAATCCCCTTGCCACAGCCCTCAAGGCAGAGGATCCCATGCCAGAGTTCGATGAGACCACAGTAGAGTGGACCATGAGCAACGCACTGAGTCAGAAAAGCAAAAAACCACCACGCTCCTCCTTCTTTACTTTTGATACTCAGCTGCAAATTCAGAACATTGGAGTTTTGTTGGGATGAATCAAGGGTGAAATGAGGAGCTACCAAAAAAAGTCCAGCTCACCCAAAGAGTTGCAGAAGTAAGTGGAGCCTTTTTGACCATCTGTGACGGTTTGTTTTAAATTTAATCTATTGACGGTTGTTATGTTTTTGCATCCATGGTGCTGGCCCAAATGTGATGCGAAAGCACTTGAAGCACATTTCAGCTCACGACATTGATGACCTACAACAGGACATTTCAGTTTAGGAACCTGAACAACAAACTTTGGAACTGGAAAAACATTTGCAAGATCTCATTCCAGGTTTCCATGATTAAACCTACGGGCTTATTCAGTGATCGTACCCAACTACAGGTACTTTCGCCAATGGTCTCTCAATTCATTCCTTCAAGCGCTTTCAACTATTGAAACTATTTCGGCCTCGTTTTCTATTTGATACGGTTTGGACATATTATGATAGAAATGCTGTTTCTGGAAATTGTCGGTTTATGGCATTTCTTAACTGCTATATCACGCTATATCCTTTCTAGATTGCGACATTTTTGGTTTGGACCTGGCCTTTACCATGCGGATGATGCCTTTGGTCTGAGGAATTCCCTCCTGGACTCCCAGAGCATGAATCAGCGGCCCCAAATCGTTGGTCTCATGAGATACATCAGGAGCACCTCACTGGTGAGAGTTATTTGAAGCCCTCTTAAGGCCTTAAGGTAACCATAGGTTCATTTTCAAGTAGGTCTTAGATTCATATTCTTCAGCTAAAGGATGCAGGAGTTCTAGCAACTCCTTGCAAATTTGTAGAGAGTCCCATTCATCCTTCCAAGATGTGCACCAGCCACAAGATTTTCTTGTTCTCATATAGACAATGCAGACGAAAAGTGCGAGAGGAAAACCATATAGATTATGGACGGAAATCAAAAGACACCGCTTCAAAGAGTATGCAGCGGAAGCTGATGAGCATCTTGAATAAAAACCATCGTCCACTTGCCTTGCAAACATGAACCGATGGAAGAGTGGCAAAGTGATGCAAAGTGTATTTTCGACTCAACACAGGTCGGGAAATCATGGACTCCTCCACAAAATATATACGTGCAGTTACATACATGTACATTCCAAATGGTGTCTATGGAGAGAAATCATTCAGTTTTGGGTACTTTGACCAAAGCACTTCTAGTTGCACGGCCAAGAATTGCCACAGTCCACCCTGTCCCGCCAGTGGATCCTTGGGAGAGATCTCAACTCCATCTGGCATCAGCCAATCTGTTGGGTTCGATGCCACTCGTGAACTTTCATTTAAAAACTCTAAGAATCGACAATGCTGATGTATGCATAGTGTCATTTCTATTTATTTCTAGCATACAGCGGGTGTTTTTGAAGATACCCATTTGTCAATTTGTACGTATTGCATAGGTTGTTTTGTCTTTACCAGCGTGGTGTGTGCATCATTTCTCTATCACTGAATCACACAACACGGCACATTCAGGCCAGTGCCTGACATGGAAAGCTGGCAGGACATGGTGCTTGAGTTCATGCAACAGGTGGAAGCAATGCCAAGTGGGCTGCAAAAGAAGGTTAGGACTGCCTTTAGACAACTATTTTTGATTATTTTTGATGTTCTTAAAAGGGATCTGTTTTTTTTGTATGGTTGGCGACCTTGATTTTGCAGACAATTTCTTTTTGTTTTCCAGTGTTGCCGCGATACTGTGAACTTCTCACGTATATATTAATATTATGTTTGTAATTTGTACCTATATATATATATATACATAGGTATATGATAAATATACAGATGTTTCTGATCATGCAAATAATAGTCCCTTGTGTTGCAGCCGTTCATGCTGCCCCTTGGCTTCTGCCATTCATGCTGACAGGGGCATTGATGTCTGTTTGAATGTGCTTGTCGAGGGACGTACGTCCACAACAAAACCCTGCAAGGTCAAGGAGAAGAGAAAGCAATCATTCGGGTCTGCCACTCGCAGAGAGCGCAAGAAAGTAGATTTGAAACCGGATTTGACTGAG
>OMLO01003882.1_pt1 | contig 12395 bp, 11 predicted proteins | sample 1674811 | NCBI WGS metagenome assembly OMLO01 (sample SAMN06265003, study PRJEB25207) | coral metagenome | isolation source: Coral host | place: Mexico:La Bocana,Puerto Morelos, Mexico | collected 2008-11-13
TTTTTTTTTTAATGATACGGCGACCACCGAGATCTACACTCTTTCCCTACACGACGCTCTTCCGATCTGACCTGATCCGTCATATTTAGCCACCCTCTTGCGCGCACATGTCTGCTTCCCTGGTGCTTACTTGCTTCTTGCTTTCGCGTTTTCCTCGTGAGAATTATTTAGTGTTTTTTTTTTGTTTGGGGTTTTCCTTTCTATAATTGTCCATGACATATGGACAGCCATTAGCATCAAACCCAGGTCACTGAACTCCGGTCGTCTCAGGTTTTTCTGTTCGCAATATGGAGAATATGACACTGGATCAGCAAATGGCCTTTTGGGCGTGCCAACTAGCTCAACAACAGCATTTGCAACAACAATGGCAAGCCTTGCAATCGCAACTGCACAGTGGGATGGAAGGTTCTTGGTCTCAATTCGGTCCTCAAGCTGCTTTTTCTGGTCATGTTCAGGGACTCTACAGACTCTATGACAATCCAAGCGAATGTTCCTGAAGGAGGTTTTGCTGCACATGCCCCATCTGTTGTTCCCCCAGTACCTGTTTCGAGCCCTTGCCTTGAACCTCAAGCTGGTGTGAAGAAAGTTCGTCCGTCTGTTGCCCCCTCCCTTTTGGCTTCCAATGTTCCAGTGGTCTCCTCTGATATTTCTCCGTCAAAAGTGTTTTGCAAATTTGGTCGTAGATGCACCCGGTTGGATTGTTGGTATGTTCACCCAAATGGACGGAACCTTGATCAGAAGGATGTGCCTGATCCATTGCCTACTCCTGTCTTGGCCCATGCACCGGCGGTGTCGTCACCTAGCCCTCGCTTGGATGTTGTTGATTGTAGTGAGGATTCCATGTCAAAAACGGTGTATGAGATGCTGCGGGAGGTTGATGTCCCTTGGCCACGGCGTATCTCCTTGGATGGCAAACTTGGTGATTTGGAATACTCTGGGTCTGGTCTACCTTTGCATTTCCTTCACCCCTTACACACACGCATGCAAGTGTCTCTGGATGATTTTGTTGGCCTCTCTTTCCTTCGCGTTCAGGGCATTCTTGCTTGTGAACCTCCCAAGTTGTCGTCCCCAGGGGTCCTTCAAGCTAAGCTGGGCTCAGTGAAAGGCCCTGGGAATTTGCAAGTGTATCCTGGTGCCACGGGTCGTTGTGGAGGAAATGCGCGTTTGAACTGTGGGCAGCTTGGTCAAGTGCGAGCTGTGCGTAGTGCCCTCTTGCATTCCCAATGGTTCTGGCCTGCTGGTCCCAATTTCTCCACTCCCTTGGATGCCTGTGGCAAGTTGGTGCAAATGGCTGATGGCCGCTTGGCTTTGCCACCAATCTCCCCTTCAACCAAAGTTACTGATTTGAAGAGCTTGTTTCAAGACATTGCCAAGAGGTTTGGTGCTGCAGGTAAAGCCGCTTTAGTTGATTACGTCAAGGAGTGTGGAGTTGAGGAGAAGCATGAGGTGTGGCCACATATCGAGGCGGCTTTTGTGACAGTACCGTCTCGGAAACGAAAGGCTGCTTGACTATCATCTTCCACGTGCTCTCCTCATGGAAGTCTGAAGGTTGGTTTCCTGAATTGCGCTTGCTTGACTCATCGGAATGGCTTGCTTGATGATGGAAAGGTTTTGGACTTACTTGCCTTCTTTGAGAGGAGAATCATTTTGATGTTTTGTTGCTGGCTGAGACGGGCGTGTGTGCTTACACGCACTTGTCTCGGGTTGCAGGAGGCGTCTGATTTCACCAGTTGCCCTCACTCTTTGCCAGGGGTTGGTGTTGGTGCCATTTTTGCCCCAGCTTTAAAGAACAGCTGGTGTGTCACGCATTTCAAATCCAATTCATGCAGTTTTCGTGCTTGGCTCCTTTCAGTTGCTGGCTCCTTGCTTTTGCTTGGTGCTGTCTATGCACCTCACTCGGGGCATTCTACAAAAGATAGACTTGCTTTTTTCGCCCTCGTCTGGGAGGAATGGAAGACTCTTCAATCGCGCCATCAGGGTGCACTACATTTGCTGCTGGGAGACATGAACCTCCCAATGCTCTTGCGGTCAGGTTTTGCCAACCCTGGGTGTCGCACCAATTCGGTTGAAGAGTTGTTTGTTTCTACGTTCTTGGCAAACATGACTTTACTCAACAACTTCCTTGCTCTTCCGCGTTCAACCCACGTTAAAGGTAATTTTAATGTGCTTGATTTGGCTCTCATTAACAGGGTTGATGCCCTTGTAGGCTTTGAGGTACTTTCTGTGCGTGTTGCGGCAAGTGATCATTTTCCCATTTGTGTCCACATCAAGCTTGCCCCTGCTCAAGCTCAACATAAGTTGAGGTGGTCTCCATTCAAAGAGCTTGACGCCAACAGGCTTGTTCAGGAGTTGGATTGGCCTCTCAGGTCCTTGCACGCATGGCTTGAGCATCGCTTGTGTCACCTTGTTGCATGTGAGTCGTCGCTTAAGTCCTTGTTGCAGCTCGGAGCCTGTGTCATTGGTATCGTTGTCCTTGGTACCCTCTTTCGTCTTGGTTCACCCTTTGGTAGATTTTGTTCAGTGCGGCCAGTGCCAAGAAGGAGACATCTGTCACGTCCTCTCCGGGAGGCAATTAACAAAATGAGGTCCTCAAGAGGTACCTCTGAATACAAAGCGGCCCGGAAGACAGTGCGTAGGCGTGTTGCCATGGAGAATAGATTGCGGGCTGATTCGTTGCTCAAGCGTTCAACAAAGCATGGTCGGATGTTCTTGTCCAAAGGTATCCACAAATGGATTGCAGAGGATCTGAAGCACAAAGCCTCGTCGTCTCAGCTTGTCACGGTTGACGGGCGTGTCCTTGAAAAACCTACGGCCATTTTGTTGTGGAAATCCTTTCTTGAGTCCCTCACTTCGTGGAATGGCCAGGTGGATCCTGCAATACTCCTGAATTTGTTTGATGGGGAAATTCTGCCGGATGAGGTTCCTGCTGTGCCTTCTTCCAATGCCACATTTGTGCGTGTTACCAAGCGGTGGTTAAAGGAGGTACGTTGTGAAGGGCTTTGGTCACGCCTTGTTTCGCAGTTCAGCTGGCTGGAGCTGTGTGATGCATTTGCCTCCATGAACCCTCTCGCTTCTCCGCCACCTTCTGAGCCTTTGCCGTCCTCCTTGTTGTGCGTGCGCTCCGCCCCCCTGCGTTCTTGCTTGCTTGCACTGTTGAACCTTTGCGTGTTGACAGCTTGGGTGCCTGAAGCTTGACTTGGTGCACGGTGGTTGTTACACCACTCCTCAAGCCAGGGAAGAGCAAAGATTGCATTGCTTCTCACCGCCCTATCTCTTTGATGCCTCTTGCGTTGAAACTGTTGGACAGACTTCTCTACAAAAGGTTGTGGCCATCTATTCGTCAGCAGCTTATCCCTTGGCAACAAGGTGGCATTGGTGGTGCTGATGCATCCTTCGCTCTGGTGGGTGATGTCCTTCGTCTTCGCAAGATGGGACAGTTGCCCTCTGATTCAGTGGTGGTGTTTGTTGATGGCCAGTCTGCTTTTTGTCGGCCGCCCGCCTTGGCGGTGGCTCATCAGTTGCGGAAGATTCTCGACATGCAACCGGTGGATGTTTTGCTGACCTTCACTTTGCTGTCAAGTTTGTGCTCTCGCGCGGCTCTTTTTGGGGAAGTGCATGGCAAATGGCACAATGAAACTGGGCTCCCTCAAGGTGGTGCACTCTCGGTTGGGCTCTTTGGTCTCCTGACAGTTCCTCTCTTTGACAGTCTGGTTGATGCTGAAGTGGGGCTCCCTTCAAAATATGGGCTGGGGCCGTTGATGATGTGGCGTTGCTTCTGAAGGATTCCTTTGCTGCACAGTCAGCTTTGGACTTGACGTCTTCCTGGGCTCGTGATCTTCGGTTGAAACTCAATGTTGGGGATGATAAGACAGCAGCCCTTTGCGGCCCCTCTGGTTGTCCAAGTCCTACACCCCTTTCTGTTGATGGCGTTCCTTTGCCTTGGGTAACAACTTACCGTTATTTGGGTGGTCTGCTGCATTGTGCGGGCTCTGTGCGACCTATGCTGAAAGATTTGGATTTGAGACTGACCAAGAGGACAGGCATGTTTGTACGTTGGGGCCGTGCCTCCCAAATAGCGATTGCCATCCTTGCAAAGTTGTTCATCATCTACCTTGAGCCGGTTGCGCTGAGTTTGCTAGCAGCAGTACCTTTGAATGCTTCAGACCTTGTGCACATTGACATGCTACAGAGGAAGTTGGCTCGCATGGTTTTGGGGCACTGTAAATACTCTCCTATACCTTCGCCATTGCTGCTGCTTGGGTGGTGTTCCTGGTCCGCGATGCTCCCGTCTCTACGTGCTGGCCTCCTCCTGCATGCTCATTCTGGGTTGCCTTCCATGCTCACTTTGCTATGTAAGTTTGGGCCACAGTGCGAAGGCACGTGGTACTATCAAGCTTGCCTTGGTGTGACTGGTAGTGAAGGCATTGCCCCAATCCGTGACCATCACAAACTGTTACGTGCTTCTTTGACTAGAGCTCGTGAACTTGATTGGGCTCGCTTGGTGAGGGTTGCGGAGGCGCACTCCAACCTTTGTCACTTTCCAGTGCTTTTGGCGAATCGGTTGGGTGCCGGATCCTGCCTTGCTGGTGAGTTTACTTCTCCAAGGGTGCCTCTTTCCACATCTCTTTTGGTTATGCGTCTCTGCTCTGGCGGGCAAAGCCTTCGTGGAGGTGACCGTGCCAGAGTTGGGCCTCCACTCATACGGAGTTTGTGTGCATTCTGCAGTGGATTTGGTGGTCAGGTGCCTGAAGACTTACAACACTTCCTTCTGGAATGTCCACTTACAGATGGCCCACGCAGGCATTTGCACAGCAGCGTGAAACAGCTCTTACTGGAACCGTGGAATCACCGTGTGGGAAAACAATCTCATCGGACACAAGCTATGGCAGTCAGTGCGCAGATGTGGCAGGTGAGGAAGGCATGGATCCGACAGCAAAGTAAGTGATGTTTGTTCCATAGTACGTCCTTGGCTCATTACGAGTGCATGGATCAAATCCAGGTGCCGTGGACACCTAAGGGAGTGGAAAAGTCACTCATCGAGTGCATCATGCTTCTGGCCTTGGCAATAATTAGTTGTTTCTAAAAGATCGACATGTTGACATGTTTCAAAGTTGAACACATTGATTCTCACCACGGGAAACGCCGAAGACGAAACGCCTCTCATGTCCGAGGTATGATCCTTCGCCAGACTGCTGGAAGCAGAACCCGCCAAAGACCAATTGCAGGTGGGCGAGAAAGGGCCATGGCTACAGGTTGAGGTGTGACATAAGTGCCAGGCAAAGCCTGACTTGTTTGTTGATTTATATAATTGGAGTGTAGTACCATCATATACATTAATGTGCCATAGGGATCATATTAGGGATGTTGGGATTGTGAAATGCTCAATGTTTCCATTATGGAAATCCACAACAACCAACCAACTTCAATGAGATTTGATCCTGAGGTTGTGTTTTGTTTATCTTAGGTCGAGATACAGCTGGCCACCCACCAAGCGGTACTGTAGGCTTGTACAACACCGGTATATATAAACCATAATAAACCAGTACCACTGGATGACAGTTTTGCTATACACTCAGCATCATTCATATTTCATGTGTGGTCAAATTAGTTTCTTATTAGATCTAATTGAATGCTGCAACCGAAGTCCAAATGCTTAGATTTTCGAGATATCAAGATGGATCGAAATGGATCGACAGAAGAAAAAAGGGCAACTTGAGATGACTTGAGTGGTGTGTATTTGCAGTTGACATGTCGACATGTACAGGTTCCATGTGCCCATCCGCATGGTTCCAGGCATTGCTCCTTCATCGATGGTGTGGACCTCTTTGACAACAAGCTCTTTGGATTATCACTTGCCGAAACCAAAGGTGCAATGATGGGGCTGTTGATGGGGGCTGTGTGCCGGATACATGCAACCTCAAAAATACCAAAAATACTGGGAAAGGAGACCAATGGAGGTTATGTTTTGGAAATGATGTTCGTCGTTCTCATGGTAGTTTTTGGCAGTTTGTGACTCCCTTGTGACCTTTCTTCTTTGTGAATCCTCCTCTAAACCACTCAAGTGTTTCCTCAAAAAGCAATACCTCATCCCAAATCCATCCAGGATTCAACAACAACACATCTCCAATTTAGGGATCTTTTATGGATCCAAAAAGCTACATCTTATAACCAACGGCAGGTGTTTGTTCCCCAACCTTCCGGGGGGGTCAGGTATGGATCCTGGTCAGCGATTGTGCTTGGAGGTCACCTACGATTCCCTCTACAGGACGGTCCGATCCGATTTTTGGGGGTTAAAAAAATCCCGGGGTGGTCCGCCATGTGCGACAAATAATTATAATAGTGATTTTTTTCCCCAGCTGGTAGAATTTCTAGTGGTTTTTTTGAAGGGGAGTTTTTTTTTGGTAGATTTTGGGGAGGATGATGACATGGACATGTTTTTTTAAAACTGGAAGGCCACCAGATGGAAGAGATTTAGAGAGTGACATGAGGCAGGAACACCCTAAAAGCTGGAGTAGTTTCGGGTGTTTTGGAAATCCTTCCAAGCAGGCCTGATTTTCTTCAGGAATTTGGGAGGTTTCATGAAATATGATGATTCACCAAGGACCAAGCTGATGTTGTGTGAGAACCAACTTAACTAGCATGACATGCTGCCGAGTTTGTGGAGAGTTTTGATTGGAAAGGGTGGGGTTTTCAAATGACATAGGGACTTTCATGTTGAGATACACCAATGTTATCAACAATGCGTGCTGAAGCATGTGAACACACGAGCTAAGGTATATTTGAAAAGAAAACATGTTTTTTAAATAATTATATGTACGTATATATTTTTGATGTGGATCTTCTGTTGATTCCGAAGAATCGACAATTGAGCTGAGGGAAAAAGGGTCGTCCCACGACCCGGTAAAGATCCAAGCAACGATGCCGCGAATGTAAGGAGTGGATTGAGGAAGAACACCCTGATCAATTCTACCTGCGGTATGTACGTCAGAGTCTCAAGGAACCCGATGTCTTGTGCAATGGCTTTGTTTTGCACCTCATGTTGCTACCGGAATTTTCAGTTCTTCATATCATTGAACCTTCCAAGGAAGTCATGGAAAGATAGGGTTTTTAAGGATCTCAACTCTCAACTCTTCATCGCCAATCCTCAGGTGGGCACATCGCAGAGTGAATGGAATCAAGCTGAAAAAGCCTCTGATGTTCGGAAGACCTGGATGAGTGTTGGAACCAACCAAGAACGGTGTAGTGCACCAGTCAACTAATTGAAGATTCATCACTTGGGATGATTGAAATCATTTGAAATCTGCGTGACTAGTACGTGAAGATACTTGAATCCATTTGAAGGCCCATTTGATACCAGGTTTCGATGATCTTTGTGGCATTAAAGTATGAGTAACCTCGGTGTGACATTATTGTTTGTGGGTTGTAAATTTGTTTAGCTTTTCGCTAAATGTGGCATGTAACATTGTTGGGGTTGTGAATTAAGAGACAAAGGGCCTTTTAATCAGGTTGAGGTGATGATTTGCGTTTTTTTTTCATCATGTTCAACCATGTCATTGCTTGTATATAGTTTTATCACATCGTTTGTTGTTCAAACATTTGCAACCCTGAAATGTACCCTCCAGGGAACTAACATATCCCCCCAAAATGGCATATTTGAAGATTATTTTCCTTTTCCCAAGGTGGGATATGTTAGTTCCCTGGAGGGTATCTGTATCTTCATGTTTTCTCCCAGTTAGAAAATCACATCTCCTCGTCGGCACCCAGGTGGGTATCTTTGGCGCGACAGGAGGTGCTCCGAGTATCACTGCAGGACGTTGGGAGTCCTGCGAAGTGATGGCTGGTAGAGGGTGTTGGTGCTTCCCTCAATGTGAAGCAACCACCGTTTGGATGTATAAAACCCTGTAAATAATGGGATAAACTAAACCTTATCTATATAGGTGGTGGTGGTTTCAATTGTTTTTTTAATTTTCACCCCGAGACCCCTGCAGAAATGATCCAATTTGACTAATATTTTTCAAATGGGTTGAAACCACCAACTAGTTAAAGATGATACTCAGTTGATGTATTCCTTAATTACATTGTCTCCTACCATTTTCTGCCATCTCAAAAAAAAATCCTACCCTAAAGGTTGATTTAAACGATAGATATTTTCTAAAAACCATTCCCTGATGTTTTGAAAGAAAGCTCCAGTATCACTACCCATCTCCTACTACGTCTCCTATCATGTCTCCTCCAATCTAGCATCTTTTGCCATCTACCCATTTCCTACCATTTGTTTGCCTCTCCTATCCTAAAATTGGTTTACAGAATCAGTATATTATGAACATATGTTTTTAGAAATCAAATATATGAGGTGTTTGAAAGATGAGGTTCCTTTTTTCCAGGTTCGGTCATGTTTTCTCGGGCTGCAACTCGATGAAACTTTTTTTTTGGGGGAAGTCACGTGGGGATTTTTTTTGGGGGGATCAATGTGAGTTTGACATGGTGAAAGGTGTTTTAAGAAGTTGGGATCACAGAATTTGAAGCATCATAAACTGCAGTTCTTTATTGGCATATGACATATGGGAAGATATTTGCAGTGTGCGCTTCTGTAGGTGTGTTTTGTGTTTTCTTTTAGACTAATTATTGAAGATGATCTATGTTTGGCAAATCCAAAGATGTGAATGATGATAAATAATGCATGACAGGAGGAACAAACTAAAAAACTAAAGGCACAGAACAGCTAATCTGGTTGGAGCATACGATGGGATACTACTGCCACTGTTGATGGCCAGAATCCTGCACCAATATAAATAAAATGTCCCATGAAATATCTTAGTCTTATAACCATCCTCAACCTATCAATGGCGGGATCTTCTTCAAAAACATGTTACTTTACAATACAAAATCAAAGCTCCGGATATTTTCCACGCCCGTTGCGCATAACCGAGGTTTGAGCTTTTGTTTGGGTTGTAAAGGTGCATCTTTGGCTATTGATACGGAGGCCCCATGGGCGGGTTGATGTTGCCAACTGGATGGGTTTTTTAGGAGTGAAAGGATGACCCGAAAAGGTGATAACTAGATGGAAAGATGATTGGAATGATGCATATCATAGCAATTTCATAATATGTCACTGAAATTTTGGAAGAGTTGTTTTTTCACTTTACGGTCTCATAAGATTCAGAGCACCTACTTGATTCTTACTGTTGTTATGTTGGAGTACCACATACGGCTCCTACAGCTCCTGGTACTTAATTGTTTCCTGATCATTCATTTGATTTTCACTGCAAAACCAATCAAAACCATGTTCTTCAAATCAGTCAAATGTCATGAGAAAATCAACTGATTGTCGCCGGATTTGTTTAATTGTTGCTTAACTTTGACCCTTCTTGTTATCCCTTATGGTGGAGCTGAAGCACCCAACAATATCAAACATCACTTGATGAGAATGGATGGAACCATCCAACTATTGGGTTAACATCACGTAACTGCAACATGTGGTTTGGATGAATCACATGTCATGTATATGTCAATCTAATCAGGATGAAAGTAATCGAAAAAAAAATCCTTCCCCAATAAATAACATAGATCTCCACTGATCCCCGGCTCCTTCCCCTCACAAACCAGCTGCTTCTCTTATCGTAGGCAGCCTCTGGTCTGTCGGCCGTTTTCTGGGCAGCTGAGTCAGTAGAGAAGAAGGGCGCTGGGCATATCCAGGTGCCAAGCTGAAGGTGGTAGCAATGCATTGAATTGAACTACCCTAAGGATCAGTTGACCCTCCAATGGAAGGGTGTGTTTGAACCTGTATAGTAGGGGTCCGGGTCCTCAAAATAGCCAGTTTTGCGGGGTTAGGATCCTTAGGGTATTAAAAAATATACTGTAGATTAGATGTTTTTTGATTGAAAAAAATGTGTTTTTTTTAATAAGCCGGTCCTTGTGGGAAATTGATCCAAATTTGATGAGCATAATTGTTCAAATGGGTTGAAACCACCAACTAGAATTGTGATGCAAGAGGTCATGGGAAATCCCGTCCGATGTTTTGTACTTGTCTTTTTGTTGGAGGAATTACAGGTATGTGTTATCAGGCAAACGAATACACATGCGCTTTAGCTTTATAAATAAACTCATTTGAGATGTGATTCTGTAATACAAGTCGTTTGCTTACCGGAGTATCAAGCCAGCGAAACTCCATGCAACTCCCAATGAAGCAAAAAAAATGTCAATACATCCATGCATCCCTTCAAATCGTTTCAAAAAATGTTCCAAATAATAATATAGAAATCAAGAAATCCCCCAAAAAACCTTGCGAGGTTTTTGGTGTGGCAATTTGTTTTGTTCAATGCAACTACATATGGGTGTTTCCAAAAATAGTGGTACCCAAAATGGATGGTTTATAATGGAAATCCCTATTAAAATGGATGATTTGGGGGTACCCCTATTTTTGGAAACACCCATATATACTCCAAGCGTTTTTTTCAATCCAACAGCTTGAACCCAGGAGATGGCTTGTGGCATTGGTGTCCACCTTTGCTTAGCCAAGGCAGGGAGGTGAATGACTGTGGTAAGATTCAAATTCCCCCAAACGGATGGTGTTTTTTTCAAAGGAACGTTATTGTTTTTTTGGAAGTTCATGGGGTTGTTAGATTTGTGTTGGTGAAAGATTGAAGTGTTTTTTGGTTGCTTTATTATGTTTTGTTGAGTTGAGTTGTTTTTCAAATGATGATTTGTTAGATGAATCTAGCCAAAAAAGAGGTAGAACTATACCTCCTTTTAGAGGCATCATGAAATTCCATCCATTTCGAATGGAAGTGGCGACGTGCGAAGAGCTGCCAGATCACCTTGAATTTGCTCTCAATTTTCGCTTGGAGTCTATACCCATTGATGTTGGATTCTCTTGGATGTTTATGGTATCTTCATGATGCAATTTGTTATCATCCACAAAAACCAGACTGGTCTAATACCCAGCGCATGGGATTGATACCAATTAACCCTAGAATATCCCAAAATAGGATGATGTTTACCGGGCCATCATGAGAGATTTCAGAAAGTTCTTGGATTTTTGGATGCTTGATGATGCATTATCGCATGGCAATTGAAATGAGACAATAGAATGATACCTCAAGTATCTCCATGTATGTGAAAATGTAAGTTTCTTCAAACTTTAGAACACCCAAAGTGGGTCCACAGCTGGCTGAAATTTCTATCCTCCAAGGATTTCAGTTATTTTCACAGCATGATGTGCCCAAGCGCATTCTACCATTCAAGCCAAGCGATTTTCCGCTTTTCCGTGAGGCTTGGTGGCCTGCCCATACAGCTGCAGGCTTCCTGTGTGCTGGTGGACGGTGTTTCACCTTTGATTCCAGCGCACAAGGTCACGTGAGGCAAGAGGAGGGGGGGTTTTCAGCTTTAAAAAAAGACAGCGGGAAGGGATGATGTTTAAAAGGAGTTTAAACACATTTTGTTGGGGGATATATATCTTGCCACCCAACGATGTTTGTCAAATAAAGAAAATGTGTTCCCTTTTTGTATACAGTCAGGTTTTTTTTTGTATTCTCTTGTTCCTTATGCTGGCAGAGATCATCCAGTTTTCCGGAGCAGATTTTGTTTCAGATGGGTTTGCTCAAGCATCACATAGGTAAATTAGTGGGTGCCTTAAAGGCAGTTTCAGGCAAAAGGTGCAAACAATCAGCCTTTGCTCGTGTTCAGCACCTCCACCTTTTCCACCCCCAGTGTCCCTAAAATACTTCCCCAAATCAAAGATTCAACATGTATGAGCTCAACAAAAACGTATCCCTAAAGATAATGGTTATTATAATCGCCCTATAACTGGGCAGTATAATCCCCAACAAATCCCCTAAACAACGAGTTTTTTTTTCATTGCTCAATTTTGGTTTGTTTTGTTGGATTTTGGTGGATTCCTATTAAAATAGGATTCTGGTGGATACTTAAAAAGAATCATGATGGTGGGGTGTTTGATAAAAAATAGAAAGGCATTAAAATATGGAAGCTATGAAGTTGGTTGAGTTTGACCTGCTTAAGCTACATCACAGCTTGGAAATCACCACCCACTCATGTGGCATACTTGTGACCTATCCAGGATCCGACATCTATCAATGTCACTTCAGCATACCACTCATCACTTCCAAAACCAAAATCAATAATATTGAAGTCGATTGTATCCGATCAAAACTATGAACACATACTCTATATTCTCCTTTACTAGATTTAATACGATATGCATAATAATACGGAATATCTAAATCTAATATGACACTACAAAAATATCTATCGTATGCACCAAGTATATATGTGTATATAAATATATTTATCAACACCACGTGTCGCCCCCACAAATCATCCTCAGGCATGTTCTTCAACAATTGATCCGTCTCTTTGGTCTTCGGCACCAAGGTTTC
>OMLO01003883.1_pt1 | contig 12394 bp, 10 predicted proteins | sample 1674811 | NCBI WGS metagenome assembly OMLO01 (sample SAMN06265003, study PRJEB25207) | coral metagenome | isolation source: Coral host | place: Mexico:La Bocana,Puerto Morelos, Mexico | collected 2008-11-13
GCGCGAGATGAGAGGAAATAATTAAAATAGTTAAAATGTAAATGAAACCCGAGATATTACCCGAGACCACTGTGCGCACCTAGTTTCGTCAAATCGAGAATTTTTCCCCCATTACATACACATTTCTTACTTTTTCAACAAATATTCTTTGTTCTTGTATGTATACACGCGGGGACTCCTAAGGTGCCTCCTCGGGGGCAATTATAATTATTTTAAGTACAAATTCATATACTTGACACTCCCCTTCTTCTTCCCCTTTGTATTAGATCTGAGCTTCTAGAAATTTAATATCTATTTGGTAGTAGTTAAAGTAACATGAGTTATTTCACCCTCAGACCATAATCTCATTGGCATGCCCCAGAAATATACTCCACTCGACACATAGACATAACCTCCTGACTTGTGCTGGTACAATCCTGCAAAGTATGGTTCTCGCACAAGATGCCACAGATGTATGGGAAACAACTGTCCACCATGGGTGTGACCAGTTAAAACAAGATCAACACTGTAGTCATCCAGAGCCATCTTTCCAGCTTTTGGCTGGTGAGCAAGGAGAACTGTTGGAGTGTTGCTGTCTACTCCTGCCAGTGCCTTGCTAAAATCACTACCATGATCAGGTCTGAAAAACAAAACAATATTTAATGAGCTAGATAATTGCACTTTGCCCAGGTGTCCTTTTTAGTAGTTAAAATCTGAGTACAAGCCAAGTGGTCCATCAAGCTGGAGTTTATCCCAGTTTCTGTAGCATGAAACAACTAGGATTATATTTCCACTCCCCCTGGTTGGGATGCTATTCCATTGCAGGGTTACCCCCAAACATTAAGTTTGCCCGTATCCGTTTATGCACCCGAGAGCCACTGTGAGAGTTAAGTGTCTCGACCAATAACACAACACAATGACCCCATCCAGGGCTTGAACCCACACCACTCAATCTGGAGACAAGTGTACTAACCATGAAGCCTCTGTGCCTCCCAAAACAACCTTTTCAAATCAAGCAGACACCTGAATAAAGGAACCTGTGAATTTGGGGTTCAGGCTGATCAAGTTCTTATTTACCAGGTGCTTAGTGAGAAATCTTTCTGAATGTGTTCTTTAAGTGTTCTTAATTTGTTTCAGAAATACTTAACCTTATACATTACTTACAATGTTTTATTACTCACACTAAAAAATCTCCTAAGTGAGTATTACAAAAGAATATTAAATGTAGAAGTGACATTGATTTGTTCTGTTTTTGTTTGTTCTGGTTGGCTAGAGTGTAATGCATGACACTAACAGTTAGACAGCCATTCTAGCCTGAAATGTCAGTCCTTTACCACTTTCAGCCTAATGCCCGTAAAAAAGGCAGAGGGTAGAAGATTACTAACATTTCATGGCAAAATGGCAAAAGCCATTCCAGCTCTCCACTTGGTTTTAATGAATAATGTTTGAATGACTTACCTGAGAAATCTAGCCTCTACATCATCTACACCAGCCAGGCAAATTTTTGCATGAGGTTTGTTTGGATATGTTAGCATTACATGAGAGTTTTGGAGTGGAGTCACACCAAGATACTCCAACTCCTTTAGCCATCCATCAACATCCCCAGTATAATACTCATGGTTCCCTGTGGATAGAAGCAAATCATTGTAATTTCAATGGAATTATATTAAAACTGTTGACCTGTGATGATGGATCTTCTCATAAATATGCAGCTTTGGGTAATATGCCATGCAGTCAAATGACATTCAGTAATTATGTGACCACACTTGACAAAGCCAATTAAATGAACATGCGCCAAAAGTGAGCTATACAAGACTTTGTTACACTTAATATTACTGGTACCTGTCACAAAGTATACACCATATCTTGCTTTTAATTTGAGCAATGGTTTAACTGTCTGTCGAAGCTGATACACAGTGGCATCAACCAAGTCTCCAGTTATAACAATGGCATCTGCATTTAACTGATTGGTTGTTGTAACTGCTCTTTCGAGCATAGTCCTTCCAACAGTGGGTCCAACATGCAGATCTGGAAGATGCACAATTGTAAATCCATTCATTTCTGGTGGAAGATTTCTCATTGGAATTATAACCTTTTTCACGACTGGATCTTTGAGACCATTGTACAGCGCTAACACTGCCAGTGTGTTGGAAACTATAAAAATTGCCATGACTTGAAATCTTGTGTACTGTGCCCTTGATGTAATTGACCCAGGTCGTATATTTAGAACGCTAACTATCCACGTCGCAACATCGAAAATGAATGTTGTTGTGGTCAATATTATCAACAGTCCTAAACCAGTATAAGATAACAAAGAAACCCAGTGCGGCTCCACACTTGAAAATATCAACCCTAGAACGATGCTGCCTTGTGCTAAGGTGATAACGGCAGTCAAAAATGTGTAAAGAACCCTGTTTATATTTGATGGATGGCTGTACAGTGGAGTACATAGTCTTATCCACAGATACCTTGCCGTGAAAAACATGATCGATTGTGTTGCCAGCAAACCTTGAATCAGGATAAGTTTATACTTAGTTTTCTCTTTTACGTTCAAGAAAGAGGTTCCCAGGATAGAGACAATATTAATGCTTGCAATCGCCCCAGCAACGACTAGAACTTTGTCAAACTTCGAGTTCCTTCCTGACGCCATCTTGAAACAATTTCGATCCCAGGCCTTCAACCGCGCCTCTTTTCCTATTTTCGAACAAGTTATTAAATTTATGCTACAAAGCTGCAAACTCACAAAAGCAGATATATATACCCAAACTTACAAAGAAATGTCTGCCTCCCCAGCCTCTCGCTAACATACATTTCTTTGTAAAAGTTGGTATGTTAGTGGGTTTGGGGTCCCATATTTCTATTACGAGTTTTTAATATGATTTTGCGTCGAAACTCTTGTCAAAATGCGGCATAATTCATCGAGCGGTGCAGTTTCTTTATTGTTTAAATGAAAAGTCTGAAAAGCGTGGCATCGGTAAGATGGTTAAGCTCTCTCCTCTGACGTTAGAGTCTGGGAAAAAGCTGTAAAAAGAGGTCCGTAGGATTCCATCAGATTTAGTGTCGTTCTAGCTCTTAGCATATACCGTATGCTGCTCGAGAAGACGGGCGCAACTATTTTAACTCATTTTCGCCCCCTTTTGTTTGAATTTCTAGCTTTCTGATGGTTCACTGAATCTCGATCACCAGCCGGACCTTTCCATTTGACTTCGACAAAATGACCGAAATTTTTTAGGTTTAATGAATGAAAAATACCCACCCTATCTGGAAAGTGGGCATAGCTAGCCAACAGCCTAAATTTTTTTTCAGCCATGATAGAAGGTCTGTCGAAGAAAAATTTCTCAGGAAAACAGCAAAACTGGAGAGCTTTCTACTGCAACAATGCCTGGCCAATGCCGTCCACAAAATGTCACAATTAACTTAGTCACAAAGGCGTCTGGATTAAAGAACAGCAGATAAGAGTGAAAACAGATATCAGTTTCAGAAGAAAAAAAGCTTATTACTCCAGTAAAGTGTGTCATCAGTCAAGCAAAGTTAGGTCATTTTTATTTCTAACTTTTTATCAGTAGCCTAAGAGCCGCCGGGTTTATGGCCTTGTTCAATACAAAATATGTCTGGGTTCTACTGAGCAGCCATGCAATTAGTTTTTATAAATCTTTATTATATATAACGTGCTTGACTATTTCTATAGAAATTGTTTCTTAGGCCTGTAATGCTAAACATTTTAAATACGTTACGTTTCCAACGAAACACAGGCCTGTCTCTGGAAATTTATTTCCTAAATTCAACTCGACGTACTTCCAATTTAAAGTTTTTGTTGAGCAAATTGAGTCGCGGTTTCCACTGCTTTCTTGACGCAGCCAATGTTGGGCCCAGATCCCTGCGCAGACACATCTTTCCCGCCACATTTGCCGCCTATCAACTTGGACACAGACTTCACCCACTCATCGGCCTTGAGACCTTGCTGAATAACTTCCTATGAAGCAACAAAAAAAGATACTGTGAAATTAACGTTAAACAGGGTTAAACAGGCTTCGCTTAGCCTGGATAGTTTATTGGAATATCACCCAGGTTGACCCTGAATAACGCTCTGGTTAGGGGTTTACCTCGGTAAGAACCTGTGAAGTTTTTTTTTTGTTTTAAGTCACTGGTTACCGTTGCAGGTTCTTGCACCGAGGATGAGTCCTGGTTAGCTCTCTTTGATAGTCAGTTAAAAATACTGGAGTATACATTTCACTTCTAGTTTGCAGTCTGCATTTTACTCTCAGTCTTCACTTTAGCCGCGATCCGCAGTCCACAGTCTGTATTTAACACTGACTACAAGAAAGATAGAGCATTACGTTTGCATTCCCCTAGAGAGACAAAAACGAACATTCTTCGATTTCTCTAGTTCATCGGTTGCCATTTGATTTCTACAAATAGTCGCTATCTTTTTTTCTTGTTATCATTTCAAGGAAACTACATCAAAATCATCCAAATAACATTAAGGCGGGTGTGTAATCAGTTCTAACAAACCTTAGGCACTTGGGCCAGGCAAATAATCTTGGAATTTTCTTCATCAACACTAAAAAGAAGAGCAGCAGTTTTGGGAGCCAAATTCTTGAACTGCTTCAGCGCAGCATCGAGAATCTGAAATGAGAAAACACAAAATTACAGGCAGTTAGTCCATGCTAATAAAATCACACACGGTTGCCATACACGTCACTTTTCAAAATTTCCTGACTTTTCTCTGATCCAAATAAAACTGATTTCCCTGACCAAATAAATACAAAATATCAGATCTAGAAGCAGGTTCTGGCCTCAACTTTTAGTCGTCCTTTCCACCCGTTCATTCAGACGGATAAGTTTTCAACAAGTTTTCCTTCTTCAAATAAAATATCGCCAAGATCAAGGTGACCCCAAATGTTTCTTCCAGCCTTCAATGGTATTTAACAGCTGTGCCAATTTATTTCAATTCTCCCTTACTTTTCTTCACATTCTCAATTTCCCTGACTCCAAATAACATTCCCTGACTTTTCCTTGACCTTCATGAATTTTTTCCCTGACGATTTCCTGACCTGTGTCAACCCTGATCTGAACCATACGAACGAGGACAGTGATGTTTAAACCTAACCTTCTGGTTTGAGCCAGCTTCAAATACATCAACGACATAAGATCTGTTGGGATCTGCTTCGATCATGGCCTTGGCTTTGTCCACCGCCTGAAAAAGGAATGTAAAACTTGCTTACTATATTGAACTCTTTGCCTGTAACTGTTTTCAGCTATGTAGCTTGGTTTTTAACAAAACAATTGAATATAGTTTCGATAAATCGGGTTTATACAAGTGGTCTGGCGCCTCCTTACATTGCGGACTTATTTGCTGATGCCAATTCTCAGTATCATCGTAGAAATTTTGATTTACCATGCCCAGATTTTGGACTGTTGCTTTTGGCACACATAGTCTGACTTTTCTTTGGCCCTGTCGTTTGGTTCAGACTCGAAAAAACCTCAGTGTTGAATCACTGGACACTTTTAAAGAGCGCATCAAATTGGTTAATTTCACAAGCCTGCTGGACAGTACTTTTAAAGACTGTTTTTGATGTAACTACTAACAATTGATCTTGTTGCCCGACTCGTCTGTATATCTTTTAATACTTACACATGTTCATGTACATTTCGTATTTTATTAATTATTAGATACGTGATTGTAATATGGTGTCCCCAGTTAGTGTACATTGTAAGCTAGCGACTTCGATACTCGAATAACGTTCTTAAAATTTTCGGTTCTGGGGTAACAAGTAACGAAACAGGGAGGAGGGGTGGGTAAAAACGTAATTGAAAACATCTTTCTTCAATTCTCTTTTGTGTTAGGCAACCGGCAACCTGGAAATTTGAAAACGTTGAGATACTAATACAACTCACGGTCACTCCTAGTAATGGTAATGGTAATGGTAATGAATTTATATAGCGCATTTTCTATTGACATCATGATTCAAATGCGCTTTACAAGCAAGTGAACTATGGGTGAGATCATACATCAGCATATACAGGCGCCGTTGGCAGCCGCTATCAGTCCATTGGCGATCTCCCCCAGTACATTAATGTATGAAATGAGGCCTGACCACAACAATGGGAACTATATGCCCTACTCTTTGCGACAAGTGTGTGGGTTCTAGTTCCATGATTAATTAAATACTTGTCTCTTCAAATACTTATTGCTTCTAGTTTGTCGTTGGCCAGGAGAATTTGGTTTCAGTCAACATTTTGCATTTCACTCCATGAAGTTCTACTTTCTTACAACCAGCTGTCTATACTTTGGCATAAAACAGTTACGAGAAGTTGAAGAAAGATCAGATAACCAGAATAGCTCACCCGCTGCAGCAAGGCAGTCTTTGTTGATTTGTCAGCATCATCGACAAGTTTCTTAACCGCCTTCAGTTTTGTACGCATTTCATCTTTACGCCAGGCAGAGATAACAGCAGCGGAAATATCCTAACACAGGCAAAAACAAAACACAACATGTCCTTTACGCTATGAGAACGCACATAGTTTAGGATGAATATGGTGGAAATTAGCGGGGAAATTAGTCCCTTATATGAGCTGTATAGGTATGTACGGCCCCAAAGGGCGTGGTTCTTTAACTGTTATGGTCAGAAATAGGGTGTTGAGTTTGGTCATTTAGGTCTCAAATAGGGTGTGGTTCTCGCACTGTAGCCTTGAATTAGGTATGTTTCTTACAGGAAGCTAGTTTTCATCATCATTATCGACTATCAGTCTGAATTAGGTAATTAATTTTAAGGCAGGACTGAAACAAGGTCTTAACACATAGGGTATCGAATTTTTGGTCAGAGTTGGGAAAATCGCAGAGTTCGATCGAAATAGTTTTAAGGGCTTTTAGAAGCAGGCAACACACGTTCTATAGAATTGATAGCTACAAAATTAACTCAGTATGAGCTTTGTAACCCCTACTTCTACATCAATAATAATTGAAAACTCCTTCTTCCCAGGCCCCAGCGTCCAAACTACGCTGGACCGGCCATTTTGAAGAAAACTCGCTCAGGGATATCACATGATTAACGTCGTCGTTTTCAAAAAAACTCCGTTTCAAAGGGTTTTCCGTTCACAATAAAACGCAAGGCCGGAGCTTCTAATTAAACGCTTTCGAAAGGCTGCGTTTTTCTGACGCATAAGTGTAGATGGTAGGCCTAACCGTGAAGTAAGGCTTGCCTCAAATTTCCCCCATCGTAATGTCGACGGAGTCTGGATGTCATAACGCAAAAAAAAAACAGACCTCGCCAATTCTTGAGATTTCTTGAGATGTCTCCTTGATTTTCAAACCTCCTTCCTTCATCTTCTGCTGCACCAAATTCTGAATATTTTCAACCCGTTCCTCCAGCGCGTTACATTTATTTTCGGCCTTCAGTGCTTCCGGTCCTGTAAGCGCTACGATCCTTCGGATTCCTTTAGAAATGGCTTCCTCGGACACGAGTACGAATGACTTCATGTGTCCCGTTCGTTGCAGATGCCTGGTGTGAATGATTCAAAGAACAGAAAACTTTTATCCAAGTCTGTTTGTTTTATGCTTCATTGCTTATTGTTGGTTCAAGCGCAACACGAAGTAACCAATCACAAAGGCTTTGTTTTCTCAACCAATCTGGTGCTAAAACAAAACAATTCGCCATTCGTCTCTGGTGTTTTTTCCCGCGCTTGAAGCGATTGCACAATCTATACAGAGTTTTGATTGGTTCATAACAGTGGCTTATAATATTTGAAACAACTAGTGACTTAATCAAGAAAATGAATAATGATAAAAGTAATCGAGAAACGATGACAGAGTAAAATACTTACGTTCCCCCGCAGAACTCAACAGAATATTTGTATCCGGCCTGGGGATCATCTTGCAGGTCATCAAATGAAGCGCCAATCGACAACACACGGACTGGATCTGGGTAAACCTACCAGAAAACCGCGAGTGAGCCGCATGTACATGGCCTTAATGACAGCAGGTTACCACCAAAATGTAGCTACGACGTTACAGCTTCAACGTGAAAACTTTTCACCTTGAAGCTGTAACGTCGTAACAGTACTACATTTTGGTGTATACTTCTGCATGGATATATTCTGTATTAAAACTGTATAACGTGTTCGTCTGGGCGAGGGTAGTTTGTGAAAGAACTGTTGTTGGTGACTGACGTTTCGACAACCAGTCATCTTCCGAGTCAGGTCACTTCTACTGAGGTTCTTGAAGCATCGGGTCATCAACAGTTGTTTTCAGAACTGCTCTCACCATTACGATAACACTACACGAATTACTAATACTCCTGGGTTTAAACCATTAACTAGGTTCTGTATCAAAATTCATAAATCCCGCATTTTTCAGCAAATCCGTCCCTACCTCTTCAAAAATTGCTCTGAGACCTTGAATGTCCTTGGCCATGGCTAGAGATGATTCCTTAGCATACACGTCCATGTTTCTTGACACGATGTCCTGGCTGGTCAGTTCCGTATTCTTGATCTGCTCAGTTGTCATAGCGCCCTGCGGGTAAAAAAGTAAACATGGGAAGCACAAGAAAAGAACTTCAAGAAAGAAAAGGGTCAGAAGAAAACGAAGAAATAAATGCGAAAGAAAAATTGGGATTACGAAAAAAAACAGGTAGACATTTTTCCGACCAATGTCAGCACTAACAATATGGCTCAACATAAGTAAGTAAGTAAGAGTAAGAAACTTTATTTTAAGTGTCAAGAACCTTATAGCCTGGTGAATAGCACCATACTAATTAGGGGACACTACTAAAAAAACTACACTAATACTAATATCACTAATATCACCAATTTGATAAAGGTTTCATGACCAGGGCATCACTATGATTGGTTTGTTATAAGCTACGTTCTGAACAAGAAATGAGTCCCTGAGAACTTTGTAACTGCAAGCAGACAAACGCGGATTTCAATTCTTCAGCCTTCCGTTGTTCGGTGAAACTTGTAACGACTTTTATAACAAGTACCTCAGATGACAAAAAAGGAGAGACGCGGAACAAAAAACAGGGTCGTGTCTTCAGAAGTTTTCAGAGAGTAGAACGCACCTTGGCAGTGAAATCAAATCTGAGTCTGTCTGGTGCTACCAAGGATCCTCTCTGATCTGCTTGTCCAAGCTCTTTCCTCAGCGAGAAGTTGAGCACGTGGGTTGCAGTGTGATTGTTCATGGTGAGTCGTCGCCGTTGCTGTTGGGAACAATGTTAATAAAAAGTATTTGTTTATCCACCATTCTTACAGGCTGTTCAGACTGAGAACCAACGTTAGAATAAAGTCAGAGAGTAATTTACTCTAAGTTAAGACGCTGGAGAGTTTCATTGAAGATTTTTCTTTGTTTTCACCAAAACTAAATCATTGCTTTCTTTTCCTTCTGCGTTCTCCAAGATTGAAATGCCAATCAAGATTTGTGAATGTTTTTCTCCTTAGTCAACTCATGAGTTCTTTCTCGTATTCTTGCCTAATTCATTTCTTGCATGTACCTCGTCTATTTGACATTTCATCTGGTCTCCAACTCTCAAGGTACCCTCCACGGCTCCTACATGAAGAACATATCCGCCATGAACCTGGACATTATTGACTGCAAATTCCACTTCCTGAAACAGACAACACAATCATTATCAACGGCAAGTTCACACTGCTACTAAAACGGTTTCAATTGTCCGCCTTTGACATATCAATATTCTAACATGGATCCAAGCCGTTGGACCAAATTGCAAAGTTTCTTTTGTGTCACAATTCCTATAAGAGACTTCAAAACAAACAAAACACCTCCAAATATAGAAGTTTGTCCTCAAAGCCTCGTAAGCATGACAGAATATTGATATAGAGTGGTTTTCAATTGAGTGTTGTAAAGCCAAAACCAAACCAACTAAAAGCCAGTTAGACTACTCAGACGATGAAGGGCTAACGCTCGAAACGTCAGCTTTCCAAACTCTTTACAGTGGCTAATTCACAGTATCAACCCAGTTGATAAAACCAATTTATCTTGCAGTACTCTCCACCGACGGAGCATTACAAGTTCTTTAGAAACTCACCCCGGTTTTCTCTCTCCACTGAGATTGGTTCAAGAGTGTCTCATTACGTTTGGCAATCCATTAGATATCAGCTCTATGAAAGTTTGTCTCTTATTTTGAACAAGTCGTTAATTTTGAAACCAAAAATTGCCAGGGTAACATACGGTTTTAGTTTAATTAGTTGACAGTTTGTTGTAAATTGTCACTCAATTCACTGGGACTGTTGAATATTACAATACCTGTTCCCTGAGTATCACTATCATTGCACTCCGCTGATTAACATAGTTCCATTTCCACTTATGTTAGTTCTAAGCCGGAACTTATGGTTGTGTCCTGGTGTACCAACACACTGAGAGAACAACCATTGTACTGCCTTTCTTTACAAGCCTTTGTTGAGCTGTTGTATATTGTTGGGTTTTTGGTATCGGTTTTTATGTACTAGTACATAAGCACAGAACAGATAACATCGCCTAGTAACTTGATCAATTTCTTTATTCTCATCACCTGCCTATTTGATCACTCTTCGCAATTAAATATTTAACTCAAGGATCTTGTGACTTACATCATCACCTTCTTTGACCATGAATCCTTGATCGTATATCTGGCCACCCTGTTCAGCATAGAAGCATGTTCTGTCCAATACAAGTCCACAGTGACTGCCGCTGGTTACTTCATTCACAAACTCTTTCTCAAACATGATTGCCTTCACTGTACCAATCACTGGCTCAAACACTGAAGAACACAGCAGGCATGTTATTCCAAATATAAAATAACTTTCAGCTGACAGAAAATAATGTCTGCCCAATTTTGTTTGTTTTATGTCTTGTTACCCAAGCTGGAAGTGTAATTTCTCCACTAAACAGATGCAGAGAAAACATTTTGAGACACCTTATATCCAACCTGTAACAACATTTCCTATTGCCAATTTTCAACTTTTGTGGGGTTATATTTTTATCACAACTGTGCCAATACAGCCAATAAAATGAAAAGCTCCGCTGAAAATTGAATCGCATTTATCTGCCATGTTCAAAGAGGAAATGGATACAACATCAGAATAGAATACTTATGCCCTTTGAAATAGGGAAAGCTAAAAACAACATTAGACCGGTTAGGACAGCTTGTTGTAACTGTCAAATCATGTTCAAAGTTGCTTCTTTCCAAGGGCTGCTTTTTAAGGTGTGCTAAGAAACACTTAAAACAATCACTGCGTTGGAGAATTGTCGTATTCACATTCATTACATTTGGAACTCAAGTGGTTATCCTTAGTTGTCTCCTATCATAGACTTAACATAGACAATCTTTTCATTAATGTCATCTGTCATTGACCAAAATTTAATGTGCAGAAAGTCATTATGAAATTATATTTCCGCATCATGTTTTAGATAAGGTCCGTATGTATAAATTCAATTCTTCCAAATTATTTTTCCTTTTGCTTTGTAGTCCTGGTAACAAGTTGGTAATGTGAGTGTCACTTACCATAATTTCCTTCTGAGTCAGACTTGTAAACATATTTGGGAGTCTCGTCTGTTGGTGCGAGATTTAGGTCCTTTTGCAACTTGTTAATTGCATGTACATCAAGAGTGATTGCTTCATCACTACCAGAGCCTTTTCCTCTTGCAATTTCCTGGTTAACATAGTGTCAATAATACTAAGTTTTTCATGATTTGGGATCACAATATGATTCAACTTTTCTTTGATTTTACTAAATAAACTAAAATATAGTACTGTTCAAGGCTGCTGCCTAAGGAAAATTTTAGGGAGCCCTTCGGGCTCCAAAAATTGAAAGTTAGGAGCCCAAGTCATATTTTTAGGAGCCCAGAATTAATTTTAAGATACCAGCCCGACATCAACCATTACCCCCCCGTGCCCCCTGCCACCCCCCCCCCTCAGTAAAATAGACTGCCTCATATTTAACGGATGCAAATGCCGCATTCTGATGCTTGTGACAGGAAATCTTATCTTAAAGATAGGTGATAGTGTTCATGAAAATTTGCTAAAATGTATGGGGCTTAACATAAACTTATATTAAAATTGAAGATTATTAAACAATGTGGGCTAATTTTAATTCCAAATTCATTGACTAACAACGGTTTCACATTCGCTTTAGTTCATGACTTGACTAAGCTTCAAGAAATGTACTAACATCACAGTAATCTCTATGCGTGAAAACAGTAGCGTCTCCAAAGGGACAGTCCAAGGCTGCTGCCTAAGGCAATTTTTAAGGAGCCCAAGCCACTTTTTTAGAAGCCCTGAATGAAATTTACTGTGGTCAATCCAGGGGGACTAATGAGGTTGGGGGAAGACGGGCGGGGGGCAGAGATTCTTCCATAGACACTAATATGATATGGCATCAACCAAATTTTTGAAATAAAGTGTTCAGCGGAGTGATCAGG
>OMLO01003884.1_pt1 | contig 12392 bp, 3 predicted proteins | sample 1674811 | NCBI WGS metagenome assembly OMLO01 (sample SAMN06265003, study PRJEB25207) | coral metagenome | isolation source: Coral host | place: Mexico:La Bocana,Puerto Morelos, Mexico | collected 2008-11-13
CAAAGCTGGCGGAGTCATGATCTTTGGTCAGTAGCAATTCTTGATATAACTTGTTATTCCTCAAGATTCGGTGAGACTTTCACGTCCTTGACCAAGTGAAATGATTAGTAAGATCGAAGAAAGATCGTTTTTTGTCCTTAGTTCACCTCTAGCTTATACTGAACTTGTCCGAATCGACGAAAATCTGAAGTTGATACCCGGACGCGACTTCCCTTAGATAGCAAGGTAGTCCACCGAAGATTTCATTATAAGCATGGAGAGTTAACGGGCGGCTTCTTCAGTTCTTGATAGTTTAGATCAATCACGGAGAGGTGAGTGGCTTTGCCTGGCAAATGTAAAACTGGAAATCGTCAACCTCATACTGGCATTCCGGTTTGCATTAGTTAAAGGCTGTAGCGAGAATTTTCCTGGCCTTACAGTTGTGAGAAACACCGGTCATCAGTTTGATCTTGCTGTTTTATACCGCCCTTAATTTACAAAAACCGTATAGCATTCAATTACCATTAAGCCTTCTTTGTTTCTGTGAAAGCGACTCTAAAAAGGCGGCGAAAGAAGAAAAATCACCGCACATTTAAGAGGCAACTGCGTCAGTGTAGCAAGTAAAAGACTGCTGTTTTGCACGAAAGACCAAGACGAGCGCAATAAAAAATGCAACCATAAATCATTATGAAAAACTCAGTATTCAATTAAAGTTTCCAAAATAAAGGCCAAAGGGGGAAGACTGACCTCATGTTTTTTTAGGATTACTTCGCTAAGCCAATTGCAGATCGCCACAGGACTGTTAATAGTTTTCGTATTTCGATTTCGAATCAAAACAGAAGTTAGATTTTAATCAGCATACAAATTAAATGCGAAAATCATTCCCAGACTATTAGAATTGCAGAATTAACAGTAATTTTGCCACCAATTGACTCTAAAAAGGGTCTTATAAATTAGCAGGGATATTTTTTTCCATATTTCTTTTCCGGCTTTACACAAAGTACTTTAATTTCAAACAGTAAAACACATTTTCTTTGATTTGCTAGCAAAAAAGCGAAAAATCTTTCATTTCCTCGACTTTAATTGCCCTAGGCTTGAAAGTGGTCGAGAATCTACATGATAAATTCACCTTTATATTTGTTTAGCCTTTTCAATTGCACTTCCGTAGACGTATTGAAAACTGGATTTATGAATTATCTGTAATTACTTCTTGCAATGTCCAATGGACAAGAGTAATGTATTTTGTTTTCAGCTGCAGTGAAAATTTGCAAAGTGTCGGAGGTTTTGAAACTCTGTAGTGATTCAAGCCGCTTTGTAATTTTGAAAGCTGTTCACCTATACACAGCTTTCAAAGTCTACCCGACTCGTTTAAGCATAACACCGCACATGACAGCTTTCAAATGACCATTTATCATTACCTCAATTTTCTCGGTAAACAGTATTTTCAGAAAGCAGTGATTGTTTTCATACATTGTGTTCAAATTAATGAATTTCTAACCTAAGCCATAATTGAGTTCTTAAAAAATAAAGAAAAAATAGCGTTGCTGATGAATTTAAATTACGCTTTCACATCACGGATGTGAAAAATAAACTAAATAGTGAATGTGAAAGGTAAAGTAAAGTGCAAAGTGAAAACTGTAAGCTTCCCCATACACTTGATAAAAAATTCATATCACAGTCTCGAAGCAATAATTTGATTAAAAGTCAGCGCGCAAAAATTATTTTCCTGCTACAAATATTGAATTTAAAGATACTGCTGTTTCGCGCAAGCCCTTGTCGTTTAAATTTCGCGGAGTAACTTTCAGTAACTTTCAGTTTGTTTTCAAAGATCTTTTTTCAACCTTCGGCTAAGCCTTAAGCAATGTAGATAATGGCCTAACAGTTTTCTTGTTCGTCGTTGATATCTGTTACATGCACTGGGAAATACACAAAGCACTTTAAACAGAGTGGGATGGGGCAAATGCACTTGTAATCCAACACATATTGAAATATAATTCACGAGCACAAAAATATTCTACTATGAAAGAACGGTAGGAATCGCTAACCCTATACATTCCTTTTCCTCTGTCCTCTCAGAAAATAAACGATCAATAAGCTACATACAAATATTGACATAGCAACCAGGTCTCTCGCCGGTCAGCTTCACGAGAGATCTGCAGGATCTAGAAATATGATTAGCTTGTCTTTTTCTCTGTAACCATGTGTAACCATGACTACCATAATAAAACCCCTTGACAGCCCCCTAATAAACATATAAAATTATATGTCAAAATTATGATAAATTATGTCAAAAGTTAAAGTGCACCTAGCCTGAATTTTTTTTTTCGCTGAAAAAGTCTTCTTGTTATTCGAAATACTTCTGCTTTTGAAATCCTTCGGATTTGCACAAATTGTTGGTTTTCTGTTCCCTGAAGAAATCACACTAATAGAGCGCGATAAAAACGTCACCATTTTGTTTCACGACCGAGACTTCGCGATCGGGTAAAAGTGATATATTTTCTTTTCTTATCTTGAAAATGAAATGCCTCCAACACTCAATCGTGAAAACATGGTCCTTGGGCTGAATATACGTCGTGCAAGTGGCTCTCAGAGAGCTGCTAAATTTAAGGCATGCAGGAAGTTTAGTCTAAATGTCGTATCAGGCATCGTTCATCAGAAAACGCATCAAAGGTTTTTCGTCCACGCTACCCTAGAGGAACTTAAAAACGCAACAATCACTGGTCATTTCGAATTTGTCTCCATCGTTTTCTATCCACATGAAAACGAAAAGCCAGCGTTTTCATATATTCTTCTGGTTTTCGTGACGGATAAAGTGTAGTCGGTAGGCCTAACCGTCGTGACATTAATATGGCGGCCCTATAGAGCTTTCGAGTAGGCAGAAAGATGAGTTCTTGCTCAAGTCAGAAAAAAATAAATAAAGAAAATAAAATAAAACGCAGCTTTATTTTATTGCTACGGTTTGGCCTACCGCCCACACTTATCCGTCATGAAAACGGAGGTTTTTGAAAACACTCTTTCAAACCGGAGAAACGCTAGGTTTGCGTCTAGAGTTCCGAAATCATTTGAGGAATGGAGATTTTCGAAAACGAAGGCTTCACTGTAATCATATGATTTCACTGACCGAGTTTTCCTCAAACACTGACAAATCCAAAATGACAGGTGACCCGTGTGGTGTGGACGGAAAACATTTGTAATGTGTTTTCAGAGTGAAACCTCCGTTTTTAAAATCCTCGGGCGTTGCGTATGAAAGGCATGAAGTTTAGTCTAAGTGTGTTGGTAGAATCAAGGAATCTATTGTTGATGTTGCCGCGGGGACCACTTTTCATGATGTGACCGTTGTTTCCTGACCTTACGGTCAATAGTAATTAGTTTCTGCTAGAGAAATAAATTTAGTTGTAGGTTAATTGGCCACTTTTCATTTTATCAGTCCCACAAAGTTGTACTTAGTGAAAATTGTTTTCTGGTGGGGGGTGGTTTTAATCTCTGCTGGATGGTGGGGAGCATATAACCGTAAAACTACTGGGCGATTTCTTAACGAGTAAATTAATTACTACAACAAACCCTGGAGCTCTGACAAACGCTAAAATCATCATTTAATGTTTTCTCGTCAAAAGCGCTTTTTACAGAGCAATTTGTAATATGATCATTTAATTTACAGCGATTTTTTATCATTCCAGTCGGTAGCGACTGACCAAATCTGATTTTTCTTATGTCAAATCCATTAATGAACTCCCAAAATAACTTTATTTTCAGATTCATTTTCACAAATCACGTCGTTGCTTGTTTTTTGATCTGGGTATCTTAAAAGTTAACCTCACAAAAATAGTCCTGAGCAAGGATTTTGTAGCTCTAACTGAAGAAATACATAAATGCTTTCTAATACTTACTTAATACGTGTATACCGCGTCTCAAAAAAACGCAACGCTCTGAAAAAAAAACACCTGTCTAGACCTTCAACTGTTTGTAATTCTTAGTAGTGTTTATTTATTATTTTTTTTAAAAAACAAAAGTTTAAAAATTTGGCATTGCAAGCAGTTTAAGCTCAAGGCAGGGTTCTAAATGTGAAAGCTCACTTTCCTTCGACTTTTCGGGCCTCCTACAAATACGTGATATTGTGCAATAGCCCAGTCGAGCACGGACAAAGGGTTTATAAGGGCATAGAAAAACTTCCCTTAGCTGGTCTTGTTACAATGAAAACGGATGAGACCCCACATCGTCCAAGAGATGGACTATATTTTAGGGCCCGTTTACGCTACTTCAGAGGAATTTGAAAAAGCAGCTCCATCTACTGTCTGCACTAATCCGTCACGGAGCTTTTCGAAAACGCTCTTAATTCAAACTGGATAAATTTGAAAACGCTGGCTTTTCCTCTTCGTGTGGACGAAAACATTTTGAAAACGTAGCTTTTCAAAAACAATGACGTCACGATAATCATGTGATTTCCCTGACCGACGTTCCCTCAAACACAAATCCAAAATACAATGAAAATAGCCAGTGATTGTTGCGCTTTTAACTTCCTTCAGCCTAGTGTGGACGGAAAAGATTTTATTTTTAAAGTAAAACCTCCATTTTACAATTCCTCGGCGGCGTAGTGTAGACAGGGCCTAAGCTTCTTTGGTTTTTTTCTTTTGTGAGGTGGCCCAAGTTCAAATTAGCAGTGTTTCTTCACCCTGTGAGTAACAATTATTGTATTGAATGAAACGGCGACTCGGATATTTCTTTGTTCCACGCTCTTAGTTCATCTTTCACATTTCATTACCGAGCTCAAAAATCACCATCTTCATTTGATGATGAATTCGACAGTGCATGCTGATCTTAGCAGTATGCAGGACGTCTGTCACATATGAACTGAGTTAAATGACCTCGCTCTCCAAGAGTTCTCGTAGCTCAGAGGATAGAGTGCCCGCTATGTGTTCGGGAAGTCATGGGTTCGGTTCCTGTCGGGAAGTCAAATATTTCTTTGTCCCACGCTCGTGTCACGTTGATTAATTAATTTTTCACAATTTTTGAACAGACTAAAACGGCTAAACATCGGAACATCAATTATATGATTTCCTTGGAATTTTCCGCGTGACTTCTTCTGAAAGATGATCTACATATTCTCCGATTCATACACTCCAAGCCTAAAAAGAGGTCCGCAGTGCGTACATGTGACTGCCTACGACACTAGAACAAGTGACAAGCTCTTGACTACAGTGGACAAATAATTAAATAAATAAATAAATCCGATCATGCCATGATGTGGTTGCACACTTTGTGTAAGCCACACGCACAAAAACCTCAACAAAAACCTCAACACTTTTTGCTTGGTCAAACAAAGGTACGAATCGGTTGTAGCGAAAACTAAGACTCCTGAAAACTAAGAACTAAGACCTCGAAAACTAAAATTTTCTTAATTCATCATCATCTTAAGGGTAGAAACATCAACTCGGAAAAAAATCCGAGTTCCAGATGGATTTGAACCCGCGACCCTCCGTGGATTAGTCGGACGCTCTGACTCTATGGCGAGCATGAGTGAAATGTGGGTTTTTGACTGCAACGTAACCGCAAAACAGAACATTTCATGTTTCGAGATCCAACATACGGCTTTACGAGCTGGGCTTTCAAAGAGGCCTTTACACGAAGCACCCCTACATGGCAGCCAAAACAAAAGATCCGCCTCGCTTTCATGTTCTCGTGCCGAGGCTCTCCCGAGTCGCCCGCCATTATGAATTCGGTGGCTTGCGAGGGGATTGTTGTGCTAGTCGTCGTCGCTGGGTTATAAAGGTAAGACAGTCTGTAAGAATGCCTTTTAATGTGAAACTAAGCTATAGATTACAAAGCCACTAACGTTCATCCCAAAGAATGAAATAATGTTTGTGTTTTGTAATGTACAATACAGTAGATGGTAGTTCTTGTTAGGGTGGCCATTCAGATCAGTCTGGTGCATTCTGCAATCGTTTTGTCCCATGATTCAGGAGAGTAAAAGCAGACGTTTTGAAAAGCAGACATACATACATGCATACATACATACATTGATCGCTCTTCGTATTGGTTATACAAATGTTTTGAATTGTTTTTAATCACTTGTATCGATTTGTCACGTTGTATTTAACAAGAATATAAGCTGAAATTATTACCAGTGTTTACAGTATAGTGGTAACCAAAATACCACTATATACAGTAACTATATGTGGTTATCAAAGCATCACATAAATAAATTATTTAAATAATTGCTCAAAATGTAGCTACACTAGACTGTTAAGTGATAATGAACGTTGTTGTTGGACATTTAGTATAAGTTGTGACTCAAGTTAGCTAGGAATGAAAACTTTGAGGTCATGATTATCAACCAGTACTTGTTAAATAAGTTATACTTGCTTGTGGTTGTTTGATCCACAATGAGTGACAGTACTGAGACACTTTGCACTAAAATTCTAATTTAGAGAATCCTGGAAACATTTGGTGATTCCAGAAAATATTGATACCCTAACACAGGCAGCAACTAAAACTTCCTACTCTTTAAGCGCAGCGCAGTGTTCTGCAGCTAGTTTTTGACTAAATTAGCCACGAAATAAACATTTCAATTGTTTTCTGTTTTAATTGGTATAGACATTAGAACTGAAATCCAATTTACCTTTTATATTAATCTAAAACAACATTCAGTGTCAGTCAGACATCATTGCAGTGGTTTCTTTATGGATATGTATCACTGGCATGCATTAGTAAGCTAACATGACGGTAGATTGTCGGGTCAATATTCGATGCAAATGGTTAATCTCAATTATCTGCCGGACACTGTAAACTGCAGGTTGCAGGTTGCAGGTTAAGATTTCAATTAAATGTGAAAGGAGTTGAATAACTTTTTTGTTTAGTTGTTTCACACTTACGCAACAGCGCAAAAAAAAAAAAAAAACGGAAGTTGAGATTTCCGGGAGTGTATTGGTAGACTTTAATGATCAAGACTACTATTTTTTTTATTTGCACGAGTGTCTGAGTAAATTAATATAATTTAAGTTTGATTATTGCATACATGTTAGATAGTTCAATTTACAGATTTCCATCAGCAACAATTAGTTGCCGTGTCATTAACTCTTCATGACGAACACCGCAATGAATCAAATATATTAAGTTCAGGTATTAAATAATTTAGTGCCAATTGTGTTAAAAGTATTTGTAATAATTTAACTTGAGAATTAAGTTCATGTTTCACTGTCACTCTTTTGTTATAACTACACCTGTATGCTTTTTTCCATAAATGGCTGGTTCACTAACTGTTCATGATGTCCACATTCACCACCGTCTACTACCAGTATGTTGTCCTTTCAATTTTGCACAAAGAATACTACAAAACTATGATAGCAAAACATTTTCTCTCTTGTTTCGCGACCACATGGGATTTTTAACCTGATCTATAATATATATGCAACCTGGCACTTGGCCCATTCACTCTCGTCCTATTTACTACATACAAATACACTTCTGGAAATCTCAACTTCCGGTTTCTTTTTTTTTGCACTGTCACGCGAAGTGTGAACAAAACAAAAAAGCTATCCAACTCCTTCACATTTCAGTGAAATCCTGACCTGCAACCTGCAACCTGCAGTTTACAACATCCGATTATCTGCTCAATTGCCATACTTTATGCAGAATATTATTAGCAGAGGTAACGAGGACATAACCCCTCATTTACCCCTAGATTTAATATAATAACATATGGGAAACACATCAGATAAACTGGGCCTAATTTTTGAACCTTATACCAATAAATATTAGAAATTCACCAACACTCGCAAACTTGATTTGGATGTTTTGACTGACAGGTGTGGTGGTAATTGCACTTTATGTGCTACTTCATGTCTTTTACATGTATGTACTTTTATCTTATATATCTTATGCATTTTTATCTTCATTATTTATATTTTTTATTGTGAATATCTTTGATTACCATTTCAAATCCAATATTAGATGGATCTTGGTATCTTGGTTTTTAATTTTTTAATGTCATTAAAATGTCCTCATTTAGTTTGTTTTTGGTTTAATATGCTTTATTTTACGTCAGTCAAGTGCAATAAAAAAATACTTACAAGACAAAACAAAGCATTGAAGACATAGATGATCATCACAGTTATGTACACAACTTGAGTAGCTGTGAAATTGAAGCCTGAATAAAATTAAAGCCTGAATGGGATTGGAACCTACAACCTCTGTGCTGCACTCTACCAACTGGCCTATTAAGCCAACTGGGAGCTTGTCACATTGTTTGTTCGTAATATACCCATAGATAGTGAAGAATGCAAATGAATATATGAAATATCATATATTTTAACTGCAGAGAAAGATATGATGACATAGTTGATCATTGCAGTTATATACACAACTTAAGCAGCTATAAAGTCTGAAAAAAAGAATATTTTATTACTAACAAACAATGTGACCAGCTCCCAGATGGCTTGATAGCTCAGTTGGTAGAGCTCTGTACTGTTATCGCAGAGGTCATGGGTTCAAATCCTGTTAAAGCCTGAATTTTTTTCAAGCTTTAATTTTACAGCTGCTTAGATGTATGTCGTGTATATACATGTAACTGTAGTGATCAACTATGCCTTCATATCTTTCTCTGCAGTTTAAATATATGATATTTCATATATTCATTTGCAAAGGAAAACATTCCAGTGCAGCTCTCTTTAAATGTCCCAATAATATTATTTAGTATATACCACACAAGTGAATAGTGCTTTTCGCACGTGCTGATTGGCAAGCTCGGAGGTGATTAGCCAAGTACTATTCCCCTCCAAGCAGCCGAAGAAAAACAAAATGGCTTCCAGTTTCAAATAAAGTTACTCTTAAACAAGTAAAATTACTCATTGGTCCGCTGCAGTAGTTAATCAGCTTGTATGGTATATACCAAAACAATTATTCACCACAGTGAATAATTGATTGTTAATTATAACACCTCCTACATAGGGAAAAGCAGCCATCTACTTTAAAAACATTAAACAAAGTTTTTTTACTGTTATTTTAGCCTAAAGTTTAAAGAAAGTTCCTTACTTCCTTACTTATTTGAGCGGCATACCTTGGGCTAAAGGGAAAAAAAAATGTTTTACCAATACAGAGACAAGATCACATTTGCAATAGGTGACATGTAAGTCAACAATTAATAGAGAACTCGGCCGTACTTAGGGCAGACCTGTTATAGGCACATGTACAAAAGCACTGTACTAATATGATATTTCCTTTGTCATTTTGTCAGGAATATACAATCGAAACATCTCTATGGACAGTACAGGTAACAAGACATCTTGACAGGAAATCAGGTCCAAGATTACAGTTAGCGAAGGGGGAAAATTTAGGGTATATCGGCATCAAAGGTAAGCCAAGGAAAAGCTATTTTGGTTGATATGGCAAAGAAGATCCTAAGGGAGGCTCACGAATGCAAGGATTCTGACCAGGGATTTGATCAGTTATCAGCTTATAAGGAGCATGAACGAACTCACACAGGAGAGAAGCCGTATACATGCAAGCATTGTAAAAAGTGCTTTAAATATCCATCATTGTGCAAGCAACATGAACGAACTCACACTGGAGAGAAGCCGTATTCATGCAAGTATTGTAAAATGTGCTTTAGCGATTTCGGAAATTGCAAGTCACATGAACGAACTCACACAGGAGAGAAGCCGTTTACATGCAAGTATTGTAAAAAGGGCTTTAGCCACTCATCATCCTGCAAGCTACATGAACGAACTCATACTGGAGAAAAGCCGTATTCATGCAAGTATTGTAAGAAATGCTTTAGCTCTTTATCATCCTGCAAGCGACATGAACGAATTCACACAGGAGAGAAGCCGTATACATGCAAGCATTGTAAAAAGACCTTTCGCCACTCATCATCCTGCAAGGTACATGAACGAACTCATACTGGAGAAAAGCCGTATACATGTAAGCATTGTAAGAAATGCTTTAGCAAGTCATCAGTTTGCAAGGAACATGAACGAACTCACACAGGAGAAAAGCCGTATACATGCAAGCATTGTAAAATGTGTTTTAGCGAATTGGGAAATTGCAAGTCACATGAACGTACTCACACAGGAGAGAAGCCGTATACATGCAAGTATTGTAAAAAGTGCTTTACACAGTCATCACTTTGCAAACGGCATGAACGAACTCACACAGGAGAAAAGCCGTATACATGCAAGCATTGTAAAATGTGCTTTAGCGATTTCGGAAATTGCAAGTCACATGAACGAACTCACACAGGAGAGAAGCCGTTTACATGCAAGTATTGTAAAAAGGGCTTTAGCCGGTCATCCGCGTGCAAACAACATGAAAGAAAACACGCAATAGACAGTTCTTTAAAACGAAAGAGGCCTGGTCAGTACCTAGAAATAGGAACACACCTTTCAGAGCCCACAGCAACTCACGTTAGCAAAGATTCTGGTTTGTTGTCTTCTGTGATTGAAGAAAATTCAAGCCAAGTTGAAAGCCTGACCTGTTGGATTTGTCAGGAAGAATTTAGTAGCAAGGCAGGTCTGGTCCAACATTACGATGATCATATGAGGAGATGAAAGGTTCATTAATTATATAAACCTTAATATTCTTAAAGCTTTAAACCTTCCTCTTTTTGTTTTTTCCTTGTTTAGTAGGTTCACTACGTCTCAATTTGGTCTGTTAAAGTTTATAGTGCTTGAGGCAAGTTGATGAGTTTTTGGAAACGCCAAATTGAGCTAACATTGAACAACCATTCTTGAATCTTGCGTCACGATCCTAAATAGAGACGGTCTGCACAGGACGGGACTGAACCGGTAATCGCTCTGACGATTTTATTTCTTTGGAGCCAGGGTGAAACTAATGGTGTTCTCATAAGCTTTTCAGTGTGCAAGCAGAAACACAGTGACTATTGGCGCGTATGAATGTCATCATTCAAAGGGTTTTTTTGTGTAGCTTTATAGAGACACGCCTTTATCTGTCCTTGCTACATGTAGGTTGCCTCGTCTTAACTTGGTAGTGTTTGCTGAGTTGTGTAACTTAGAGAGTTGAGTTGTTAGTTTTGCAACTGAAATATCATCGTTAGGGACAACGTACTGTAGTTAATGGTTATTCTCATGTAACGGAAGTTTACTTTTTTTCCCGGATGTAAGTACGTTAGTTTTCACTGGAGAGAAAAAAAAACCCACCATTACTCTTACTGTCACGTGGCATCGAGTATAGCGCACTGTCACTTAGCCTCTTTCGGGCGTTCAGTTATTTGGGGCGCAGCGCGAAAAGATGTAATTTCTGACGTTTGAGAGACATGGGAACGAATTAGTCAGAAATTAATATTCTGACGGCATGTTGAAGAGGTTCGCATGGCATCACGGTAGTTTTGGATTATTTAAGCGTTTTGCGGGAAAATTAAGCCATTCTAGGTCGGTCAGTCTTAGTTTGACCACTTTCTTTTTTCTTAATTAATGTAATTTTGTTTTATAACTCTGTAAAACATCACTGCTTTCATTGAATTTTCTGTGTAATTGGTAGTGTAACTAGGTTTATTTTAGTTACCCTTTCCTCGGGGTATAGTGCTGCTGCATTAGATTAGGAATACGTTTCCACATATTTTTTGGCAACTTCTAAAGAGTGGTTTTTAGTGGTTTTTCGTATCTGGCGTAACACGGGCTGTTTTTGTAGAACCCTTCAGTTTCCTTGAATACTTGCAGTACATTGCAGATTGTAGTAGGATGCGTGTAGTACAAGACTGGCTGACTCATCCTAAATAAACTTTCACATTGAATACTTGCCTGAGCGTAGTCAGAATCGGCGCTTTCTGTTCTCGCATCCAAGACTCTCCCATTGCTCTTCCCTCCGCCGTCTTTCCGCGGTGTTCCCCCACCCAACAGACTGAACGCTTGGAAGTGTTTAACTGTCATTGAAATTAGGAAATCGAGTACAAGGTGCCTCTGAACGAATTTAACCCAGTTCAGTCCCATTATGAAATCGTACCGAACTGTTTAGAGCTGAAAAACGTAATAAGCATGCGCGAGTTTTGGTTGCACATCAGGCTTCAACTTTGATAAAAGATTTTTTTTTAATTTTTTAAAGAACTTTTTAAAGTAAAACCAGTGAGCAGCGCGTCTGCGAACTACTTGAGTTGTAAAACTTTTTTATTATCTCCTACCTCTCCTACCTCCTACCTCTCCTACCTATTATCTCCTACCTCGGACTTGAAATTGCTGCCCTCGGCCTGCGGCCTCGGGCAGCATTTGTAAGACCTCGGTCACAGTTTTTCACTATACGGACCTCCCAGCCGGCAAATAACATATTTATTTTTTTCCAAGCCGGCACGGTAACGAATCCTACAATCTGATTGGTTCTTAGCGTTGTTTGGATTTTCCTATCTCTGACCACGGTCACAGTAACGCTTGCGTGAGTTTTTTTCCGTGAGTTTTTTTTTCGTTTGAGAG
>OMLO01003885.1_pt1 | contig 12390 bp, 6 predicted proteins | sample 1674811 | NCBI WGS metagenome assembly OMLO01 (sample SAMN06265003, study PRJEB25207) | coral metagenome | isolation source: Coral host | place: Mexico:La Bocana,Puerto Morelos, Mexico | collected 2008-11-13
CGATCGCTGAAAATGCGGCTGAAAAAAACGGACTTCCAGGAGGATTTCAGATTTAAGATTTGGCAGGATTGTTCTTACTTACCTAAAGACTCAAATTATGAAGAGAAAAGGTAAGGTGTATTTTTGATCGCAGTAGCACTTTAATGGCTTCCACTTTAATGTTCCCCTCGTTCTTTAAGCCCTGTGGAAAGCACTACCGACTTTTTAAAGAGACTTTTTAAATTCAATTAATTAGTAACTGGACCTCGTAGTGCAGAACTTGAAATGACTCGTGCGATAACTAATTCCCTCAATTATACTCTGTCAGCCAGAAATACAAAGTAAAGCTCGATTTTACAAACATAATCCGTTAGACCCCATCCCGCAGGAAGCAGCATTTCTGCAGTTATTATAACAATAAAGAAGAAAAAACTAAAGAAGCAACTTAGTTATGATTTCTCCTTAATTACCTTATCTTTGGTTCAAATAAATTTAGGGCTCTACGTGACTTTCTCATAAGGCCATGAACACGGAGCGAGCGCTGCTTGCATAACTTTTTTACGGGAATATTCTAGAATCTGCTTTCCAGATATATTGGTATGGTAAGACTGAATAAATCTCTCTTCTGGACAGTTTTTTTTATCTACTCTCGCGACTTCATAACATTAATTTGCCATAGAACCTGGCTAACTTTAAATACTTTAAGCTACAGTGTATTTCAACAAGCTTATGGATCGCTTTCACTCCGAAGGTACGTCTGCCTTTGAACTCCGTCATTCAACGAGCCGTCTCACCTAATCAATCGATAGCCCGATATTTTAAAGGTTTTAAAAAGACCCTTAAATTATATGCCGTATTTTATGGCAGGAAGTTCAAGTTCAGGGAGCTGTAAAGTTTTACGATGTTCTGTGATTGTTTAATAATTCCTGTCCTGTTTGGCTCGCTCAGTTTTCACGAAATCGATGTTTTACTCAACTTTCAACAATATGATTTACTGCCAATTTTTTTTGGTGCCAAAAAGCAAGGAAAGGCAAGGGAGACAATCATCGAAGCTTTAATACGTTCACTACTGTGTGCATAAGCATAGGCATAGAACCGTTACTTAAACAACTGCGGGTATATTACCTCTCTCAAATACAGCATCAGTTATAACAAAAGAAAATAATTTTTGGGCCGGGAGAAGATCTTGCATTAGACTTTACACGGAGGACAAATCACTGTTTCACCTTACAATCGTGTAAGGCATCAGCAAGGGGAACCGCGTTAAGAGATCAAAACAGTCACTAAACAGCTTCTCGTCTCGCTTGAAACGTGATCAATTTAGAAACCGCAAGTAACTCAGTCGACCATGGTAACACATTCAGGAAATAACAAAACTTTGTGTCGACCAAGATACATAAAGATATACATAAAGACATATGAATTTAGGAAGTACAATCTAACACAGCAGCACACGCAAATAGACGTAAGATCTCAACATTGCTTTACTTTGCGGTTTCAAAAGAAAAGTTCCGTTTCAGCAGTTATTGATGAACACATAATTATTGTAATGAGGAGTCATTAAAATAAATTCAACGTTTTCGCATATATTTGTTGACAAAGACCGTCAGAGAAAGAGAAAATAAACTGCCGCTTATTACAGCAAACACAACGTTCTTAGAGATGAAAAATCCCTGAAAATGGGAAAGTTCAAATCACAAACTATTTCAGCTTCGACGAAGTACTGGACGAAGAAATTTGGGCAAAAGTCTTTAAATGCTGTTGTTTTGTTTTTCTATAATATTTAAAACGATGAAAAATCTTGAATCTCTTGGAGCGTCATTTTACGATGTAAAAGACCGCCACCTGGAATATGTGTCAATGCGCCGTGTTCGTAGGCCGCAGACCCCTTATCGAAGGAAGCAGCGGCCAACATAAACGCGCGCGCGCAATGTCTTACTTAGCTGTCCGCCTTTTTTAATTTTTTGGTTTCAGTGACGGCCGTGTCGAAAATGAACACAATCATCGAATATTCTATATTTACGACTGTCTAGATATGAGACCGTTTCTTAAACAACTGCGGGTCAATTATCTTTTCCAAATGAAGCATCCATCATTTACAAGCAATATTCCTTGAGCATAGTGATTTTTTTTATGAGGAGAAAAACTTGAACTAGGCTGTACATTCAAGACAAAACACTGTTTCACCTGGAAATTATGTAACGCTTCAGCAAGGGGAATCGTTAGGAGAACAAAAAATCCACCAAACAGCAATTCAATGGCAACCGCTTTAACTCAGTAGACCATGATAAGATGTTATTTCGGGAAATACCAAAACTTTGTCCACCAAGGGATATAAATTCAGGAAGTACAATGAACACTACAGCACAAGCAAATAGACGTAAGATCTCAGCATTGTTTTACTTTGTGGTTACAAGAGACAAGTTCAGGCTGTTTCAGCACTCAGTAAACACATACTTATGGTAATCAGGATCCATTAAAATAATTTCAAAGTTTTCGTATATATCTATTCGTTGACAACATCGTCCAAAACGATGAAACGAGATAAAAAGGTGGCTTTTGCATATGAATCATTCGTATCTAAACGAATAAACCGTTATCACAATTGCTACATATTACAGTGAAAACAAGGTACCTATATGTAAAAATCTCGGAAATTAATAGCGTTCAAATCACAAGGCGTTTCAGCTTCAGTAGCGTCTTCATTCCCCAGGAGCACAAGGCGAAGAAATTGATTTCGGAATACGTTCGTTTTTTTTTTCCAGTAGAGCACTTAAAACAGCGCCAAAAATGATTTAAGTTAAGCTCTTTGAACTTCACTTCACGATACAAAAGACCCCCATCTTGAAAATGTGTCAAAATCAATGCACCACGGAAGTAGGCCACACACCACTTAGTTATGGTCAGTTATCGATTCAAAACGTACAATCTAAAATAGCGGCCAGGATAAACAGGCCGGCGCGCTCGAGGTTTTAGTCAACTTTTTATTTACAGCCGAATACTTGTTGGTTTCGGTGACGATTATGTATAAAAGGGAAAAGTTACCAGAACTTCTATATTCACGACTGTGTACATGGGACCGTTACTTAAACAAGTGCGCGCCATCAGTAGAATCGTTTAGAAGCAATATTGCTTGAGCGAAATGATTTTTATGGCAGGGAGAAGAAATTGCATAGACTTTACATTTGTGACAGAACGGTGTTTCACCTGAAAAGTATGTAAGGCTTCAGGAACATGGGGGAACTAGTAACTAAACAGCCTCTCTTTTCATTTGAAACGTAATCAATTTTGGAACCACTTCTAACTCAGTAAGACCATGATAAGACTCATTTTATTTCGGGAAATGCCAAACCTTTGTCGACTAACGTATTACAACCTGACACTGCAGCACACGCACATACACGTCAGATCTCAGCATTGTTTTACTTTGCCGTTACAAGAGACAAGTTCCTGTTTCAGCACTCAGTGAACACATACTCACCGTAATCAGGATCCACTAAAATAAATTCAAAGTTTTCGTATTTATTTGTTGACAAGCTCGTCAAAAAAAGATGAAACGAGGAAGGAATGTGACGTTAGAAATTGAATCATTCGCGCATAAACGAATAAACCGTTATCACAATTGCTAGTTATTACAATGATGGCTTCGCAGACTCTAGTTGAAGAGCGATGAGGCTTTGAAGGTATCGTATTCTACACGTCAAGGAAAGGGAATATCTCAAAACAACGCCTTCATCCGTTAAACCAAGCGCCATATAACCTCAAAACAGCGTGACCTTTATTTGCGTCATTCGGCAGACATATTACTGTCCCTTATTCCTTATTCTTTGTTTATTTTACACCGGGAAGTAAAAAGCAGTTCATACAAGTACAAAAGTAAACCGTCTAATCCTTGATAGGGAGAGAGATTTCTACCTCATTTGAGCCATCTCTTACTGATCCAGGTTAATTTTTTGTTAGTTGGCCACGATGATATTTTGGGTATTGAAGGCTGAGCCTGACTGACGGATTGAAAACTCAGTTGACTCCTTTTAAGAACGCTAGAAAGTTAAAAAGTGTTTTCGTTAGATAAGGGTTTGAACCAACTACAGAAAATTAAAATTGCTTAAGCCGAAAACATGAAAGATCAATGAGTTTTTCACAGAAGCAGAGAGTAGTGTTAGAACCAAGCCTAATGAACCTTTTGAAAAAAATACCTTTGTGAAAATTGTTATACACTGGTTCTGCAATGTTTTCTTGATTTAACGCTTCCAAATTAGATCAATGTGGACTCCAGATGAAGATGGAATAACACATTCTACACGTTTACGTTAAGGGAGGCGATCTCAAAACAGTTGAGCGTCTTGATTGTATTCAGGTTAAACAAAGCCATGCTAAACCACGAAACCGCGTCGTTGCTTTTATGTGCGTCATTTGGCAGTGATATCACCGTCCTGTACGCCAAAAAAACACGGAAACCTTGCTCTTCCTTGATAGTAATGAACGCTCAAATGACCTGTAACCAATCAAGAGCGGAGAAAGACAATAGGCTATTGTTTGGAGAACAGTAGTTTCTATTGTTTTTTCAAATCCAAGATGGCGACTTGAAATTTCAGTCTAAGCTGTGAAAAAGAATCAACATTGAAGCAAGAGACCCCTTGATGAACCACACTTTCAGCGCCCAACTAAAAAAAAACAGTTTTTGTAGACGCTTGGCAAGTGTCAGAAATGGTGCAAAATACTCTGTATCCCAGTGTTTTTGCAAGGGCAACCGCTGCTGGCCCAGGACCACTATTGGCATCATGTATCAGAAGTGACTGATTTTCTCCTCCTGATGCTACTCTTTGAAGTGCACAGTAAGCTATGGCTAGGCACGTTGGGATGTAAGCCTGTTCTTCCTTTGTCAGACCGGTTGGTTTTACGAACATGTTATTGACTTGAATAGCAATCAATCTGTACCAATACAATACCAATCTGTACATGAGCCTTCTCGCATGCACCTCTCGGGTAGGTCAGTCACCTTTCCAACAACGAAAACACATCCTTTTGGTTTGGCTATGCTGTAGTTAAAAATTAAATTCAGGTAAAAATAATTTAAACCTACAATGTAGTTGGATTCTCAATTTCCTTTGTCTTCTAACCCTAATTATTCGTAATCAATGAGTAGGGTCATGAGACAAAGGAATTTTATTTTTACCTGAATTTAATTTTTAACTACAACAGCTACATCAATCAGAGACTCCGAGGGTGTGCAGAAATATAGGAGATCCATTGACAGCTCTGTGTGGGATGGCCTCGACATACTCTTCTCGCGCAAGCAAACCGTTGTTGACAAAGGAATACATGATAAGTACAGCGAGCCCTTCTTCTTGCTTTCCATTTTCTGGGCTGATTTCGGACAGGCGCTCGAAAGCTGTGTACGTTCCGTGACGAAGAAAAGTCGAGAACTCAACCACTCCTTTTCTCTCAGCAGTTTGAGCAAGAAGATAGAACTGCCTATTGCGAGGCCTTAGGCTTGATCGATCAGATCAAAGTTGTCCGACAGAACGTTTGTTTCTACAGGCCACGTGCAAACGACCCTAAGGTTAGATAATTGTTTAAGTAGTGTACCCGAAAAGGCTGCGTTGATTGCTTTCTCTACTTTGTTTTTGAAACATCTTGTCTTTGGCAGATCAACTGTGACGACACATTGGCTTTAGCTGTATATATATTTCCAGTATAATGCAAGCTAGATCTCGGGTGGTTTCCCTCTGTTTTTCTAGAACATCCTCCATCCACTTCTCTTCATAGGCAAGGTCATCAAAGGCAAATCAACGCTTATTAAAGTTAGTTCAACGAAAGTCACTTATTGTGATGGACTCATGAGGGTAACATCAAATTTTCTAAACGTGGTTATATCCGCAGTCACGTGGCAGTACAGCTGTTTGGTAGACGGCACGTTTCTCAGCATAATGCTCTTGAAACCCACTGGCACAAAGAACGAATCTTCAGTTACAATGGGAATAAAACAGGATTGAAGGCAGGCATCTAAAATGCAGGGATGAACAAGATAACTTTCAACTTCCGCTTGAATAGCCGGTAGTCCACGTATGTCAATCAAGTAGATTTCCTCGTTATCGCGCTGCCATATTTCTTTATTGATGGAGAAAGTGGGTCCATAATTCAACCCCACCTTTTCTGATCTTTCTCTGAAGCGCCCTGTTGTCATTTTTGTCATGTTTGTCAACCGCTCCTCTAAAGCTGGACCAATCTGGTCGAAAGCTATGTGCATTATGTGCATTAAAAAAGACAAGAAGTTTCAATTTATTACCTTACCAATACCTTGAAGAGAGATACCTTGAGCTCTTTGAGCAGATGTCAATTTATGGTGATCATCCTGTCAAGCCGGTGTAAATAGATATGTGGGTTTGAACAGGGTTTCATATTTCAACAGTATAATTAACTACAGAATTAAATTGGACAACAGCTATGATACGGTTTCTAATAACACAGAAAAGAAAATAATAATAACAAAACAATTACAAACAACATCAACAGCAGAAGCAATAGCAATAAGCACAATCTTGTAACGTAGAACTTAGCTTTCTTAATTTCATCTTCCTTATGGAAACGTAATCGCAAGGGCCGAACCTGAAAGTACATAGAGAAAATTAAGGCAATCTTGGTCAACCACATGTAGTATTTATATCTTGCGAGAAAGTTATTTAAATTCGACACACTCTTTCTGTTTTGTGCACAGAATGTTAACTACCTGTGTTTCGGGAAGGGTGAAAAGATTCAAGAGCTTCACATCATTAAGCTCCAAGCAAGCAACATCTACGAATTTGTCTTTCACCATAGCGAAGGCCATTTCCACATAGGCAGTTCCAGGCATTACAGCACCATTATGAATGAAAGCATGATCCTTTAGAGTAGGAAAATGATGGAGGTCAATCTCAGTCTCCCAGCAATGCAAGCCTGAATACGGTTCGGTCATTTTCACTACTGGCAGAAAGGGATGTGCACGCTTCTCTGTGGTTTCCTCAGCGCCAATTGGGGGAATTATGGTTTGAAGCGAAATTCCCCTGTACCAAAATCTTTTTCCTACTATGGGTTGTTAGCTGAACGGACAAATCTGGCTGAATGATTCTTTTGTACTAAAGACCAATTTATGGGCAATCCCATTGTATACAGTGCACAAACTGTGTTCTGAAGAAAGCACCGGTGTTGGTCTTTGACAGGTAATCTCTTGCGAAGAAGAGTTGCCACGAAAACTGGAGTTTCTTGCCTATTAAGATTTTCTTGACTGGCAATCTGTTTCACACAGTGGGCCAAAATAGGCTGCGTGCTAATTTCAATAATTTGCTTGTAACCGTCGTGTATGAGGTGGTTTATTGCTGAATTTGACGGGACATCGAATATTGTGCCACCAGTAATCGCCGTTAAACTTCTGACCCGAGAGAACGTTACCCTCAATAGCAGAGTAAACAGGAATCGTCGAAAATTGAGGGTTTAGGTTAATACGTTTCATAGTTGCTTGAAAAGGTTTTTGTGATGAGTTTCATATGTGTGCTGTGAAATACATGCTTCGCTTCCAGAACGCGCCAGAAAGTGGCGTGCATTTGTAGATGTTCACCCAAAGCTTCGATTGATTGGGCTTTCCCAGACTGTTCCAGCAAATATTTTAGAAGTTTCTCTAGTGATCGTCTGTCTTCTCTAAATTGGTTGTGTAGTTCTATCTTGAGATGAATTCGAGATGCCAGAATGCTAGCTTTAGAATTCGTAACCTCGAGATGTAAGTCTTGTCGAAACGGGCGCTGAGGGTTTGACCTGCAGGAAGAGTTCTAAGCACCTGTAGAATTCGAGTATGAACAGGCGATGTTTTGACGTAGTTTCCACTGCCGAAAGGCTGCCATCCAACAGACTGGTTTCCCTTCGTTGAAAGAAGATTCTTGCAGTTCCACACAGAGATTTATTATGTTATTCCCTACAGTGTCCTTGGAATAGTCAATTTTCTCCGAGAATATAATGCTTGTATCGGCTTCTTTACCAAAGAACTTTTTTGTTCTTCAGTAAACTGCTTGTAACGATCTTGTTGGTTAAGTGATTCGGTGTGCTCGTTCGCTTATCCGGTTTTGTGGCAGACAACAAGCACAAACCTAAGACACAGGCAAGAATAAAAAGTGACAAAACCTTTCCACCAAGTGACGTTGTTATCCGTGTGAACCCTTTCACGAAGCGTCGAAGTTTCGATTTTGGACATTGCACGAGTCCTTGTTCTAAGCTTCCAAAGCTAGTAATTGAAGATCTTCCCTTCTTGGATTGCAGACAAGGAGTGCTCAATTTCTACAACCTTCCTTCAAAGGACACCAACTGTTACCGCAAAGGATGCCAATGAAACTGATACATAGGCTACCAGTGTTGCCAGGAAAAAATTCTGAAATCACATCAAAGGAAGATTTGATCACAATCGCTTAAAGGAGGAATTGAACGTTTGACCAGAGGAGAGCACAACAGTGGAATTTGCTAACTCTCCAACCAGAATGAAAGAGTGAGGACTGCTGATGACACAGTCACATTCAGCTGGTTTGTCTGGAAGTAATTGCTTGGAGCATTTTTCCCTGTAGCCACTTATGTTTACTATGGTCCTGTGGACGAGAACGGCTTCATTCAAACAATCTTCACGCAGGATATCTTGACCATGCTTAGGGACCATGATGATCTGTTCTTGGCGCGCTTCAAGAAGAGGAAAGAACTGTGTTGCATGATCCAAGTCTTTCCTGGATTGGCTGTCAGCCGCAGTGAAGCACTCAACAGAAGGAAGCTCGACACGTAAGCAAATGAATCCCGTACAGCCTACAATGACAACCATAAGCGACAGGAGAAGGACAACCCGTGGTTTACGAGCTAGAAAATTGCCAATTTCTCGAACATTTTCTCGTAGGTAAGGAGTGTGCCATAAGATAGGAATTTTCGTTCTCTGCAGATGTTCCTACATCCAAGACGACTCTTTTTACGGGTCGGGTGAATGTCGAACGGCCTAGAAGCGAGAATGTTAATTTTAAAGGAGTATGGTATTTATTGAAAAGTCATTGTTCAGCTAACATGAACCAAGAACTAAATAAAATGATCGATATAATATTGCTTTACATTGAATTGCACCCCTTTTAGGCGTGAAAAATAAACTAGGAGATTGGTTGTTGAAACTATTATTGGTTATCGGAAATTCAAACTAGATTACTTTTCCTCTTGAATCCTGGTATTCATCTCAAAATGTTTTCAGTTGTTTTAGATAATTTTCTTTGCAGTAGTTTACGAAGGAGTTTAAACAGAAATACGACCTGCAAAAGAAAAGCGATGATACATGTCATCAAAGATAACCGTATGTCAAGCACAAAATGCTAACCTAGCTTTGTATGGTAACGATGGTGTAATTGACTGGGACAGGATAACCTACCGGTTGCTTGTGAGAGAGGTTTTTAACTGATAGGAGTGAAGACTACGGAAAAATTGGACATACGGGTCTGCGCAATAAAAATAATAAGGTGAGAAAGGCTGTCTTTTCTTCAAATTTACTATAGTGGACCAAGATCTGTATTGTGGCATGACTGAGAATTGATGGATGTTCTGGAGATTGAGAAAACATGAACCGGCGACATAGATACACACAAGGATTCCTTGATCGAAAGGCTCGGTGAGTGAGGTGACATTTCAAATGATCTAAATTAAAATACAGAACAGACCTGTTTTAGGATAATATTACAACCGTGTGCTGGCAATGTAAACAGTTTCTCTTGAAGTTACTTTTAGCTTCACTCAGTTTTCCAGGTCCAAAAGTGCGTACGAATCTAACGGAAAGTCGAGGTTTTTCGATGCATAGAGGTCGTACAAAACAACAAATTCGTCATCATCGATATAGCCAACGTTGTGATTGATAATTATGTTATTACGTTGTTCTAGAGGAGCGAGTACGATTATCGGGATAGACTTTTCTTGACATCTCGTGACGTTGTATATATATTGAAGCGTGCTAATTATGTAGCATTTGAGTGATTTGTATATAACTAAACAAACAAGTAACCGTCAATATGGATGGCCCAAATATGAAGCAATCGTGACAAATCACAACATGCTTGAAAATGAAAACGCTTAAATCATAAACGATTTCAACTTCAAATACAATGTCTGTATTCCTTAGGAACAGACAACGAAGAAATTTGAGCAAACAACATAATACCGTTGTTTGTCTTTTAGCTGTCATTCAGGGTCTTTTGAATGGATGTTCAGTTGTGCGAATTAACTTAATCTGCTTGAGTTCTTCAGGGGTGTGTAAAGTAAAAGAAATTACGATGGAACGATGATAAAATTATGATCATGGCAGTTTTAAAAGGATATGGTAATCTCGTGAAAAGTGCATCAGAAAAACAGTGACGGGCTCTTTTATGTGCACTCTGCAGTAGTCACAAGTCTTTAAGCATTCAGTTTGTATTTGAATAAATTTACGTTTCCGCTAAGTCTTGTGATAATTCCTGTCGACTCGTTCTTAAGCGGCCTACCCCTAGCGGCCACCTTCAATTTCGCTAAGGGTGTCCGACATGTAATAGGAGGTCGTAAGAGATGATGGGTTTGGTCGAGCATAGTTCGTCTTTTGGCAAGGAACCGTTGAACCAAACTAGCTATGGCGAGACCAACCGAACGACCTCGATATGCCATCGAATCATACAAAAAAACTTGCAATTAGCTATTTATTGTGCCACGGTCAATACTAAAATTCACCTAAAAACTAGCGATAATAGAGTCAGTAGTTTGATCTCCCTTGATATCAGGACAGGACTGCTTCTGACTGATTCATTGCGATTTTTGGGCGCATTAAATGCAATTGTGTCGTTGTGTTATGTACGTTTTCGCCTATTTTACGGAAACTTGAAAAACAGCCCATAGTACTACCAACTCCATTACAGTTCGTTTTGACGATACCCCTTGATTTTGTATAGGTATTACAAGAACAGTTAAATTAAACAATATCGCGGTATGTTATGTTTTACATTTCATGAATGCTTTTATTAAAAAAAATGACGTCTCTAAGTGCCATAAAAGTTTTAACTCTATTAAGTTTTAGACAGAAAGAGAAAATTTAACCAGATGCAATACACAGCGCATTTTGACCATTTGATCTAAACTATTAAAATAACATACTCAATGCCTAATTTACAAATGAAAATGTAATCTACATTGTAAGCGTTATCAAAAGCTAAAACTGAAAAAAGAACATTATGCCAAAATATAAAGCTACATAAAATATCAGCAAAAACGTTTTAAAAGTAAGAGCGACCACCAAAAGAAAACACTTGAAAAGTTAAAGTCGTTTCACAAATGAAAATTTGGCCCTCTAAAAACATGTCTTGCCAAACATGCTGTTTACGATTAAACCAGAACCACCAAAGTTGTTGTAACTAGTTAAAATTGCTGTTAAACAGTATTATAATACTCGTGTAAAAATTTACTACTTAGCTTTTAGGAGAGCCTTTGGTCATGTTGGTAGAGAACTTGGAAAAATGGCTAAATTTGTGACAAGGAGGACCTTTAAGTTGCAAATGACAGCGCCCTTTGAGACTAAATGTTTGTGAGATGGTGTGTATGCCGTTTCAATTCTAACTAGTCAGCAAGGTCACACCAAATACAGCTTCTATCATATTATAAAACGATTTCAAATCTGAATAATCAGTGAATTCCAAGTTGTAAACTCGTCGGCCTGTTATGACGGACGCAACTTGTCCCAGATTTCCACTTTCATGAGCTCCGATTCTTCGCTTGCGCCAGGCATATTTGTGGGCACTGGAGACGAGTCGTCCTGGCTGCACCATGCGAAGGTCTGAAAGGAAGGTTTTAAGAGAGAAATTGAACTTATGGATATTAAAACAAACCTTACGATCAACGGTTTGTGTTACAACGACTCCGATTAAATACTACGAAAACGAAATGAAACCAAACGTAGTCTCTCTTCCAACGACTCTGCGAAACTGTCCTCAACAACGAATACTGTTCTCTTTTAATAGCGCGAAAACGAGTACTAATCAGCCCGTGCGACGGATAACTACATGTAATTATCCCCAATGGGGTTATAAATACTTTAGACAAATATTCGCCGAAACAGTTTGAGTGCAGCACATAAACAAAGAGGTAATTGACAGGTGTTTTGTACAGGGCAATGCAAACACAATGTGTTGGTATCATTGAATTGTGTTGAAATTTTGCTTTGAAAGAATAAAAAAAACGTGCCTCTTATTGTCTACACAGCCTGACCAATTCGAAAATTTTTAAGCACGTTCGCTCGAAAATTTTCTACTCGATAGATTTTTTTAAACTTCTACTGCGAACAGATAATGATTTACTTGTTTCAAAAATGAAATAAAAATTGGGGGTCACCGGCTTCGTTTCAGAGATAAGGCGTGT
>OMLO01003886.1_pt1 | contig 12388 bp, 9 predicted proteins | sample 1674811 | NCBI WGS metagenome assembly OMLO01 (sample SAMN06265003, study PRJEB25207) | coral metagenome | isolation source: Coral host | place: Mexico:La Bocana,Puerto Morelos, Mexico | collected 2008-11-13
ATTTTTAGGATCGCGTGACATTTCTAAAGAGACATCCAATACTTTCAATAGGTTTAAATGAGGCTTTCAGTTGGAATCCGTAATGTGAATATTTAGTATTCGGTTTGCACCGATCGCTGGCTGTTAATTATTCCACGAGTTTGACCATAGGTCTCCTTTGATTTTATGTTGTTGCTTCAGGTTTAGTACAAGCTATTAAAAGATGTATATTATACTAATTCATGCATAAGAATATTTAAGGTCTAACTTTGCCCAGTTTAGTAAAGGAAACATTTGTTTGCCTATCAAATGTTTTTAGGTTCAATATCTTCTTTGGATCTATTACAAAGTACGTTGCAGCAAAATGTAGCAGAAGGAAATCTCACAGAAGAAGAAGTAGCTGCATTAATGAAGAAAATGAGGATCTCGGGGACTGCCACAGTAAGGAGTAGCTACCTAGAGGTGGAATAGACTAATGAATAGACCGATTAATGCTTTTAATGATTAATACTCAAAACCAAATGAATATCTTTTCTGAATATTATGAAAATCTAAACTGATGAGTAAAACTTAGCTAACTTTAAAGGTTCATTTTCAACCTTGATGCTCTGCATGCCATGATACCTTGATCCTGAATTTCGTGTAACACAAAATTACCGAATTTCTACATGATTTCCACTGTTATCTGTGTCACATGACATGCATCCGGGACACAATTAAAAGTTGTTGTTTACCATGTACTTGAGTGAGTTAGTTGTGTAGAACCTAACATGGTGTCAGAAGTGGGATTTTCAGCCATACAAATCGGAACTAAGGCGTTGAAAACCACAGACAACCACTTAAGGTATCGCACAAGTAGGCTGTGAAGACCTCGTTCAATGTAAGTTCCCTTTTTTTCAGTCCAAGTTTGACTAGCTTATCGACACCAGGCGTAAACAAAGCAAGCATGTAGCAGTTCTTGATTCCTCCACCGTCCAAGATGGATATGACAGGTGATTTAGTAAGCAACTGGGAGTTCTTCAGGGATAGTTGGACAAATTATGCTACTGCTACGAAACTGGCCGATAAAGATTAGAAAATTGTCGCTGCCATGTTGTTATCAAGTATGGGAAAGGAATGTCTTCACGTGTGCAGAAATCTGCCCATGACAGCTGATGAAAGACAAGACGCCGATGTTATCCTTACGAAGCTCAGCGAATATTTCATACCGAAGCGAAATAAGATCTACAAACGTTATGTGTTTAACTCTCATTCCCAAAAAGCCAACGAAAGCTTTGATCATTTCTTGACAGCGCTTCACAAACTCGCCACTACTTGTGAATTCGGTATACATCAGCGAGTAAACCAACTACAACAAGACCAGCCTCCTGATGAGCCAAGCAGCAACTAAAGCATTTTGCACACTCCATGCACCTAAAAGAGACAAGAAACAATACATCACATCAGTCCTTGTGTCAGCAGTCAAGAAAGAAAAAGCTGTTCCATTCAAGCTTCAAGTGGACACTGGAGCCTCATGTAGTACCCTAACGCTCAGAGACTACAAGAGAATTACCAGCATAGTACCTGGCCAGTCTGACACCAAACTGAAGCTCTATGATGAATCAGTGATACACCCAGTGGACAGCACGAAACTCTACTGCGCAGTCAATGGCTTAACTAAGAAAGTCCATTTCGAGATTGTTTAGCATGTGTCTACGTCAGTATTATCTGGAAGAGCATCTGAAGCTTTGCCGCTCATTCACTTCAATCAAGAGTATCTGATGCAGGTCAGCATCAGCAGTGATCCACCACCGCTTAATAAAGAACAAGTCCTGCACGAATACCACGATGTATTCTCTGGTCTTGGAAAACTACCTGGTACCTACCATATTGATATGGATCCAAATGCCAAAGTAGTTCAAGGAAACCCCCGACGTGTACCAATTCCAGTTAAGGATGAGCTTAGACGTAAGATCAATGAACTTGAGGCCATGGGTGTTATTGCCAAGGTTACAAAGCCTACCCCTTAGATCAGCAACATGGTTGTTGTGAGAAAGCCCAACAAACTCAGATTGTCTCTCAATCCTCTTCACCTAAACAAGGGCATTATCAGAAATCATTACCCTACACCCACAGTAGAAGACATCGCACCCAAGCTCACCAAGGCCAAGGTGTTTTCTGTGGTAGATGCCAAGGATGGATTCCTACAAGTTGTTCTTGATGAACCTTCCAGCTATTTGACAACGTTTTGGACCCCCTTTGGCAGATATCGTTGGCTACGCATGCCCTTCAGAATCAAGTCCACACCTGAGGAGTTTCAAAGGCGCCTTGATGAATGTCTTGAAGGCCTTGAAAACATTGCCGTTATTCATGACGACATTGTTATCTTTGGATCTGGTGATTCCATAGAAGAAGCAAACTCTTCACATGACCTGGCCTTTGGAGCACTCCTGGACAGATGCAGAGAACGGGGATTAAAACTTAACAAGAAGAAACTTTGTTTCAAGATCAACAAGGTAGCTTACATGGGTCACATTCTCGGCACTGATGGTCTCCAAGCTGATCCCGAAAAGATCGCGGCCATCCGTGATATGCCACGGCCTACAGACGTACAAGGTGCTCAACGCCTTATTGGAGTCGTCACTTACCTCTCCAAGTTTCTGCCTCAGCTCAGCACTGTGTGTGAACCCCTCCGTCATCTGACAGACAGCCAGGCCGTTTTTTGATTGGCTACCTCAGCGCGAAGAAGCCTTCATCAAGATCAAGGAGCTGATTACCCAAACACCTGTCCTTCGTTATTTTGGTGTTAGCAAAGAAGTCACTATCAAATGTGACAGCTCTGATGTTGGCTTAGGCACAGTCCTTACCCAAGATGGTTGCCCGATAGCTTACGCCTCACAAGCGCTAACACAAACTGAGCGAAACTACGCTCAGATAGAGAAGGAATGCCTGGCTATCGTTTTTGTAGCTGAAAGATTTGAGCACTACATTCTTGGCAAAGACATTGTACAAGTGCTATCAGACCACAAGCCATTGATGTCTATCTTTACAAAACCAATCTTAACAAGCCCCAAATGACTTCAGCGAATGCAGCTCAAACTGCAGAAGTGCCCTTTGAAAGTGGTATATAAGCCTGGTCCTCAAATGTTCATCAGTGACACGTTGTCCCGAGCCGCACTTCCTCTGCGCCGCACTCACGCAGACACGCCAGATTACCTGATCTTTCAAGTACATGAAGAAGAAAGATTCTGACAGGAAGTCGAAGAAACAAATCTGGAAGAAGCAACCTTCGTCACAGACCAACGTCTCGAGCAAATTCTCCAAGAAACCAACAAGGATGCCTCCTTGCAAACCCTGATCTCACTGATCTCAACTGGTTGGCCTAATGACAAACTGCAGAGCCCCCTTTGTGTACGTGAATACTGGCCTTACAGGGATGAACTTTCCACTCAAAACGGCCTAGTCTTTCATGATACATTATTCCCCACTCCATGAGAACCGAGATGACACTTCAAGCTCACCGCTCCCACCTTGGAATCCAGTACACAATAAACACTGCAAGAGATGACTGGCCAAGAATGACTGCAGATTTAACAGAAGCAGTACAAAGGTGTGAAACCTGTCAGCAAATAAGACCTGCACTCCCTAAGGAACCTATGATGACTTGTGCAGTTCCAACCTTACCCTGGCAAATTGTTGCTAGTGACTGTTTCGAGTGTGACAACCAACACTATCTAGTCGTTGTTGACCTCTACCCTGATTTCATTGAAATAAGGAAGCAGGATACCTTAGCTACATCCCCCTTAGTCGAGCAGATGAAACAAGTATTTGCCATCCATGGAGTTCCAGTCACGCTGATCTTGGATAATGGTCCTAACTATGCATCCGCAGAATTTTACTAGTTCACCCAAGACTGGGATTTTCAGCACATCCAGTCCAGTCCCCATTACCCAAAATCAAACGGAAAGGCTGAATCAGCAGTGAATATTATGAAATCCATCATCACTAAAGCTAACAAAGATGGAGCAGATGTGTGGAAAACTATCTTAGAATGGAGAAACTCACCTACACCTTCCCAAGGCACCTCTCCAGTTCAACGCCTCATGTCCCGAAGAACAAGATCTTTCCTCCCTTGTAAAACGTCCATGTACCAACCTGAAGTGCAGCGCGCCGTTCCTTCTCAAGTAGCACATAAACGACGACAAGCACGCAGCTACATAGTTGAAGTTGATGGCCTAGGATGCCCAGTTCGGTTGATTCTGTGAAACCGCCCACGAGCAGACCTGTAACCCGTACCCGGTCCGGACGTGTTGTCAAACCAAACACACTCCTGACAGACTTTGTTCAATAAGAGACTTTATTGTTTGTCACGGTTGCTATTCCTTTTAGAATAACTTCAGACTTTTCGAACGTAGTTATTTACAAAGGCAATATTTGATGTTCCTTTTTCATGATTTATATTTGGTTTTACATACCCTTTGCTTTGGAAGGGAGATGTTACCGGTATGTAATGTATGTGTCACATGACGTGCATCCGGGACATGATTAAAAGTTGTCGTTTACCATGTGCTCGAGTGAGTTAGTCATGTAGAACCTAACAATCTGCATGTTGCTTCGTGGAGTTGACACCTGTAACTTGTGTTGATGCATTGTTTTGGCTCGTTTCTATTGCAAGCTATGTTTGTAAGTCTCCATATATTTGCTTTCAAGGGACAAAATATGAATGTGACAGTGAAGATGTTGTTTACTTGCATTCTACATTGGTGATGCCAGCCCTAGCTCTGATTAGAACTGTTTGCAAGTACAGTAGTAGATTCTCATCACAAATATGATATTTGTCCTCATACGTTTTTCTTTGGAGACGCTGTGTCTTTACTCTTAGATAGCTATATGTTTGTGAGACATTTTAATGCTTCTTGCTGCTATCTGATTGAGCTTATGTTTCTCAAGCTCGATGTATACATGTAGGTTTATTCCTCCTTTGGTCATTCTGACACCACATGATTGAAATATAGCTGTTTCCACACAAGTGTGTTGACTGTTTTGCATGTTGCATATGCCATTGTTTGGCTTAGTTCAAGCATGACCATGGTTTTGATCCTCCATCAAACTCATTGTGGTGTGTGGCCTTGTCACAGATCGAAAATGAAGAACCAGTACTTGCTTCTAGAATTTAACAAGGCAACATGGCACAGACTAAACACTGCGTAAAGCTTTGAATGTGCGATAAATTTCCTGACGAAAATACAAGCCGATAAAAATAGATATCCAATCAGAGTACATCATGTAACAGTAGATCGGTTTCAAAACAAAAGCAAACAACCGCGTTGCATCAAGGTTGGAAATGGGCCTTTAAGAACTGAAAGCAGGGGTTTCAGGCAGTGCCAGGCATCAGGCAAATTGGGCAACTTTGGCCAACTGGTTTTACCATCTAGACAAGCGTTTCTCTAATAAAGAAGTTCAGTTCAAACATTTTGCTTGCCTATGAAACTACAGTAGTTGCCCTCCTGCTGAAAACAAACCCCTGTGAAAGATGTGTAAAGTTTGTTAATATGTCACCAAATAAACAAGGAATGGTTAAATGTAAAAATCTTTTAGATCTCAGTGGGTTCTAGTTTGGCATGCTCAATTCCTCTTTTGGTTAATTGACGAATACAGTGCTAGCTAGTAAGACTTAATCTGCTGCATAATGAGTTTATATGGCTGTTGTTCAGTAAACAGCATAATAGGAATGCACAAAATGTAGAATTGGTAATGGTAATTGGTAATGTGAGACTGTAGTGAAATTGACTTGTAGTAGGCTAGCTTAGACCAGGTACACATACATGTATGGTACTTGAAATAGTGGTTTGCAATGTCACTGGATATTCCTATAAACCAATTAAATGACATATTTTGTTTATTTCATATCTTATAAGGGACCAAAACCAGGATCAACAGGCTCCTCTCACACTCCAAGACGAGGATCAACCAGCTCAAAAAGTTCCACTTCAAGTGAGTAGATTAATATCAGTATCTTGTCACTGTGCTTCAAAAATACATGATTGTGTAAAATATAGGATGAGGAGTGTGAGTTTGAAAAAGATCCAAGTTAGATGTCTACCATAATTTAGTTTACGGTATGGGAATGCTGTCAGAAACTATTTAGTAGTACTGGTACTTTCTCTCAGGGGCACTGTTTTTTTTTTGTTTCAGCTATAAGCAGTAGTGGTAGCAATAGTAGTGGAATAAGCTCAGGACATGAGGTATTTAAAGATGACTCCTGTAAACTAACCTTGCATGTTTTTACATACTGTATAATATTATATATAGCTTGTTTCTATGTAGTTAATTCTTAAAGCACACTGATTGAAATTAAGACCACAATAGCAACAGAGGACTTTTTCGATATTCAACTGGCCCTGTGTAACACAAGGAGGGTTGAGAGAATTTGATATTGTCATGCAAACCCAAGAGGCAGTTACATTTGTTTACTAGTGTGGCTATGTAAATGAGGAAAATAGTCCTTTATTGCTTTTATGGAACATTTTTCAATCATTATTCTACAAATGACGGGAAATTGTGTTTATTTACTTACTCAATATATGCTCTGGACAATCATCTTTCTACTAGCCAATTAAAACATGCATCTGACTACACATAGCTGAGGAATATTCAGGCTTAAGGACCAAATAGAAGACAACACATCTAGCCTTGCATGTGTTCAAGATGGTGAACAGAAACAAGATCCTTTACTCCAGAACGAGGCTGTGATGTATATCCTTCTACATCCTACATCCTCTCCATATTATTTTTTAAAGAAACAAGAAATACCTTTACATGCCAATGTACAGGAAGCTAGAAAAAAAATGAAAAAACTTGTGCTGGTTAGCTGAGATATAAAACTGAAATAACTGTTACTGACTCTGATTTCCGATATCTGGTTAGGGCAAAATTGCTCAGATCAAGATACAGTCTGCCAGTTTGGCTGGCTTCCTGAGTATGGAGCCTGACCACGAACATTTCACCTCAGGTTGATCACAGGGCTGATTCAGAGGGGTTGCTGCTTTCTTCTCTTCCCATGGTGTTTTTGCTGGGCTAGCCTGGTGCTGTGGCTCCTTTACAAAACATAGCTGATCTGCTTCAGGGGTAGACTTTTCTGGGGGGTCATGAATGACTTGAGATCAAGGGCTTTTCACCAGGTGCTGTCTGTTGCGCCTGTAGGTTGTGCCATCTGCCAGGACTTTCTTCCAAGGATGTTGTCCAAGTACAAATTGTTTCATTTGGACAGTGTCCTCAACCTTCAGCTTAGGTAGGTCATGTATGGTACAGTTACAGGCCTGCTCTTCTGATTGAGGGGAAGTTGTTCCATGTCATGAGTGTTCAGGGAAGTGTGCCGCTCTTGCAGTGGCATAGTGGTTGGTAATAGGGGTCTGGTTCTTCTCCATACTAGACGCTGGGCTACACTGCCAGCTACTTGTTGTGATAGAGGATTTCTGATGTTCAACAAGGAAAGATATTGATCTTCTCCTGATTTGGTGGTTTTGCACAGCTTGTGCTTGGCTGCTTTAACAGCTGACACCACCCTACCATTGGTTGCTGTATGAGGAAGTGGGTGTGTATTTGATGCCTCAGGTCTGGGTGAATTTACACAACTCATCAGACAAATTGTGGACCATTGTCGCTGACTAGCTCTTTTGGTATGCTACATTGCATTAGGTGTGCTTTTATTTTCTTGATGACTGTTGTTGACTTGATTTAGCTACCAGAAGTCGGATTTGTAGCACACAGTAAGAGGGTACTCCTTTCCATGGTAAGAAAACAGATCAGTTCCAGTCTTCACCTATGCCCTCTTTGGAAGCTACTGGCTTATGAGTTGTTCCTTGTGGTGTGTGGTGGAATTCTCTGCATGTTCCATAGCTTTGTATCAATTTTTTTGACCCCTTTATTCATTGCAAGCCAGAATACGTGCTCTTGTGCTCGCCACAGGCAAGGATTTGTTCATTTGGTGTCCTGAGTGGATGTTGCTTTTGATCTGCATGTCACATCCACTTTGGGATGAAGAACCTTTCTCCTCGGAAAACTAAGCCATCTGTGACGGCCAGTTAATCATGGATGTGGTAATATAGAATAACAAGTGGAGAAACTCCCGATTTCACCTCTGGCCAGCCTTCTTGGATGGTTTGCTTCAGCTGTTGCAAGGCTGGGTCATTGGTGGTAGGTTGGTAGAGCTGGTGAATATTAAGATAACTAAGATAACTAAGTGCATTGACACTTGGTAAAGGCTATCCGTAAGAAACATTTCTTTGCCATTTAGGTACTGGGCTTCAATGTCATAGGCTAGAGCTCAGACTTGCATGCCTTGGAGACACTTGGGCTTTCTCAAGGGGCTTCTTTGTGATACTCTCAAGTGGTTTGTGGTATAAATAGATGGGTACTTGATGACCAAAGGTGTAATGGTGCCATTTCTCAAGGACAAACACGACAGCTAGCAGCTCCTTTGTGTTGGTTATGTACCTTGTCTCAGTGTCGGTAAGGGTTCTGTTAGCATAAGCTAGCGGCTTTCCTCCTTGCAGGAGTGCAGCACCCAAGCCTTGGCTGCTTATGTCACATTGGATGGAAAGTTCAAAGCACGCAACCCACAGGGGTTGGGTTAGCAGATGTGTCAGGTCTTTAAGAGCACTGTCATGGACAGAGTCCCAGGTCCAGGCAGCATCAGGGAGTGCTAGGTTACTGATTAGTCAGTAACAGAAAAAGCTTAGGAATCGAGAGATAGTTTATTGCACCCCTCAGTCTCTCTACACCTCCCTTGTCTTTGGGCAGCTCCATTTTGAAGATGGCTTTAATCTTGGATGGGTCAGGCTTGAGCCCTTCATTTCTCACTACATGGCCTGTGAATGGGATTTCATTGAATCCAAAGGACACTTGCCTTTGTTCAGTGAGATTCCAATCTCACTGCAGCACTGTAGGAACAGGTTTACTTGGTTGCCATGTTGTTCATCTGTGCAACCCCAGATGATTACATGATAATGCAGTTGACTCCTTTAAGACCTTCAAATCCCTAGTGTAGCCTTTTTTGGAAGATTGCACTGTTTTCTCATAGAAAATACATTTTTAATAGTGCGCTTATGCAAAATGCGGCAACTGATCATTCATGCAAAAATTGCTTTCAAAAATTTACAGTCTGTATTGTATAAGTCTTAGTTCACATTTTCTTTGACATTTTTTAAATAGTGGTAGTACTTAAAAAATGTTTACCTTGAAAAATGTTGACTGCTCAGTTGACAAGGTCGTCTAGCGCGCAAATATCAAAGCAGGCAAAGTTGAGGGATGCCCTGGCCTCATCAACTATATCACCTCAAAGAAATCAAGAGCAAATAATCTAATCGTTAAGTAGAAAATGTTCATTAAATTTTTGACCAACAAAATTAATGAATAATGGTAAAAGGACTGAGTGAAGTCCAATTAAAACTGTAATCATATGAGTTATTAAAAAAATTGGATGACCATGAAGTTGGAGTCTGATTTGGACAACACAGTGGCTTGTTACCAATTAATCACAATCATTACAATTCCCAAAAAAGGGAAAGTTTCATTTGAAAAATAGCTTTAAATAATCATTCTTGAATATGATAATTAAAAATGTTGAAAATAGCTTGAAAAATGGCTTTTTCTAAAAATTTTCTTTGAAAGCAGTCACTAGAGATAATCTCCTCAACTTTACAAAGTCACTAACTTGAATTTTCTCCTATAGCGACTGTAATCAATGTTGTTATTGGTGAATTCATTTGAAAGGACTTAAAATGATTGGCTCATGTAAATGTCCGATTACATGTTTCCGATTACAGCCAACTGTCCGATTGCAACTTTGCAGATTGATTAGTACAAAATAGAGCAGTTTATGCACCGATCAGATTTGAGGAAATTGTATTAATTGATATGTTCAACCATGTAATTGTGTTTTAAAGGTTTTGTCAAAGTTAAATCTGTATAACTTATGTAGACTATTTTCCACTTAGTTCACCCAACGTCAAGAACCTGGTGAATACTTCCAGGAAGAAGAAGAGTAAGTACAGACTTTTTGACAGCAGTTAGAAGGATTATTGGAGTCGCTGCATAATACTTAAGTGTTTACAGATCATGTGTACTAAATGCTTCCTGCACGGTTGAGTGTTGATTGATACCCACAATCAACCCTGGATCAACATCTAGCTAGATCGACATCTCTTTCAATAATACCACTACCACTACCACTAAAAATTATAAAATAATAATAATAATATTAATAGCTTTAAGTGTCAAATGTATTTAGCACTGTTGTGCTAATTGGGGACTCTAATAAGTAAACAGATTTTTTCCCCTTATAAATACCTACACAGCTTGTATCTCATTAACCTTCCCTTCTTTATTTCATTAATCCTTTTGGATCAATAAGAATCCCAACTAGTTGCAGGCTGACCAGTTGGCTATATACATAATGCAAACAAGGAGTTGAACTTAGCTTGAGACTACTGAAAACAAATCCAGACAGTGGTAGGGTGGAGAATTCAAAATCCAGCACCCTAAACCACTCAGCCCTGTCACCTCCTAATCGGGACTTGATCAATACTCAATTGAGACTCCATCAACATCTCAGTTCAGACTCGATAGTGACTTGGCCAACAGTTGGTTGAATCAGTAGAATGTTATTTAGTAACATTGGACATTTCAAGCTTATATACAAATATTGACATTGATGAAGGACTCACTGTCGTTCAGGAGGAACTTATGAAAACGAACCAGGTCAAGCCATCTCCTCAAACTTTGACATGCCTTTTTGATAAGGTTACTAGATTGAATAACTTCATGGGTTATTTACATTATTGATTGTAACATCTGCAAACTACAATACATAGGCAAGAGCAAAACAACGTTCAATCTTCGCTTAAACAATCATCATATCAAAAAGGGAATCAGCAGTTGTGAACTTACAGAACACTTTCTACATAACAAATGAACACATAACTTGGACAATAACGTGATCATTACAATAATAGAACAGCTCAGGAAAGATAATATAAGCAATGAACAGAAAAAAGATCTCCTTAGACACCGGGAGATATTCTGGCAAAAGAAACTGAATTCCATGCAGCCAAATGGACTTACCAAACAAATTGGCTGACCATTCAAAAATAATTGCAATTATGATCTTAACAAAGTTCTGGGTCCACAAAATGTTTTTAACATACGTTGTAAGGGTCGCTAATTACCGCAAATTCATAATTGATGTACATACACAATTATGCTATACAATTAAATAAGCAATTTACGGATGAAATTACCTTTAACACGTAATATAATTGACTGTAATACCGAACACAGTTTAGACCCATGAAGAAGGTGTAAGCCAAAACACGACTGGTCAATAAAGGATTCAAATGAACAGAAGTAGTCCATTCTCCATATAATTAAAATCTACATACAATTACAAAATGTTAAAAACTACACCTGATGCTTAATTAAAATGAAACCTTACAGTATCTAATTATGAGAACCATTAAAATTTTTAATTATAAATTCTGGCTAATTGAAAGCTACACTAAAAAGTGAGTCTTTTTTAAAGTTTCAAATTTTTTAAAAATTATTATGTATCCATGTGCCAAGATAGTTTGCTGATTTGACCATTTTTCTTAGTAGCAGCATGCTTTCTGGTTCATATTGTAGGCACACGGGCATCTGTTAGGGAAGAACATGAATGACAATTCTATAAATAACATTAAAATCCTTAGCACCTTACTTAATCATTTTGGGAATTCAAAGTGCCTTGACTGAAAGTTTAGACCTTTGATGGACTAGAACCCTATCTAAGGGAGATTGAAAATACATATACTCCTAGTCACTTCCTGCCTTGGAAACCTGAGAGACAAGCCCTGGCCTGATTCATTGTAGATCCATGTCACTTGGGTCAAACACAGACTTAACTCTAACCATTGAAATGTCCAAAAGGCTAGAAATTGAATTGGCAAATTTCTTTTTTCCCATGTTTTTGGATAAGGATTGAGTCTAGGTCCGTAAACATGGACCAAAGGAACTTTAAGCCAATGTCAGGATTAGGTTTCAGAGCTTGTAATATTACAATTATTGTTTATTAATAAAATATGAAAATGATACTTAGATAGAAATCGGTAAGATTTACATTGTTAACTTCTTTTCATTTGTTTTCCAGAATACATAGCAATCTTCAAGATCTCTATCCAGATTTAAGGAGAAAGGTAAGGAAGTAGCAGTAGGTTTTTAATTGCTTTGAGTCATTGGATTGTAATTTTTAACAAATAGTCACTGAAACAATTTTTTTCATTTATACATTGCCTTGTTTCCTTTGTACATGCTGTAATTATTAACCCATTGACGCCTGAATGAAATTGCCCGCGACCCACCCCTAATTCCCTGGCGTTTTTTGGATTATTTCAGA
>OMLO01003889.1_pt1 | contig 12385 bp, 10 predicted proteins | sample 1674811 | NCBI WGS metagenome assembly OMLO01 (sample SAMN06265003, study PRJEB25207) | coral metagenome | isolation source: Coral host | place: Mexico:La Bocana,Puerto Morelos, Mexico | collected 2008-11-13
AAAGCTCCGCCACGAACTCCGTACGAGCGAAGTTTTAATAAAAGAATCTCATGATCAACTGTATCAAACGCTTTTTTTAAATCCAAGAAAACAACAGCGTTGATAAGTCCACGATATGACTTTATCGCTTAAACGCCATGGCCCTCACACGGGACCTTTTCTTGGTTTTCGCGGGGCCCTATGGATCATATGGCAATATCATATCCAGCTGCTTGTCAGTATTTTAGTGACTATGAACTGACTTTAGCTCACTTTTATTTCCGTCTTTAGTGTGACATTAAGCCTAAGATTAGAAGATTCACAGATGTATTCATTGAGCTCAACAGGGCCGGTATCTTCAGCTTCCGTTGCTTTCCTTTTCCTTAATTATGTTTCAGCTATTTGTTGATGAGTTTGCATTGCAATTGTTGTTTTTATCAGCAGTATGGGCGTTCAAAATTGACCTATCTTGAGCCGCATCTCGGAGAGATCATTGAATAACAAAAGTAAATTTCCAGGACATGCATAAGATTTTCTTTTCATTTCCTCAGTGCTACACTTGGAAAATACCTTGAGAGGCTTTGTACTATATATAGGAATCGTGAAAACTCGTGGAATCGTGGAACTTCGTAAGCAATTTTCAGTCTTGAGAAGTGCGTCATGTTTCCTTGCCAATACAAAGAAAGCGTCCTCCGCCAAAAGCCCATGTACAAGCGATTCTATTACCGATACAGCTAGAAAAACGCTGAACCCATGGGTGACTATAAAGTATGATATGTTACTTTGAAGTAAAGAAAACAAGAAGAAAAAAAATGAAAACCAGCCAAGCAAACAACATGGATGATGGAAGATGAGCATAGAAGAATATCAGATGATTTTGACTGGACCCAAAATAATGTTGCGACTTCTTCATCTGGTGCTGGACTTTCTTCTGGCCACAGTGGAAGATATTGTTTAATTAATTCAGATAACGAAATAATTAACAATTATTTGATGAGGTTGAGCATGAGAGCGATAATTATCAAGACCAAATTGAGGCCTTGATAATTATCACAATCGTGCAAACACCACTGAAATCCAATAATTGTTTTCTTATATGCATTCCTGACCTGCACTTGTAAAGACAAGAGCGCGCACAAAAATGTGATAATGTACAACATGCAGTCAACTTGTAAGTAAACAAGTTTATTCTCCATAAGCTTTTACAAATATAAAACCTTTCGTGCGTTCTGAAGCATCCAGTAAGTTTCTCCAAAGCCTTAAACAAATGAACTGGATATGGAAAGTCAATATCGTAAAGAGAATGTTCTTGAAACGCTCTCACAGGAAAGAAAACACTGAAAATATTTTACAAGTTTTTTGAAAAGTCAAGTTTACTGTATGTTAACATTTATAAATTTAAAATTCAAAGTTTTTGTAATCTCCGAACGAGAGATGTTTAAAATTACTTCTTCTTGTGAGAGCCGAGGCTAAGAATGGGCATGACTTGTGTGAATTAATCTTCACCAGCCACGCATATTGTAGTAAGGGTTTCCGAAATCTTCTTCTTTCTGCAAATGTAATTATAGCTCCGGATGCTGGCTTCATTTTGATGTCCGTTTACGACCATAACACGCCTTCTTCAAACCGTACTTGACAACACAAGTACGTTTTCAAAGAGGATTGTGACACAATCCTCATTGAAGGATGAGGATTGTGACAGCTGTCGCCTTGATTGAATGGTTTTTGTAACACTTGGAAAGTTTTGCTTCGACATCGATCAGCAAATTTAGATGCAAAGGCTTCAAGAAAGGTACCATGCATAAACCATAATTTTTTATAATCTGACATTTTCTGTGCAATGAGTCTTAAACAATCTTTATTTTTGACAACCAGAAATGTTGCTAGCTTTTTCAATGTTGCGTTGTTAGACTTTTGGGGCTTATAATTCATCCCGTCATTTCATAACTGTAGATTAGGGTAGCAATACAGTTTTAAGGTTTCCTGCAACAAAGTTGTCTTTACTCTTGGTTAAAAATAGTTCATTAGCCCTCTATCTCTTGCCCTCTATATAAAAAAAGTAAATTTGGCATTGTTGCGGAAGTTGAGTGATTGCGCAATTAGGGACCTGGGTGTATGGGGAGGTCTAGAGAGATTCAGAACAAAAAATGATTGTGGTATCGTAATGGAAGTATTCTAGAATTTTCTTTCTCTGCCTGTTTTTTTAACCCGGGGAAAGATTTCGTACCAAGGTTCCTGTGATCATCGCATTCTACGGCAAGCACATTTACCATCACGGTCTAATGGCGAGTGTGCAAAGAAATTGGCGGCAACTCCAGGTTATCATTTTTAAACTGCGCAAAAAAGCACACTTACTCTCAAATCTCCCCCAAATAAAGGACTACTGAAATATTACCTACATGTAGAGAAGGTTGACTGTTCCTGATCTACTGATGAACAATCGGCAGTCTAGACCCATTTTAATGATTCTTTGTAATATTACGCTAACAAGAGATTTTAAAGACATAGGTGTCATAGAGCAAGAGAAGTCCTGGACATACTTTTTACATAAAAAAAAATATCAAACCGTATACTTCGCATCATATCCCTTGTTTTAAGGAAGGCAACCCTAACAATAGGGACCATAAGCAATGACGACGGCACCGCCAATGACGGCGTCCAGTAAGTATAGGTTTATATTTTACCTTTGAATTTCGCAGCTGTATATATTTGTTCAGACCTATATCACTCAGAACTTACTCAAGCTAAATCTGAAATGCAAGAGTTGAATTGAAAATTAAAATACTAGGAATTTGTCGCCGCTGTTCGCGTTCTCCAAAATACGCAGAACTTTTTCACGTTGATGTTTTACAGATCTATGCGTCATATTTTACGTCAAAAAAAACCCATTCATATCCACGCTTGAATTTATAAAAGTTGTTAAAAAAATAGATTGGACTTTGCGCACGCTCTCACTGGTCGAAAACCCGTGTTTTATCAGAGTTTATATAGATTGCATCATCCGCGCGCTCTGATTGGTCAAAAACCATGATTTATCAAAGTTTATACCATAATTAAATTAATGCGCGCGCTCTCATTGGTCAATCAGCTATGGTTTATTAATATTGTGCCGGTAAACCCATGGAAATTTCGCGCGTCTTCTGAATTATTACAAATAATGTTGCGCCTGCGGCTCGTGATTTACAAATTCTTCTCGTGTTCTTCCAACATCCCGCGTGGTTTATCAGGTTATAAACCATGGAAACTTGTGGTCTATTGCCTAAATAAAACATAGAAAAAGCGTGTTTTATTGTTTTTCGCTACATCATCTCTATATCATAAAGCAAATGAAGAAGCGTAAGCCGTGTAATACACTGTGATAAAACACTCAGGACATTTGCGAACACTAGAGAAATCGGTAGAAAACACTCTCTTGCGATTCGTCTTCACAGTGTAATATACGACTTAGGCTTCTTTATTTGTTAAATAAGACATAAAAGAAGCATGTTTTATTGTTTTTCAGCACATTCCCTCTATATCGTCCCGGGGCCTACTGACACCATGTATAACACTGTGATAAAACACGCCTGACATTTGAGAACACTCGAGAAATGTAGAAAACACTCGCCTTTGTGTTCTCAAATGCCCGTCGTGTTTAAATCGCAATGCAATACACGGTATTTAAATCATATGACAAGTTCACGAAATAATGCAAGCCCACCAACCATTGTTCCAGTAAACTTTGAAACGAATTTGATTCGTATTTGAGTTACCGAATCTTTTGTGCAACTTAAGCTTATACGAGGGATAGTAAAGACTGGAAATTCACAAATGAAGTCTCCAAATTCTACACAGCTGTATCTACACCGATCTCTTCGACTTTCCTCGCTTCATGTTTTGTCCTCAAACACAGTTTTTGTCGCTGAGTTTTATTACATTACGGCAGTGTTCACGATGGCTTCGATACGCCAAACTTTTTTTCTTTGACTATTTTTCTTGTCCATCATAAATTGCAATTTCGATAAAGTCGGGCTGTCTGTGCAATGCTCTACGTTTGTTCATTCTCAGCTAACATACATAGTGAAATTTGATAGTTCGTATTACTGATTGGACGAATAGTAATCTTCTTACAATGGTGAAGCTCAGTTTAATAAGTACAATTCTCCATTCAACACGATTTTCATTTGTAAATGTAAGTACCTTTTTACAATTAGTTTGTGTAATGAGAACGTGTTACCAACACTCCGTGTTTTAAGCAGTTTAAACAAACTTAAAAATTGTATATTCTAACCCTCTTTTCATAAATTGAAACAAGAAAGGTCTGTTTATTTAGCTATATCACAGTTTTAACAATTATCAATAAGGCAGAATGCTTAGACAAACACATTTGTGGCAATCGTCCTTTTAATGGAGTGTGCCGCTTTAAAATGATTTTTTCAGTCGATGTATACTACGATACGGGGAAAGACTCTGCAGGTCCCATTTCGTTTTGAGTTTGGTACACCTGAACGAGTCAACACTTTTATGATGAAAATTGAGGAGCCTGTGAACCAGGGAAAACTGATCATAGATTTACACCTTTCTTCCGCTTACAGTTATATATCTTGATGAGTTTGTTATTCGGATCTGTTAAAAAAATGTGTGGATCTGTAAGTGGAGTTTTCTTTTTTTTATATTTCATACTTTAAGTGAGTCACTCATATTGTACAAATTACAAACACTTTTTAATTGCTGTTGAGTTATTCTGAGTGATGATTAACATTCTGTTTGTTACCACTTTAAAAGTTAAAGATTTGGCGTAGATTACTTGTCATTCCAATAAATCAACAAAACAATCTATCACAGTTGTATTAGAGGTATCAGAAAATAAAGCAAACAGACCATTAAAAAGCTTCTTTTCTATCATCATTCCTTTTGTTTTAAATTCCGTAAAAATACGCAAATATATTCAGCTGTATCTTGACCTTACGCAATAACATAACAAAAGGAAATCCCTGTCCCTTGAAAAAGTGTCTGAGCGAGTGTTCACGAAATGAACAATTGCAACATCATTATATGGTGTTTACATAGCTCTTGCCAGAAGGACAATTCGCGAAAATTCTCAGAACATATTCCAACCTGCACATCAAAGTCTGCAGATGTTTTGTTTCGCGGGTGCATTTCCACTGTGATCGATAGGAAAATTTGACTCATTGAAATCGTGATCAAGATTTAAATGTAATTTAATCGTAACATATTTTTTGGTTCGAAGAGTTAAGAGGAATAGCCCTCTGTCAAGTGGTTATAATGACAAACAAAGGGTCAAGAAGTAAAACATTATTTTCGTATTACACAAATATAGTGCATTTAGCCGAATTGCTTGTTGCTTTTATATCAAGCTACGAGTCAGTTTTATTTTTCCAGCCTGCTGTAAAATAAAGTTGATCGTCACATAAGACAGACACATTTCCTCTTTTAGATGCCCTTTTCAACCATCTGCTGTAAACAAAATGGACAAAGGGATGCATCATGCTTCGCAAAGAAAACTTTTCTTTTTTGTCCCTTCGACAAAAAAAGATACAAATTGCAATTCCCTTAAATTTCTCTCTATCGTGTTCCGCAGCATCTTCGCAATATAGTCGATTAATATTATTCATATATTTCATATATCATATATATCTCTGTTTGGTTTAGAACAAAAAACTTTTCTAGGATTTTTTATTTTTGAATGACTGTTTCATAAAGTAATTATCCAAAGAACTGCAGTCAACTACGTCGTCGTGTAGCGGTTCTGCCATCAGTCAACATGTCACAAGGAATGGAAAATGTGGACTTTTGGGCAAATAACTTTAATGTATCCATATTTTACATGAATAATAACGAATTGTTTCAGCTTGTGTTTAGTTTAGAAGGCCTCTATATATAAATCCATTGCCCGAGCCTGAAAAGAGTTACAGTTTTTTGGGGAACCAGCACAATGCTCATCTTTATTCTGTTAAGCCTGTTGGCGGTTTCATTTGCAGCTAAAGGTAGGCTGCATATTTTTTTAATATCGTTTTTATGTACTTAAATCTTTCCTTTCAATCATGTTTCTAACATTTTTCTTTATCGTCAAGATTGTGACTTTGAGAATGGCAAATGCGGCTGGAGAAACGATGGTAGCAGTTCCCGGAAATTCACTCGTCGCCAGGGATCTTCTCACACCGGAAAAGGTTGGTCAAAAGCATAGACTGAATAACATCCCCTTCCTTCATCTGCAGAAACAAAACTTCAAGGCGCATGAAAAAACGTTTTCTGCTAAATCATTGTTCTGATTGGAGACAGCATCTTTACCGCAGTCTTCACAAACTTGCTTAGGATGACAATGGTAATTCTACCATTGCCAGTTAGTTTTATCTGCTACATGGTGAGCTATATAAGCAAAGGGTCTCGAACGCAGCGGAAAACAACAACTAAGAGCAACGTACAGCTTCTGCAAAACATATCTCGATTGATCATCGCTCAGCGATCATCTTCAGTTACATTCATGTACACTGAGTATATATTTTTTGGATTCACGATGCTGTCTTAATATACACATATTTTATCTAAACGTAAGTGAAATGTATTCAGTTTATCGCTAAAAATAGGACAAAATAATCTTTATGACTTTCTGACAGAGATCGCATCTAAAACCTTTAAGCGAAGAGAAGGTGCATCTTGAAAAAAACGACACTCAGTTTTTTTATTCCAAGTTTGTGATCCTCCCTGTTTTAACTCCGTTCTAGCAACACATTGTTTCTTAGTACATAGCTTTTGGAGTATTTATTTGGCTTTATAGAAAAGTTTGTTATTGTCATTTTAAGGTTTTCTTCTTTCCTCTGGGAAATTCTTGTCCTTCCTGTCCTTTGCATCGGACATTATGAATGAAAACTAGCTTGAAAGCTTTACAAGTTTAGTTCAATAAACTTCATTGGGAATGCAGTAAAAAATAACAGCAAAAAAAAGAAGAAAGAAACCACTTACTATGTGAAGTCTAGGTAGCATGGAGTATGGTTTACTAAAGAGAAAAACAAAAAACGCATAAAATCCTTTTTCTGTTTTCACCAACAATAATCATTATAGTTCCCAATAATCTTCTATAATTACTAACTTTGGCCGTATGGCCTTTTACTGGACTTGTATTTTCAACTCATTTCCCTTAAACTTAGTACTTAAATAGGGATCACTTGTGGATACTAGAACACACAAAATCAATAATTCCTGCTAGCTATCATGAAGATACTAATAAGATACGTATTTACAATGTTTATAAAAACGTTTTAACTCTTCCATTTAAATTGTGAGGGCCGTCAAACAGTATTATCTGGATGGATTTTGAATTGAGTCTGGTAGACTTTCCATAATATAGGTGCGGAGAAAAAAAGGCACGTTCACAGTAGGGACAGTAAAATGTAGTTTTTACTGTAACTGTCCAATTTTTCGCGCGCTGATTGGCTGGTTTTTATCATCAATGAGAAGACAGATGCGCTGCTTTATGCAAATGAGTTACTTGTACGCGTCAGACTTGCCTTGCCTGACTTGCCTGCGGCTCGTAGTTCCACAGCCACTTTGACGATGTTATGACCCAATTTATCATCAATACGAGGACAGACGCATAAAAACTGACGTCAATTTGTCAATTAGAGGATAAGCGTAGGCTTTGTTTCGGATGGTATTGTTTCTGGATGGTATTGTAAGTTGTACGACAAGTAGGCTGTACAAATACCTTGGATAATTTCGAAAGTAATGAGCAGAACTTTGGGTATAGGTCTTGAAGGGCATGTTTGTTGTGCTCGAATCGTCTAGTTGGAGTGATAAGGCGTGCGGCAGTGGTTTGAATTCTCTCAAGTATATTCAGTTCCTGTTCTGGGAGTCCATAAAGTTGCTCGATACTTATAACATTCCTACAAGAAGTCGTATCATATCATATCAGGCTTTATTGTCCTGAAATATGACAGTTTATCCCCAATAATTCTGAGATCTTGAAGGTTCCCGGTAGTTCAACGATATCTGAAAATTTCTTTTTTTCTTTTTAATACTGGATCTAGGTTACTTTATGTCCATGGACACAAGCAAAGGCCAATCCTTTGTCGACGCTGGTCTTTACACTAAATTCAAGGGTGATACATGTCTGACCTTTTGGTATAATATGCGAGGAAACGGAGCTGATTCGATAGAGGTGACAGTTGATTTGGACAGGGTAGTGTTAAAACTCAAGGGACCTAAAGGTACAGACTGGCACAAGGCTCAAGTCGAGATCACTGGAGCAAAAAGAAAGGTGCGGTTTTTTTTAAAATTATGATTTTCGGACTGATTCCAAATTGGTCGTTTACTGATCTCAACGTTATCGTTGTCATTGATTTCCTTTAAGCTACATAATTTCAAGCTTTAATCACAAAGACGGCGAAAAAGCTGATCTACGAACATTTGTTTCAGATAACGATTTACGGCGTTCGAGGGAAAAAAAAGGGAGGTTCCATAGGCATCGATGACATATCATTCAGAGATAGCTGCGGCGGACCCAGTCCCCCGACAGGTCAACCGATCCCACCAACAGGTCATCCAAGTCCCCCACCACCAAACACTCCGCCAGTGCCTGGTACCTCTCCACCAACAGGTACATTAAGATGAGATTTTTCCAATGAAAGGCCTCAGAAATATAATATACCTTGCATACGGCCGTTAAGCCTGGAATTTGAATTGACTAGTCAGGATTTAGCAAGCGGGAACAACGGGAAAGGATATATATATATCTAAAAACTATAAAATGGGTCGACCTGGTACGGCACCTCGTACTTCGATTGCTACCGCCAGGTAGGGTAATAATCGTGTCACATAGAGCAAAACTATGCTGTTCCTCGTCAGAATTAACCCAGAATTAAAGAGTGAATCATTAGAATAAGCCAAAGCAACTTTAGCATCGTCTTTAGCAGCTACATGTACCGTATGCAAGGCACGATTGTCATCCTGGTTCATTTATGTTATTTTCTTCAGCACTTTCATCAAATCTGATATCTTCATTCACCAGGCTCGTGTGGTCTAAAAGGAAACCAAAGAATAGTAGGTGGAAATCCAACAGAGAATAATGAATGGCCTTGGCAGGCGCTTTTGATGGATAAAAACAAGAATCAGTTCTGCGGAGGTTCCCTGATTGCAGCACAGTGGGTGTTGACCGCTGCCCATTGTATACACCGGGAGAGTCCTGCTAGGGTCCAGGTCAGGTAAGGGGGCTAGTGAAAAGAAAAAAATGCATACTATTTGGTATTCTTTATTTATTCTTGTAGATTTTGGCAAACTTTGCTATTGTAAATTGGTTTATTTTTAAATAAAAAAACACAAAATGACAATTTTTCATTTTTCTGTTGCTAAGGATCTCCAACAAGCGTTTCCTTGATAACTTTTCAGAGCCATTATTCATGTATCTTTTGCAGACTTGGAGCACACAAAAGAAAAGGTGAAAAACCAGGTGCGATTGTGCAAGACTTCAAGGTTATTCAGATAATTCCTCACGAAAATTACAACTCGAAAACACAAAGCAACGATATCGCACTTCTGAAGTTAGAACGTAAGGCCAACTTGAACAGGTAAAATGACTAGACTTAATTTACACTTAACATTATTTGTGAACAAAAGTTTCTATTTGAATTCTAATATTCGTAATATTATAGAAAATTCACTGCCTGACGAGTGAATTCCACGTTAAATTTTACGCGAAAAACCGAAAGTTAATCATAGCTTAAGTCACCTGAACAAAACCAAACGTTTTCACTGATTTTGTGAGCCGCGCCAGTGCGCAAACAATGGAAACCTTTTAAAAGTCAATGCCTATGTATTTTCTCGTATTTTTGAGTGTAAGTGGTTTTCATCAAATTTTCTAAAAAATATAAATTTCAATTCAAAATTTGGCAGAAATTCATTTTCTGTAAATTCGTTCATTTCCAAGGTGTTTCTTCCTAGCACGAGTTTCATTTTTGTTTTCACGATAGCAACAATGTTTGCTCGCGACTCACGTCAGCAATATCTCTTCATGCACAAGTGCAATTCCACCATAAATACCCTTTCTTCGATAGCCAATCAGACCGCGGGTTTACCTTAAGCTATGTGATTCTATCATAACTGTTTAAAAGTGTATGCGACCTGCAAGTTACGTTGTTAACTGTTCATGAAGATGTTAAAAAAAAAAACAAATTCGTGGGAAAAGTTGAAATGTTAAAGCCAAAATCGTGCAATCAAGACTTCAAATCGAACGGCAAGACTTTAGCAAACGTCCGTAATAAGCACAATAAACATAGTTATAGATGCTTAGGTCCCTGCTTTTGGAAATAAATCGCTGAGCTATTCAGGTAACCCAGCATACGGTCCTCTATAAAAAGCTATACGTAAGGTTAATGGTATGGTAACTAGTCGAACATGTTTGACTGATTTTAGATTGTAAGCTTTTTCGATTGTTACATATTTTATCTAGTTTGATATTGTTTATTTTACTATCCTAGCTTCTGTTTGCTATTTCAAATCTTTCTTATCGTTAATTTGGTTATATCAACTAAGTTGAAAATGTAAATTGGCCACCGTAACGAGTTATAAAGTTGACGTTTCGAGCGTTAGCCCTTCGTCAGAGCGAATGTTATTAGATGTATTAAAATCTTTTTTGTTTATTTATTAATTTATTTAATTATATATATTTAATTATATATTTAATTTAGATTTAGACTTTTAGCATCAGTAAGTACTTATATTTTGTAATTTGTAAATATTTTATATGGTTTTATTACAATCACTTATTTTTCCTTAGTTTTAACCAGATTGAATTCAGCCTCCTGACCTTAATGTGCTTTATATTTCGCGAAGCGAAATCAATGCTAATACTGTTCTATTTCGAACGCAGCAAAGTGAATTTAGTATGTCTTCCGGAGTCTAAATCTAAACCAGCCGATGGACAGATGTGCTGGACAACAGGCTGGGGCACGACTTCATCCGGAGGTTCCTCACCTAATGAACTACATGAAGTGCAAGTTCCAGTTGTTTCCCATAAAGTGTGTATTGCGGCATACAGTGGAGATGTTGACGGCAGTATGATCTGTGCTGGCCTTAAGGAAGGCGGCAAGGATGCTTGTCAGGGTGATAGTGGAGGGCCATTTGTCTGCGGTAAAAAGGATGGTAACGTCGAAAGGTGTGAATGTTTATCCTACCCCCTTCTTAATTGAAATGACCTGCATACGATAAAAGCAAACCCAGAGGAAATTTTACCAAAACCCGTAAACTATATACATGTGTACTGAGCCTGTGAGTTAGGGCAAAATTACATGCACATGTCTTACCTTGCTAATGTATAAAACAAAGGATGAAGAGATTACAAGTCTGTAAGAGCTCACAGGGTTCATATGAGAGTATTTACTTATTTATTTCAGTAACGTTTTGGTTTGTGTCCAGATTGCTTGCCTTGCTCGGCATAGAAGGTCCTGTTTTGGTTTCCGCTCCGGATAGATAAAGTGCGACTGGCAATCTTTTTCTACCTTATATATAATAGATTTTACCTGCATGGTGCAACCAGCTGGGGGCATGGCTGCGCTCTCAAAGAAAAGTACGGAGTTTACGCAAGAGTGTCGATGTTTACTGACTGGATCCAGGAAAAGGCAGGAATCGCAAAACCTGGGAAACCGGGAAAACCTACTCAAGCTCCAGCAGCCACGATGCCACCTGTACCTGGAACAAATCCACCATCACAAGGTCAGATATGATTATATGTAAACCTAAGACGCACATACTAGCTGGCAAAAACTACTAGAGAAACATACGATGTTGTCGCAAATTATCATTTTATTTGTCCCCAGATCCTCACAGCGCCCTAGTTTGAGATACCTAATAGTAGAATTCTCCTTGTAAACAAGTACAAATGTTGACATTTGTTTCATTTGACTGAGCAACCTTACAGGGTACTAGTTTTTCCCCAAATGTTGCAGAGGACATTTAGCAACATTAATGCAATATTAAATTGCTCAAGAACCTAAATTAGGGACATTCGCTGTTTTTCGACTTTTTTAAACTGAACAAAACTCGAAATTGTTTCAATTGACAATTTAGTGTGCGTAATAATACGTAAAGAAATGACTGGAAATCCTAATTTGAAGGGCTAGGTGATATGTCTAGAATTCTACTCCAATATAGCTTACCAACTCGGCAGCTTTGGTATTTAAGCAAAGTAAATGGTTTAATATTTTGCTCTCGATAATCAGGATTGCTCTAGTAACTTCTAGCTCGGATAATGACGTAGTCATTAATCCGACATTTAACAAATTGACGTCTGTTGTTCATGCGTTTGCCCTGTTATTGATGTAATGTAAATGTAATGTAATGTAAAATGTAAATCATGTTTATAGTGGTCATGCACTTAGCTCTACAAGCACTAAGCTCAGCTAGTTCACAGGCA
>OMLO01003890.1_pt1 | contig 12381 bp, 7 predicted proteins | sample 1674811 | NCBI WGS metagenome assembly OMLO01 (sample SAMN06265003, study PRJEB25207) | coral metagenome | isolation source: Coral host | place: Mexico:La Bocana,Puerto Morelos, Mexico | collected 2008-11-13
TTTCATCGGCTATCCAAACACTTCAAATTTCATCAAAAATGCTCTGCTGCCTGCTTCATGTTGTATTTTCAACTCTCATCTCTGTGTTTGGATATCCCAATGAAACACTCTCTCTCATGTTTGATACATTACTTAACATGTACATTCATTTATTAATTGAGCTCTTCAAACTGAGACCCTTATCAATAATTTTAGCACTGCAATACTAATATGGACACGATGTCTTCTGACTTATACAGTCATAAGTTTGATTTTTCTCTGTCATTTTTCAACCAGTATTTTTCATTCCTGTATGAGTAAGTGCATGTAGCATTAAACACAAAATTAAAGAAACAAAGTTTCTATTTTACACGTATTCATCATTGTCAGCTGTTTTCCACTGCTCAGGACTTCTGATTCTTGAAAGCGAATTTTTCCTGGAACATCAATATCAAAGAGATGAACCTACAAAAAAACGTAAAATGAAACCTGTCGGATTACAAAGGTCAGCACAAAGTGTGAGTCATCATGAATCATGTGAGCTAACATGCAAGTCATTTGGTTAGCCTAATTAGCTTCCACCTCCATACAAATACTACTTTAGTTAGCTTGTGTATAGCTTTAGAGCCAGTATGGATTACTGACTAACATAGCCTGCTTGGCTATCAGCCTAGCTAGCACCCTGTTTAGTTTACATGGCACTCAAGTTAGCTTGTGTTTAGCCTATTTATCGGGGTTAGGGATCCTTGCTTGTACACCTCACATATTAGCACAGTTGAACCAAAGAGCCAAGGGAATATGTTTCATTATATCGTGGTTCTTTTCCATCTATTTTACTACTGATGGGGTGAAGAATACTGCTTGTTATACTGAGGTCTGCGTTAAATAGAGGTGTAACATTCATTTGTCATTGCCAACCTTTCTGTGTTTAGCAAGCATGGTGCCATCAGGTCCAAATGAAGTGGAGGTGTTGTATAACTTTCCATCGCTGTTCCTCTCGGGAATAGACCCTCCAATGATGTAGCATTCAGTCTCTTTTGCAACAGACGACAACATGTTTGTTGATTCCCCTGGGATATTCTCTGCATAGTCAGCAAAATATTGAGTGCCATAGGGCGAGTTGAAACATTCCTAGTAATGTAAACATTATTTAATTTGAGATCATTTAACTTGAATTTGATTTATATTATTTTTAAAATAATGATGGATTTTAATCTGGTTACCTTAAAGTAAAAAGCACTTTTAAGGTAGGTGTGGGTAAGGGGGTCAATGTGTCTGGGAGGAGTCGGGTAGGGGGTCAGTGGGGAGGGGAGGGTAAGGTGCCTTTTCTTAAAACGTTGCAATTTTAACAGTTTGAAATTAGCAGACGAAACATTACGTTATGTCTCATAAAGTTTGTTAGAGATCTGTCATGTAGCTAAAATACGAAATTTCAATGCGAAATAAAATCCGTCTAAAAACTAAGCAAAACCTACTGGAAGAGCGACAATTTTCGCTCCATTAGACACTGCTTCTTTGATCTTGTCCTTTGCACGCAGCAAATTCTGGGCCTTGTTTGAAGTTACAGCAAGCTGAACTAGTGCAATACGAAATTCTGAAATAAGAAAATAAAAATTTTATCTTACAAATTTTTATGCCGTGTAAGAAATTAAAAATCACAAATAACCTTACTGGAAGCCGCCATGTTTTCCTGATATGACCATACTTGGCGTGACTCTCACGTGACTAAATGCCTGTGGGGAGCGCGCGAAATTCGTGTTCGGCAAGATGGCGGTATTTGTGGCCACGTGAGAGTACTTTTAATCTCTTTCTTGCTACGATGACCGCGTTTGTAGAAGGATGGGACTTTTTAGAGACTCTTGGTGAAGGTGCTTATGGCGAGTAAGTGTTTTAAGTCTCGACACTGTTGCGATTGTGTGCAAATGCAAGCGTATGTGTATGAATGACTGGACGAGTTCGATTTCATTTTCCCAATTTCTAGAGTGAAGCTAGCAGTGAACAGAGAAACGCAACAGGCGATTGCTGTGAAGATCATTGACTTAGAAAAAGCTGCTGATTGCTATGACAACGTCCGAAAGGAGGTTAGTGGCGTGAAGATCACTTGTAAAAGATGAGTCAAACTGTACAAGTTTTAACAAGCTTCTTTTGTTTACAGATTTGTATTCATCGAATGCTTCAAGATGTCCACGTTATTCGATTTTATGGACAGAGAACTGAAGGAAAGAAGCAGTATCTTTTTCTGGAATGCGCTGGTGGTGGAGAATTGTTTGACAGAATAGGTATATAAATGCATTTATACCTTTTATTTTGTGTTGTTCAATTTTCCATCCTCCCCTCTCCCAATTCATTCTGTGTGATGTTAAAATAATCAAATGCCCCAATTGATACGATGCTACTTGAGAAAGATAAGGGTTGGGATAGAGGGGGTTAGGGTGGGGTGTTATAAATACATGTACAGTAGAACCCTGTTAATCTGGTCAGCAATGGGCCTAAAAAATCTGGCTGCAGGAAGAACATGAAGTCTTTGTTTGTCATTTGCCCCCACCCCCCCCCCCCCCTCCACCATCCACTGTCTTTATATTTCTGCCCAAACAACTTTAACCTGTCCTGTTCCCAATCCCAAGGACAGGGAGATGTAAGATAGAAGAGCCAAGGCCTTCTGGATTACAAGACCCAGTGTGTAAACCTTTCCATATTGTAATTTCCATTATTATTGTGTTGCCACAACACTGAGTATGACTTGCACCATTACAAGGTTCCTTACAGTCTTTGTAATTGGCCAAACAAAACAATATGCCCCTAGCCCTGAGAACAAAACCTTTACAGGTCATTATAAATGCTTCTAAAGCAACATTTTAAGCTGTTGTTGTTTCTCATGCTATGGCATGTCTTTTAAAGTAGCTGAGACATTCAAATGTGTAATATATGTAAAATAAACAACGTTTTAGAACCCGATGTTGGAATGCCACAGCACCAGGCACAACGGTACTTCAGGCAACTTATAGATGGAGTGGTAAGGGAATTTAACCAACTTAATTGTTTTGTACAATATTGAACAAACAACAATAGTTCCACACATGTACACATACTGCTCAGTAAGGTCGCATTTGAACGATCGCACATTAGGGCGTGCATTGACACTTGCCTTAACAGTTTGTTGCATCCATTTGTTTAGGAGTACCTACACAGACAAGGTGTGACTCACAGAGACATTAAACCAGAAAACCTTCTCTTGGATTCCGATGGTAAGGAACATCTTGGTCTTAAGAATGGCCTTTTTGATTTTTTGTGATGTCTCTAAATTACCTTGAGTTTTAGAAGAAAAATTATTTTATTATTCTGGACTGTTATGTAGATTTACTTATCTGTCTATAATTTTTCCCTCTTGTTTGCCATAGATAATTTAAAGATCACTGATTTTGGCTTCTCAACTGTATTCCGCCACAAAGGCAAGGAGCGTCCCCTGGGGAAATGCTGTGGAACCCCTCCATATGTTGCACCAGAAGTATAAAAAGCATTTCAATAAAATCTTTAGTTATAAATCACTACATCCATTTCACAATTCAGTGCTCTTTGATAGAGCCATGCAAATTACAATAAATTATGATAATAATTAATGTTTTATAATAACCTAAATATTTACAAAATACATACTTTTTCTTTGTCGTTGTTTGATAATAATTATCAGTTATTGTTCTGTTCCTTTTATAGGTTTTATCAAAAGGTGAATACAGAGCTGAGCCTGCAGACCTATGGTCCTGTGGTATTGTTTTAGTTGCAATGTTAGCAGGAGGTAAATAAACAACAGATGATGATTGTTTTGATCAAAGCATCTAGGATACTCACCTTGCAGCAGGCTTGTCCATCATGAGTATTTTGTTCACTAGTACCAGTTGTCCAAAGGGCGGTTAATGCTTTCCTTTGGCCCAACATCTATCCACTGCATAACCAAAGATATTAATTTTGTCTTGCTAATACCAATCTGCTGAAAACTGATTCTGATTCTAATGAATCTGCTAATGAACAGTTTCTTAGTTCTTGTTCAAACTTGCATTCATCCACTGTTGTGTGATTTAGTTCAGTCCGTCCACAGTGAATAGCACTGTCTACCCTTTGGATAACTAAGAGATTTAGAGACTAGTCTTCGACCAGGCATTCTACAAAGTGACAGTGCCTGAGCATGGACAACCATCAAAAGGTCCTTTTAAATGTTTTGCTTGCAAAATAGTATATCAACAAGTATCTGATTTGACATATTTTATTTCATATCATTACTTAGAACTTCCATGGGATGAACCAACTAAGACTAACAAAGAGTACCTTGACTGGCTTAATAACAAAGTGAACAAGACGCCGTGGATCAAAATGGACTCTCAATCATTAGGTATGATGTACGGTTCTGTTGTTTTTTTTTTTTCGGAAAATTGCTCTGAAGCAGAGTAACATCATTGTTAACCATTAGCCCATTACAGGTATGCAATGCGTGCAGACAGCAAAGTATACCAGCAGTGTGTACCAGTAGCACTACGTAATATTATTACCTGGTGTTATTATTAATACATGTATAAGCCAGTAAATAGAGAAGAGGTTACAATGCATGAATATGGCTTTCTAGCTGTAGCCTTTGCATGTATTTCAGACCTCTAATACTTGGTAATAGCCTGACAATACTGACAGTTGTGCAGTGCATCATTGCTACCCCTGTTTGCAGTAAACACCACAGATCGATCGTATTACACTGTAGGTGATTCTGCAGAAAGGATGGGAAAGGAACAAATGAGGGTTTTAAGGATCGATATACATACATGTATACATATTGTGCTCTTCCTATTTCACTGTCCTACTTACATGTAAGTTTTCTTAATGTCTTTATTAATAGCAGTTTAGAGAACATCTCTAAGAAAATATGCACACTGATTGGTTAAAAATGTGTTTCTATAACTCGATAGAAACACAGAATATCACAAGCTGTTGACATGATGATGGCACGAGCAAATAGAATTTTCATTTTGATGATCATAGTAAACAAGTTGTTTTCCTTTTTTCTTTGCGGTGTTTTCTAAAAGAAATAGAAAATGTGTTCTTGTTTCTTTTGAGTTGTAGAAACAGCAGTCAAAATTTGGGAGAATTTGAAACAGCTTTGGAAACATTTGACTGTCAGCTGGTGTCCTAGACTTTGACTCATGTTTCTTATAACTTGAGAAAAATACACCAAATACATGTTTTTATTTCTTAAGCAAACATAATCAATCCCAGGTATACATGTAGTCCTGACTGAAGAAAGTCATATTGTCATAGTTAAGCTATGATGTTTTTATCTTCTAGATTTTATGAAGAAACTTCTTGTTGAAAATGCTAAACGGAGACTCACAATACCACAAATAAAGAAAGAAAAATGGTTTTGCAGGTATTCTGGTATTTTTTGTTCCATTTTTTTGCATTGAATTCTGTAAGTAATAAAGAACAGTTTGAAACAATAATTTACTTGACAACTTTTCACAATTTTTTGGTCTCCAGAACATTATCTACATCAAGAAGTCAAAGGGATGGTAAGCATTTCAAATTAAGTCATAAATCGACTTCATTTAGTAAAATGCTGATTGTGATATACAATGTACAGTGATATACAGTGTACATTGTGCATGTCAGGCTGGAAAAAATAATGAATGTTTCTCTTTAGGGTGTTCTCCAGGAGACACGCCTTCTGGAACAGCACCATTTAAGAGAAGATGCACCGAAGCTGATGTACTTTCCCCAGTACAACCTAGAAGAAACAGGTTAGGGCTTTATTTTGCTCTATAAGACACCTTGACTGCTATATTTTATCCCTTTGTTTCTGATCTGTAGTTAACCATTTTCATTGCCCGTTTTTTTAGGGATCACATTTCCGCATCTCAACCAGAACCTCGGCGGCTTGACAGTGGAATTGGCAGTGGTGTTTTGGAGACTTTAGATGATGAAGGAACAGTGAATGGGTTGTGTTTTTCGCAGCCTGTTCACCCTGATCACATGCTAATAAGCACACAGATGCAATCCACACCTGGGGCATCACAGGTGAGGTCTTTTGTTCATGATACATAAAAAATTTATTTCTGTTTGTACTGAGTTACTGGATGGTTAGCTGATGTGAGTGAAGAGATTGTAAAGTTGGAACATGTAATACCAAAGTAATACCAAAAACATGCCTATAATAGGCATCAAGTTCATGTCTACAGACTAGTTATTTTTAATTTTCAATGTCCATGTACAAACAGCAGTCCTACCAGGAAAATTGAGCGGGTTATGAGAATGGTTCTGCCTTCTAGGTTTGACCATCTTAAGGAACGTTTTTGTGATAAAAAAGTTCAGATAAAAAGTTTGTCCTGCCTTTGAAAACTAGTTACTTTCTTGCTGGGGAAATGTTAATGAAACCCATGAAGTGTTATGGGATCCAGCGACCTTCATGTAAGTAAGTTTAATCTCATCCAGATTAGTGCAAATAATATTTGGGTTGGCATTGGGGAGGGGGGGGGTGATATCTGTGATGATGCTGGGGGAGGAAATAGCCAATAAACTACCAAACTGGAATGACTTTTTTAAACCTGAACTTGTACATTTTCTTTCAGAATCCATTTCAGAGACTAGTGAAGCGAATGACGCGCTTTCACACAAAGAAAAGCGCAGACAAGACACTGTACAAGTTAAAAGAAGTCTTGGACGCTCTGAAATATAACTTCTCAGTTAACTCCCCTCGCCAAGTAAGAAAACTCCCTTTGGAAAGGTTTTGTTTACATGTTAGCTCATTAATTCCTGCTTGACAGTAAGAATTAATGTGATTTGTAATTAAATGACTACTCAATAATTAAGGATGATTTTAATTTTGAGGAATCCAGGTGCTAAAAAACACAGAAATGTCAATGTCAAAATTATGAACCAATGTACTTTATTTTAGTGGTAGTTTCAAAGAAATGCGAAGAGAAGTTAGTCTGTCCACAGACTCTCAATTTCATTTTGGGTTTGTCTAGATTAGAAGGAAAATATTAATTGGGAGGATATAGACAAGACAAAATGCAAAACAAAGAAAAAAATATATATAACTTGAAGAAAACTATAACAACAAAGTTCTCGGAAAAAATCTACCGGTAGATGGGATTTGAACCCATGGCCCTGATCTGGACAGATATTGTACCTGTTGAGCTACTGGAGACTCTATGGGGAACAAGGGGCGAAAGAAATTATCTTACAGAATAAAGACTTTCTGTGGTCAGATTAAGGGAAGTTACAGTGTAAGTGTAACAATGGAAAGATAAGGTACTCAACTTCAAAAATAATTAAATATTTGTTCTTTAGGTCACAATATTCACCACAGACAGACGGCGTAATAAACTCAGTATCAAAGTGAATCTTATCGATATGAGTCCGCTCATGGTGGATTTCAGATTATCCAAGGTAAATAACTTTGACTTATTAGTAAGACTGTCTTTTTCCTAAATTAGAGATATCTATGAACTGTAATGTAAGTGTAATGTAAGTTCAACAAACTCGCTTAATTTTATTGCCGACTTATTTCCTCAGGGTGATGGGCTTGATTTCAAACGTCACTTCCTAAAGATAAAGGCTCAACTAAAAGACATCATAGACAGATAGTATATTGATGTGGTTACTATGGTTACCATACCAGGAACAGCCGGGTTCAAAGACTGTCTAGTATCACGGCAAACTGAAGAAGTTATGTAAGCAAAGGACTATTCTTTGATAACCAACCATGTTTTGTTCATACAGAGTATACAAATTTTAAAGTTAAAGTAATTTTAAGAAGGCAAAAAAGTTTAAAAAAATATGCATGCCTCATTGTTGCTGTTTAAGATGAAAATTATGTGTAAGTTCTACACTGTGATTTATATAAAACAATGTAGTACAAAGTATGCTTTGTGTAAGTAGTAGGTGCTGCTTAGGTAGTAACTAACTTTTCTGTTAGTGTATAACATCTAAAAGAACTGAAGGGAAGACAATTCAGCCTTTCATTCTTGTTTGTATTCCTGGCTAAGTTGAATATTAAAAGAGGGTGAGACTGAAAGCATCCACTCAACAGTGGAATGAAGAGGTATTAATCAGCTCTGTATCACTATAGCAGAACATACACCCTTGATCTTGGGTGGCAAGGGTCAAGAGCCCTCTCTTAGGTTACCCTTCATCATACACACACGACTGCAGTGATCGGCCATATGCTTGATAATCCCTTGAAGCTACAAGTAACCTTGCCTGTATGAAAAAGTTCACCCAAAAAGCACCAAGTTTGTCACAGCTTTGATGACCAAAGCAATGGCTGAGTCAAAACTTTATGACAGCCCTGATACATGTTCAACGCATGTGAATCCGTGATTAATAGACATAAAAAAAGGTTATCAAAATAAGTAATAAAGATACAAAAGCTAAAAAATGTATTTATTATCTTTTCTAGTTATTAAATTTTCAGTATATAACATTGTGGTTTATTGAATTTATATTATCTGGCTGTAATTTACAACATTAATAACACATTCACTTCAAAAGGAAGTGGCCTCACTCAACCTCAGTACCAAACCATCATAACTGCAACTTGAAGAATGGGAGACAATGTACTTAATTAAAATTTACTGAAAAGCACAAGCCCTGTTACCTTTGATCTTATGGGTCAAGTTCAATATGCATTTTTTAATGGTTTTCAATAACTTTGATGTCACCTAGCATCTCTGTTTTAAAGGTCCTGTAATTTATAGACCAGTAAAACATGATAAAAACACAGATTCCTATGTTGTGTACAATTGTTCTCCCTTTCAGCAGTTTTTGCTGAATGTCAGTGGTGGAACAAAAACCTTCGCAGTTTGATTCAGTTAGTTGTGAAAGTATTTTTTAACATCATAAAGGCACAGGCCATAAAAAGTTGACAATTCTTTAAATACTAACGCATTGTATACAATGTAATTATCAATTTTTTTCATTCTCGATACTCTAATTGGTAACCTGAACAAAAAATACTGAGAGTACGAGTTATTGTAAAAATGTATACTGGGCCTGCTTTCAGTATTATATCAATTATTGTTTGCAAAAAGCCATTGCATTTTTTTGTCTAATGCTGTTCGACATCGTAGAAAAATCTCACAAGATGATAACGAATGAGGAAGGCTACTATAGTGCCACAAACCTGCAAACAAAAGAGATCAGAGATTGTTAGCTTGGAGCAAGAGGCTTCAACACAAGTCCATAATCATAATAATGTTACCATTTACATGAACCTAACCTACTGAAGTCAACACTGAATGCAGATGTCTCAGAACTGTTGGTCTGATAGCTGCCTCTTAAAAATTTGATGTTCTTAAAAATTAGAATATTTATGTGTATCCTGAAGCTTTCCTCCTCAGGCAAATATGTGTGTTAAGAACATCAAAGTTCTTCAGGTGGAACCATCAGCTGATAGTTCCTCAACAGGAACACTGTATTGTTATATATAGCCTACTCCTGATAAGAATAAAATTCAGCTTCATAATAAGACCTACAGTGAGGATGCAAAAAAAGGAACGAACAAATATGGCTGTTCAATTTCCTTTGTTAATGTTTTGTAGCCCTCACTACCAACCTGAATTTTAAGACATCTAAAGTAGCTTATTACAGTATTTCACTGATCACTGTACATGTATATTCATTCACATTTGCAGTTAATTCTTTTGGCAGAAAAACACAATTCACATTGATCATTAATATAACAAGATGGCAATCACATTCTGCATCTATACCTCTCTCAGATTTACAAAGCCCCTAATCAGATACTAATAAAATTCCTTGACCTTTACTGATCTGAAAACTATCTTCAAATATGCTCAGCGGCAAGTGTGGTTGCCCGACCACTAACATTCGCCTACGCAAACCTTGCAAAAGCCCATGTGAGACCCTGCCGAGCATGGCTGACATGAAAGGCCACTGACCAAAAATGGCCAGAGTCAAATGTTTCCTAAATTACATCAAAAAAACCCTGCACATGATAAAATAGCAAGAACTGTTCTAACCATTTTATACAGACCAACATTTCAGCCAAATGGAATTGGGGCTTATTCATTCTTACTTGCCTGATAGGTAAGTCATCTGCCAACTAACTAACAACAAGTAAACCAAAACTTGCCCTAGGCAAGGAAAATTTGTGAGCTGCTTATATGAAGGGCAAGCTGGCATTTAAGTTCAAACATACATTTGTAAATTACTGGTAATTAAAAACGTACCTGTATTCCCAAAATGATCAAAGTCAATGTTCTCTCATGTAAGGGGCCCAGTATTTTGAGAACATAGTTCAACAAAGTTAAATTATTAACACGAGTAGATTCCTTATCCTCTCCCACTCCTGTTTCCACGTGTACTAATTTTAGAAGACTGAACACTGACAGAAAAAGTTTGCCAAGTGGACGGAGGTCAGAAGTTTTGAATGTTGTGTAACTCATTCCAATCAAACCAGTTTCTGGGTTAAACCTACAAAAATTAAAACAAATTGGCAATCAACTTCCTTAAAGTTCTGAAATTAATTCCCCTAGCCTAAGAGCAGTCCAAAACAATTTCACCTCTGTTGGCAAATCCTGAAATAGGCAACTCAGTTTCTAAAGTCAAAGTTTAAGCCCTATCCTGGCTCACTGTGTTGTGTTCTTGGGCGAGAAAAATACGTACTCTACTGCGATATTACCTCTCTTCACCAAAGAGTATTATATGCATGTATCTAAGTTAAATTTAAATGAACACAATATGTACATTTAAATGTCATAGTATACACCTTATTCCAAAATGGCCGCCATTATAGTGTTCTTTTGTTTTCCTTCAAATTACCCCCTGTTGCCTCGTTCTTAAACTTGAAATTCAAAAGAATATTTTCCCTTGAACGAGGCAACAAGGGCTAATTTGCAAGCAAACAAAAGGATACTAAAATGGTGGCCATTTTGGAATAAGATGTATGTCATGGTATAGAACCAATAAAAGGTTAACTGATAGCCATTTGAACTCAAAAGTTGAAAAAAGTATTGAATATTGAGTTAAGTGCTCTGAGTTTGAATCATTAACAGGCCTTGAAAAAAAGTGCCATCTAGTTATCCTGGGCAAGGAACTTCTCATTCTCACTTGAATGATGGGCGATGGCCCAGGCACGTCATCTTGGAACTTACTTTGGAAGTCGATGTCTTGGACAAGGAATGAAGCGAAATAGTTGAGGTGTGGAGTAGATAAAGTTGATGACTTGTGGAATAAAGAACAGTAGCATTGTTTTACTGAAGTGTCCTAAAATCCCAACCACTGCAAATGTCATGCCTGCAAAGTAGCAGAAAGTGTCCCCTACAAACACTTCAGATGGATACCTGAAAATAAAGACCAATAAAGGATGACAAAAAAGTTTACAATCATTATGGTTAATAAATCGTTGACATCTTGACACTGAAGATGACTTCTCAGAATGTCGAAAGGTCAGTTACCATCAAGCTCTCTTCAGAACCAGCCTTACCCACATGATCACACTATAAGAACAAACTAACTTTTCTGCCAATAAACTACTTGAGTTTTACATGCAGGTTACAGGAAGAGGACAATTTATATTGAGCCAAAGACTGATGGCTGCTAGTGGACAGGCTTGAATTGACAAATCGCTATCGTGCATATTCTTGACAAAACAACCCCAAACAGTAAAACAACAACAACAACAAACAAATGCTAGCAACTACAATTACTACATCTGGTGGACAGCACTTTCCATTGTTTGGAGTGTGGTTGCTGTATGGACCTTGCAGGATGCCATTGCGATCTTGTTATGATTTACTTAATAGATCAAATAATTATGAGAGACAATATTTTTTTAATTAATGCTACATCTGAATTTTAAACACTGAGAAGAGAGATGAAAATATTTTTAAAATACACTCTGAAACATCTACTGTGAACCATGTACTCTACTGTGCACCATATTTAACCTCTCTTCTCAGGGTTTGTAATAATAATAATTATTATGGTACAAAATTGTTTCTTCTGTTTTGAGTGTTTATACCTTTTCAAGTGAAACTACAGAATTTGTGACACCTGACACATTTGTTTAATTAACTCACCAGTTGTAGTAGAGTAATGCTGAACATGTTGCAATGAAAGGCATCATGAAGTATGCCGAAAATAGATGAGCCTGCCAGCAACATGTTCCTTGCAGCTCAATAAAATTAAGCACCAGGATAGAGAGGGCAATTATGAGTGACTGGCCTGCTTCCACGCCGTTGATCCCTGATAAAATGTTGATTGCATTTGTGCAGAACACAGCCAACATCCCCATGTACACATAGTAAAGTATTCCTGATGAAAATAAAGAATAAAAAGTTGGTACAAGCAATGCTTTGACTAACGAAAACTAGACAGATCTAATCCATTTGGGCGGGG
>OMLO01003891.1_pt1 | contig 12380 bp, 5 predicted proteins | sample 1674811 | NCBI WGS metagenome assembly OMLO01 (sample SAMN06265003, study PRJEB25207) | coral metagenome | isolation source: Coral host | place: Mexico:La Bocana,Puerto Morelos, Mexico | collected 2008-11-13
CGTAGCTCAAAAGGCCCCGTTTTCTGATTATATATAGAGGAATGGTGCTCATATGTGTGAGTCAAATACTTTTATAGATTTGTGAAGAAATTGGCACGCGTGGTGTATAGGAAACGACCATAATCATCCACGATCTATATAATCTCAAGGCAATTTGGAATCTTAGTGGAGGAAATCTGAGAGATATATATAAATATGATCATATATTTGCAAAGGTACCAATTGGCATGTAGTGACCTTTCATCCTGCCCAAAAACTGGACAACAACAACAGTGAATTCCATGCCCATAAAGCCTTAAATTTTATATCGCTACGGAGAGCGAAAAAAACACGGCTTTCAGGCCCCCCATGGTAGTGACGTCATGTGGCGCCATCTCCATTGACTCTTTTCGAGCCCCTTTTTGACCAAACCATCCCCAAATCTTAGATTCAACTTTTTGCCACGAAAAAAACTGCTGCCAACCGAATCGTTTCATGGGATGATTTTTTCAGCAACGCATTTTTAAAACGGACCTAAATATGGGATCTGTGGGCTAAAACCGTCATAAAACATGATAAAACATGAAAAAAAACTGTGAGTTTTTTCTGCCTTTTTTTTTTGAAAAGGTCTTTTGAATCTCAAGCTGAGAAAGAAGCAATTTTTGTGCTGTGATGAAAAAATCCAGCTCGCTGTGCACAGGGCAATCCGGCAGCTAGAGCTTCGTTGTCGCTGGTCGTCTTTTGTTTTTGTTACTATGGAATTGGAATTATAGCAAGTGGATAGTTTTGGGGGTATCCCCCACCCACTAACAGTGAAATAATAATCTGTTCAGTTTTATGAAGGGCTGGGCCGTCTATAAACCTTCACTTTCCACTGTTAGTAGTCATTGGTTCGAACCGCCCTTACCTCCCAGCTGGTTGACGGGTTGAGCTGATTGGGGGCTCTTTCTGCAATGGATCCCCATCTGGGGGAGCGTGTCAGTGGTAAGATCATTGAAGCCTTTGATGATTCTACCTTTAGATGTGATATCAGTCCTTTTGGAGCTTCCTGTATCTTACATACAGATGCTGTTATTGGAATCAAGATGAAACCTGGTATGGCTCTTACTGTCATGAAATTCAATGTGTCATGGTTGGATTCGGATATCCATCTTCATGCTAGTATCGATGCTGGGGCGATCATTCTCCTCCATCCTTCACGTCTTCGTGGTTGTCTCCACATTGCGGAGATTTTTGGTGGGATTTCTGGATGGTCGAATGCTGCCGATTATTTTGTTGCAACCCCCTTGGCAATTGTTGAGCATGATCTCCGTACTGCTAAAAATTGTGCTGCTATCTATGGGGCAGAAGTTTTGGATGCTGATACTTTCCTGAAGAGGGCGTTTGAGAACAAGTTGGGAAAGTGTACCGTAGTCCATGCTTCAGCTGACAATTTGAAGGTTTGGATGGCTTTTGGGTTCTTGAACATAGCTGTCATTTACTCATCACCACCCTGCCAGCCTTGGTCGGGGTCTGGCAAAGAGAGTGGTTTGCGGTCAACAGATGGGCAGATTTTTCTTAGAACGACTTGCATTGCTGGTTGGACTGGAATTTACTGCCTTTTAGCCGAAAATGTTCCTGGATTTGAGAAGCATTCTGATTTTGGTGAGCTTGTCAAGACTGCAGCATTGAACGGAATGAAGTTGAAGATCCAGGGAGTTTTCCAGTGCCAAAGGGTACTGCCCCTGTGTAGAGATAGGTGGCTAGGTTCATTTATCCTCTCATCATTTCATGTCCCGAATGATGCTGTTGATGCTGCTGGCTGTTTGTCTTTTGCTCATGAGTCTTTGTCATGTCCGTTGCCTGGTCCCAGCATTAGCACTGCAAAGGTTCAGCATATCAACATGACGTGTGAAGAACTGACCCACCTTACCATTGATGACGATTTATTTAGGATGCTGAACCGGTCTGATTTGGTTCCTAGGTGGTTGAAGGAAAAAATTGTTTGGTCAGAGCAGAATCCTGTTATCCACGCACGTACTTTGAGTGATTATTCCAAAGTTAGTGGTGTCATGGCACGATATGGGGGTCAACATCTCCTTGATATTGGGCATCTCCTCCATAAAGGTCTGCAGACAGTAGTTTTTTGGGATGGAGCACGTGTTAGGCTATTTTCCCCATGGGAATTTGCAGCCGCACTGGGTTTTCGTGATGGCCTAGTTTTTGAGAAAGACATTCATTTTGCTTTCCAATTGGTTGGTAATTCCATCAGTGTCGCTCATGCTTGGTTGGCAATTGCTAAGACCCATGTTTTGTTAGGAGATTTTTCACCTTTCAAGCCTGTTGGGGACTTTTGCGAGCATGTCAAGCACTTTCAAGAGACCGCTTTGAAACTTCCTGATTTCAACGTTGTGGCTGATGAACATTTTTGGAAGCTCACCCCAAAGGTGATTGATTGTGAATGTGAGGAACCTGCCGGAAAGAAACAAAAGACTGATGGTGAAATTTCCCCTACAGTTCCGTATGGCATTGATGCTGTAAATCGTTCAACAGCAACATTGCATTTCCAGCCTGAATTTGAGATTGACTTTCAGACCCCAAAGGAAGATACCGCTTGTCAACCTTTTTGCATGGGAGGTTTGGTTTCGCTTTCTCATTGTGAAAGGTACTGGATGATTGTTATTCATGGTGAAAAGAACGAAACTGTGGCTAGTTTTGTCATGCGAGCATTGCCTCATGCTAGGGAGCGTCACTTCCAGAAATTCGTTTTGAACAACAATATCATCGAATGGAATGACAACCTTTGTGCATTTCCAATGGCACATGTTCAATTCTTCCCCGTTGAGATGAACATTAGCTGCAGAATCCAGGATGGTGATGTTTTGCATTTTTGGGGCGATGTGACTTGGACAGCCCATACAGCACTTGCATTTGTCGCCACCTCGCTGAAATGTAATGTGGATTCCATCTGTTTGTTGCATAAAGAGATTCCTGTCAAACCATGTGACTATTTGATGGAGTATGAGATCCAGGAGTACAAAGTTGGTTTCAAAGCCATTATGCCTGGTTACGTTTCTTTCGGAAAGTCAGATTTGAAAATCCAGGATCGAGGTTTAGTGCCGACCCTGCCGAATCTCATCCGTTTCGTTGCACGACATCCGGCAAAGAAAGTCACTGCCACTGCTATCATGAACAAAGAATGTTGCTACCATCAGATTGTGAAATCTCTCTTTCCTGATGTTTGCGGTGGTATTGGTTGGTCCATTGTGGTAGGTAATGAACAGGTACATCCCAATGACAAGTTTGTTGGTGATTCCTTCTATATTCAATGGGATTGTTACAAGCCTTTGCAGACCACTTTGGTTGAAAAATGCTTTTTTGATGTGCCTTTATCATGGGGCAAATATGTGCCAGATGTTGATTCCAGTTTGGAACTCTGGATGAAGTCACCATTCAAAGCCAAGCCTGAAATCTTCCGCGTTGGAGCCGATATTTCCGTTTCGCATCTAGCGGCGTCATTTGTTTCGCACTCACAGATGACCACTGCAATCATGTGTCAGGTTGGTGGTTCCATTGTTGATCCCACAATTTTGATCAAAGAGCTTCCAAATCACGTTGTTTTGAATTTCAAGATTGCGCCTTTGCTAGGAGGTGCCAAACATGATCTTGTCAACCCCAGAGTCAAAAACATTTTGGAAAAGCATGGGGTTCCAACTGATGCTAGTGCTGAGAGAACCTCAAATTTTCTGAATAAGGCTTCTGGGGATTTCGGAGAAACGATTGCAAAAATGAGTGATGAAGACTGTTGGAATCACTTGAAGCAAGAGGCCAATAAAGCCAAGTTTCGCTTGGTCAATCGTGCTGAAATGATCGCTTCTAAGAAAGACAACCGATCGAAACCCCCATCCAAGACCCCGAAACACAGTCATTTGGGGAACAAGGATGCTGAGTTTGTTGCAACACCCTCCAATGTTCGCATCGATATGATGCACTTTTGGGATGGAGATGTGAATGTAACGCAGATTGATGCTTCGCGTTTTGGCCCTGATCAAACGGGAATTGCTGTCATGAACAATGTGGAGGCATCCAAATACAATTACCCCAATAGCATTTCTGTTGGGGCCCTTGCTATTTTGGTGGTTGGAAAGCATTTCAGGACTGATGACACTATTTTCCATTTACCTGGCCATACCACAATGGGAACCCCTGTTGTTCTTAAGGCTGCGTTGAGACAATTTGGTGACAAGCCAGTGGTTTATAAGGCCAATGTGATTGCGATCGAAACTCCAAAGACTGATTCTACAGTTTTGGAAATCCAGATTTTCAGAGATGAAATCACCAATTGGAAAGATTGTTCGGTCCCTTTGCATTTCTTAGGAGTTCACATTCCTGCATTGCGTGGTAGCAACCTACTTGCCACATGGTCTTTGAAGACTTTCAACAGAGATCGAAAACCAACCCCCTTTAGAGAGGCGGACTTGTGGCACGGTTTCGTGAGAGTAGGGGATAGCATCCTTGACAGTGTTTTGGCTAGAAGCGGCATTTCGGGTATCTACATCACGCCAAAAGGCATGGACAAAAAGCCTGATGAGCGGTATGCCATTGTAGTCATTCCTTCTTCGAATCATGATGATGCCTTGAAGAGAGTCAAGAACTGTGATAAGTCTTTGGGCCTAGCACGTCTGAAGGATCAGTATGCAGTCAGATGCAGAAAGGAAAATCTGAATGCAGTTCGCAGCATGATTCTCCCGGAAAGTGCTTACGTTGATATGGGATCTTTTGCAACCGACGACACCCTTTGGATCCTCAAGAATGTTCCATCACAGGTTGGGCGAGAGGACCTCACCAAAGCCCTGCAGTTGACGGCTTGGAAAGCCAAAGCAGTGAGATCTCAAGGCATGAACAGATGGGTAGTGGCATCAGCAACCAATCCACCTGCTTCACACCTTTGCATCAACAACACGATGGTGGTTGTTGAACCGTTGAAGAGAGTTTTGGATTCTGCTCCCATCACCATGGTTGCCAGTGAGTTCAAATGTGATTCCACCATTGACAATGATGGAACTATGCAGATTTCAACAACGTCGAGGATTGCAGAGGTCAAGGCGGAAATCAGTGATGACATCAACATGGCAATTGATCGACGAATGGCAGAAGCTCAGGCTAAGATTGATTCCCTGGCACAGCAGGTCATTTCTATGCAGGAGAATTCTCAGAAGGAACAAGAAGCCAACCGCATGGAGTTTCAAATGATGAAAGATGAGCAAGCATTTGCAAGGCAGCGACTCACCGACATTGAAGCTACAGTATCCCAATCTTCTACTGCAGTGGTGTCACAGGTCCAGGCCATGATGCAACAGATGCAATCGAACCTGGAATCTTCCATGAAGCAGTTGGTGACAAATCAGATGGGCGATGAGACCAAGAGGCCTCGGGTTGATGATGTGAAGAGACATGATGCCTTTTCTACCAGCTCTTGACTATCTCATTCGAACAAGTGGAGAAGTAATTCGTTTCGCATTCTTTACCATTTTTGTATACTCTTTGCATGTCTGATTCCGTGTAGTGCGCTTCATCTTCGCACTGACGGTGTCAAAGCTGATTTTGCCTCAGTACCCCTTGGAGGTTCTGAGGATTACTCATCGCAATTTCGTGTGGGTGGAGCAAATTTTGACCAGAAAACACTTCACCCGTTTGATAATTTGCATTGTTTATGGCAGTCCGTGAGTAACGACTTTGCATGGTATGACTATGAACATTTTATACCTGAGTGTTTTCTCAAAACACCTTATCCAATTAGTTTTGACCAGAGAAGTGATCATCCTCTTTGGCGTGAGAGTTTCCGTAGCTGTTGTCTGCAACAGTCTTTTGAAACTTCTTGTATGCATGTTTTTGTTGAAGGGCAATACTCTGCATTTGATTTCAGATTTGTTCGCCCGTATGATTGGTTCAACTTTTTCAGATTTGGTGAAGCAAAGAATCCTGGCCCATTGAAAGTTGGATCCTTCAATCCTGGCCAGATTTTCAACCATGAATCCGCTGTTATTGAATGGGGAGATGGCATTTGGACTGCTAGTGAGACTTCCCACACGCTTCCGGCAATGCTTGCTTCTCGTGCGAAGTTTCGCAAGATGGGCCTGAATTCGGTGTGGAGCAATCCGGTCAATCCTCATAGCTCCAATGCAGGATCGTTTCGAGGTAAAGCTAGTGGCACTGCAATCATTTCCCAGTACCATATCCAACCCTATCCTTGTAAGCAACCTGAGGATGTGTTTCAATCTTCTAGGCTCACTGAAGCTCTTGTTGACATTGGGAAGGGTATGAAGATATATGTTGCCTCTTTGTATGGGCCTACTCATAACCGTACCTTACAAGACCCTTGGGCACTTCTTTACAAAGTTTTTGGTTGTGCTTGTGAACATGCAGCTGCTTATCGTGGACCGGCTGTCATCACTGGTGATTTTAATGCATGCCTCTCCGACATTGAGCTGTGGAAAGACATGGAAACCAAGGGTTGGTATGATGCTGCTTTGCATTACTCCGTCAAAACTGGTTTTCCACCACAGTCTACTTGTAGAGGTAACAGCCGGAAAACTTTCATCCTAGTGAATACGGCCATGCTCCAAGCTTTGCAGTCTTGTGAAGTGGTTGAGGATTTCAGTTTTGATGCACACCCTCTCCTTTTGGCTGAATTTGACATTGAGGCCATTAAAAGAAATCGAAATGTTTGGTCTATCCCCATTACGACCGACCATCTTCTTTTTGATGAAGGGCTGCTTCATGACAATGATATTGAAGTAACTCGTACCCGAGGTAACAATTTTTGGAAAGCCATCGAGGATCATGATTGTGATGCTGCTTATCATCAATTCAACCTTGCTTTTGAGGATATCTTTGCTAAGTCCTGTGTTGATGTTGTGGGTGAAAAGATCCCTTTCCCTCCTGGTTGTAGGGGCAGAGGCCGCATGAAACTTATGAAAACCAAACCACCGGTTGGTCATGATGTTCGTAAGGCTCGTGAGGGGGACTTCAACATCCAAGTTTGTCAACCCAGCATGAGCATCCGTAGGCGTACTAAACAGGTGCGTAGATTGCATTCTTTGATTAGTCAAATTGAAGCTGCGCAGAAAAAGGGATCATCTATTCCTCCCGAGTGTGAAAAACTGTGGTCGTCTATCCTTGGGGCGACGGGTTTTCATCGTGGTTTCAAGCAGTGGGTTCTTGACGAATGTGGGGTTTTTGTACCCTTAGAATGTCCTGGTGAACAATATGTCTCGTACCTTTTGAAAATCTGTAAGGCCAAACTTCAGGATGAGATCACAGATTTCCAAAAACAAATGTCTCATTCACGCGAACGTGCTGTTGCCAATGATTTTTCTAAAGGTGGTAAAGTTGCTTTTTCGAGTACCCGAGATCCACAGGTACCACCCTTCTCATGTATTCAAGATGGAATCCAAGTTTCCGTTTCCCCCATGAGATGGAAGAAAGACGGAAATAACATTTTGATAGTGAAGGAAGGTTTGGACCGTATTGACTTGAATTTTCCTGTTACTTTCCAGGGACAACATGCTTTTGTCACTAGGATTCAAGGCAACTTTGTGCAACTTGACCGTAAAGTCACCAATCGTGATAGTCATGACCTTTTCCTTCGTCAAACACAGATCCTTTCCGATCCTGACCAAGTTCATGATAGAACTAGACAAAGTTGGTCCGAACTGTGGCAGAGGGAAGGACCCAATGACCGAAATGAAGACTGGCATGAAGCTTTTGCTAAAATCACTGCATTGCAAGACTGTCCTTCATGTGATTTTCAACCTTTCGACACTGCTGCATGGAAGACCAATGTAAAATATGGTAGGAAGAGTGCCAGAGGAGCTTGTGCGTTTAGTTCCCGTGAATTACTCCTGCTTCCAACCATACTCGAAAGTTGGCTTTTCCAAATTTTTGATTTGATTGAGAGTGGTAAGGCTGAATGGCCTAGATCTCTTAACGTTGCCAGGGTTATTCTCCTTGCAAAGGATGACAAAGTACCTGTATCGCCGATGCATGTGAGACCTATTACGATACTCCCCCGGTTGTACCGGTCCTGGGCTAGATTTCGTGCGTTGCAGGTCATTCAGCATCTCAATCATCTTCTCCCCCCTGAAATTGCCACTATTTCAGCAGGGGTTTCGGCGGATTGTATCTGTGCTTTTGTACTTGACAAACTTGAATCTGCTATCCAAAGCAATGAAAGTGCTTGTGGCGCGATAGTTGATCTTGTGAAATGCTACAATTTGATTCCGAGGAGACCCCTCCTTGCTGCAGCCATCAAGTTTGGAGTACCCCATAAATATCTTAATGCCCTTTGGAGCATGTGGTCCCAATTGCAACGGCATCTTGAAATTTGTGGGGAGATTTCTGAGCTTTGTGCTTCCTTCACTGGAATTCCTGAAGGTTGTTGTTTTAGTGTGGCTTGTATGACCATTCTTTCGGGGGTTTTCCACGGTATTCTGCACAATGAAATCCCCGAAGTTGAAGCTCAAACATATGCTGATAATTGGTCTCTTTTTGCTGAGTGTGTCGAAAACCTTCAAGGGGGTATCCATGTTCTTGTTGACTTCGTCAAATCCCTGAAGATGAATATCTCTTGGGACAAATCCTGGCTTTGGGGATCGCATACTAGTGTTCGTAAAGAACTTAGAGCACTCAGAATTGACAACCACCCCATCCAGGTTAAATTGACCACTGTTGATATGGGTTGTGATGTTTCCTATTGCCGCCGTGTCACTAAAATTGTTGCCAACAAAAGATTGAAAAAATCAAAACGCCTTTTGTCTCGGGTGAAACAAAAGAAAATCCCCAAGAATTTCAAGGCCAAAATGTGTGAACCTCTTTCCAATGGGGTTGTTGCCTATGGATCACCACTGGTTCATCAGTCACATAGCGAGATGAAAGGTTTGAGAGCTGCCAAGGGACGGGCCATTGGTAGATCTCAAGGTGGTATCAACCCTTACCTTAGCTTGCTTGTCCCTGGTGACATTTCTGATCCTGAATTGACTTGCATCATCCTCAAATGCAAATTTTGGAGAAGATATTTTTGGGCCTTTCCTGAGCGTAAGACAACTTTCTTAGACAAGGTTGCCATTAACATTGAATCCATCAAATCTGGTCCTGCTCAGGCACTTCGTAGAACGTTTGGTACATGTGGATGGACTTGTGAACATGATGGTTGGATTTCACATGGTGTTGGACTTCGATTTAATTGGGTGTCTTCTTCACTTTCATTCCTCAAAAATCAGCTTTCCATTGCTTGGACTTGCAAAGTGAGTGAATTGTGTTCCCACCGTAAAGGCTTTGATATCAAAAGCATTGATGTGCACTTGGTACAATGTGCCCTTCGTAGCCTCCCCGAGGAAGACCAAGTTTTTGTTAAGTCTTTATTATGTGGGAGACACCTGACGAATGACAAACTTTGCAAATATGTTGGTTCAAATGTGTCGGACAGATGCAATCTTTGTAGCCAGCGGGATGGGAAAAAACATCGTTTCTTCGAGTGTCCTGAGTTGATTAACCAAAGAAAGGGAAAAACAAAAGTCCTCAACTGGGTTCGGAAAAATCCTCAGGCGTTGTTGAATTTTGGAGTCCTGCCGATTGATTTTCATTTGCTCCAATGGAAGGTTTCTAACCTCCCTGAGTTTGAACCGAATATCGTTCCACCGGTTGGGGGTCACCAAACTCTTTTCTCAGATGGGTCCGCCTTTTTCGTGAAATCCAGACTTTTGACTATTGCTGGTAGTGCATGTGTACATTGTGAACCTTATGCTTCACCTAAAGTTGTTGTGGCTAAAATTTTACCCACTCCTGACCACACGCCCTTTAGAGCTGAGGTTTATGCTGTTTTGTTGTGTTTGCAACATGGATATAGATGCACTATTTGTTTGGATTGTGAAGCTGCTAAGCAGACCCTTGATTATCTCCTTGAAATGAAGGTTTTGGGTAGAACCCCCAAGGTTAATGATCACTGGGATCTTTGGTCGTTGGTTTGGGATCAAATTTCTGCTAGACCCAAGTATTCCATCTCCACTCGTAAGGTCAAGGCTCATGTTAACTTTCATTCGGTTGATGATGAAGAGCTCAAATGGCTTTCAAAGGCCAATGATTGCGCTGACAAGGCTGCTAAGAGTGCCGTTACATCCTTTTTGGGCAGTCGTTTCCGTACCTTTGAAAGAAAATTTAAAGAGTTCACTGATAACGTGGGGAATTTGTGTGACTTCTTTTCCCTTTGGGCTAAAATCAATAATGAATGCTGGGTTAAGGGTAAGCGGCCCACCACGGTCGAAAATAACCAACCTTGTCATGGACTCATTCATGACCCTTCCAGATGTGTTTCCTTATCATGCCATGTTTCTGCAAATCTTGAGACTTGTACTTTTGGAACTGTCTTCATTCAGAGGGTTATTGATTATTTCCATGGCTTGCAGTGGGATTTTGAGGCTGATAGTGTTAGCATCCTCGAGCTGTATTTTGATTTCGCCATTTGGACACAATCGTATGTACCTGTTCTTCTTGACTTAGGAGCCAAGGGACCGAAAGGTCCGGTTAAATCCTATGTTTTGAGAGACTTATCCACTTTGGCCGACATTCAAGATTCAACATTGAAAGATCAATCGGTAATCTGGCACCGTGTTGTCAAATGGTTGTTGGGTGTTTGGAATAATTGTCCTTTTAGAGATGGGGCTGTGAAAGTTCGCTCGTTGCATCATTTTGGATATAGTATTCCACATCTTGGTTTGGTAGGCAGACCTGCTTTCCGTGCTGGGTCTCAAGTACATCGTGCTGTGTGGGGTTATTTTCATTCCTCCACTGCTACGTTGAGAAGTTTGACCCGTGTTTGGCATATACCACCATTGGCTTCGCAAGGGGGTGCTTGAAGAAGTTTGTTTTCTTTTTGACGGTAATGGCTTTTTCACATTGTGGTTTCATTCTCCATAAATGCACTTGTGGTGATGTACCATGATTCTGCCAGTTCCACAGGATGTTGCAGCATCTACGATCCTGTAACGGTGTGATTTTTGCACATTTGTTTTGCCTGGTTCCAGGTGCGTCCTGGTCTGTTGAGTTGTCTCCATCTTGCTTTCATTGCTTTCATTGTACATTTCATGGTCATCCTACGCTACTGCTGAGTATGGCCAAAGCAGCCTTCGACTGCACGAATGAGCAAAGTCGCAAAATTTCACTGTTAGTGGGCCGGGGATACCCCCAATGTATACAATATATTACAAGCAATTTTTGTGTTAACTGAAGAGCTTCCTTTATTTTCACCATGAAAACCTCTCACTTGTGAGGCCCGATCGCCGTGAAAGAGGGCATACGGCCCTTCATCACTGTCCGGACCACTAAAAAACAGGGAATCCAACAAGGGCATAAATTTTTCCCAATGTAAAACAGCTTTTTTTTTTAAAAAGAATCTCCAGATGAGGAATCAAATCTTGAAGATTTTGAAACTCAAAGATTCTGATTGTCCAGGTATTTGGAAGACAAAAGGTCCAAAAGGACGAGGGGAAAGGTTTCAATCATTATTTGTATTTGATGGTCAGGCCTATTTTGGCAAGACTTCCCATTTCACGAGCATATTTTGTTTCAGCCGGGTTGAAACCAACACCTACTTTTGGTTGAATATGAGGAAAGTCCGCTTTGGGGCTCACTATGGCACACATGTTGAATGATATAGATCCACGGTTCAAGTGGTTGATGATTTGTGCTTTTTCTGTTCTTCCTTTTGACCAATTTTTCAACTACCCGGCCAATTTTTGTCAATGACAAAGTCGTATCAGCTTCCACTTTTTGATCCCCTCCGGGGTCTGCAGCGGTCTCCCCAGGTCGTAGTCTACTTGGCATGCCTCTCATTGGTGAAGATGTGGGTGAAGGACCTTGACAGAGAGCACTCAAGCGACGTAAGAGACTTGTTTTCTGAGATGATTTTGAATTGACAATGCTGAAACTTCTAGTGAAGCAATTTGAAGCAAACTTGCGTTTCGTTGTGATCAACGACGTGGATTTAGCCGAATCTAGCTGATCTGTTAAGCTCTGTTGCATCCAACGAACACAGCTGCTCTGAACTTCCAGCTCTGTTTATCTCAAGATCACCCCTTGATTGACGGTCCTTTTCAGTGCAACTGCAAGTTCAGCTTTAACTTTTCTTGTGGTGCAAGTTGTACAGAATCTGAGTGTGACTGGCTCATTCCGAGGTCGGTGGTGAAGAGCTAGTCACCTGATTCTGATGTTAAGTTGGCTAAAACGTTCACTTTTTGGTAATCCTTTTAAGGAGATGTTCCACACATGTTCCACACAATTTCCTGTGAAAAAAACCTTTCAGGTAGGTAAGGATGCAAGGAACCATGTAACTGATCTCCCAAAAGCATCAGGGTTCATGTCCTCTT
>OMLO01003892.1_pt1 | contig 12379 bp, 4 predicted proteins | sample 1674811 | NCBI WGS metagenome assembly OMLO01 (sample SAMN06265003, study PRJEB25207) | coral metagenome | isolation source: Coral host | place: Mexico:La Bocana,Puerto Morelos, Mexico | collected 2008-11-13
TTGGGGTACAAAAGGGGTGTGTGTGGTAACACTGGCATGATTTCACTTAAATGCATCTTTTGATCCATCCTGCTGGCATGGGGAAACTTTGATGTCCAGGATTGCATACTGACAAGATGCATGCTATTTATGATAACCAGCAAAAAGTGTTCTCATTCATAAAATGTCACCAAAGCGCACACAATTTGGTCAAAATATGAAGTAATCTGAAAAACACCTGGACAAGAAACATAAAAAAACTGCTAAACTTGAACAAAATTCATTTGTAAACATTATGTTTTTGACAATGCAAAAAAACAAAAGTATACATGGACAAACAGTTATGTTTGAAAATTCGGAACACTGCAAACCAACATGCCAAACACAATTGCCGTAGTGCAATCCCAGATGGCTCATTTGATAGCATCATTATGGTAACTGTTAACCATCCCCAGACTGTCTACAAGAGGCACAGGCTAGAATATGCCTACATGGATACAATGAGCCAAAACTGTGGGGTGGTGGAGTGGGGGGGGGGGGGGTGTCTGGAGATGGGAGGGGACAGATGCCATTGACTACAGTCATGGGTGATGTAGTGTGGTATGTTGATTTACTGATTTGTTCTTTCTTGTTCTGCGACAGGTGATGGAAACAGATAGGATGCTGTACTTAGTAACAGAGTATGCCAGTAGAGGAGAAATTTTTGGTAAGAGATGAGTAAAATTCTCTTCAGTAATTAACCTGAAGTAAGTCGTGCTGCAATAATTACTGCATAAAATTTGTTAAACCTATTTCACACTACTGACATAACGCCATAGTATGTTAGGCCCTTTTTTAAACACAATGAGATTACATGCGTGAGGGGTCGGGTATAACTACCTACATGTACAAGTTTAAGTGCATAAAATATGCATAATCAAACTTGAAAATAACACAATACATAATATAATTATGAGAAATAATTTGCAATTCAAATTGGACATCTTCCCTAGTGATTACATCAACATATTGACATATGGATTTTCATATGTTGACATAACAACAGATGGACATAAATATGATAGAACAATAGGGACATAATAGCAGCATAACAACATAACATGTATTGAAATGACGTAAGAGAAAAACCTCTATCTCAGTCTTCCTTTTGTCTTTACATGTACCATGTCAAATTATTATGTTGCTAGTGTGAACCAAGCCTTATTGCTTTGTCAAATAAAAATGTTGGTAGAGGGGTAAGTGTCGGTTGCCCATTGCTTTTATGTGTGCTCGTGCAGCCCTTAGTATGCATATAATTATTGTTGTCTTTTTTATCCTGTATTAGATCATTTGGTAGCCCATGGTAGAATGAATGAAAAAGAAGCCAGAAAGAAGTTTATACAAATTGCATCAGCTGTTGAGAATTGTCACAAAAAGAATGTTGTTCACAGAGATTTGAAAGTGAGTAATGTTGTATGATTTGTGCTTGCTGACATCATTTTCAAGGTAAAAATGACAGCTTTATCGCATTGTGAATATATATTACTGAAACTACTATTATTTGTTTGTGGTCTCACTTAAATAAGATAAGAGTCAGTATGCATGTTCAAAGTTGACTTGAGATCTTGAACAATTAACATTTTGTGGATGGGACATTTTTTCAATATAATAAAATTTCTTGTTCTTGTTTCCTTTTCAGGCAGAGAATCTTCTACTAGACGAGAACTTTAATATCAAAATAGCAGGTAAGAATATAGGGGAATCTTTGTTTACAATATTTTCCTCATTAGCATAATCAATTCAGTTTCTGATAGAGCTCCAAAATAATCTATATACGACCGTTATTTCTTCATATTTCCAGATTTTGGATTCAGTAACATATTCCAAGAAGGTAAACATCTAAAGACCTGGTGTGGCAGTCCGCCTTATGCAGCGCCGGAACTCTTTGAAGGAAAGGCGTATTGTGGACCAGAAGTGGACATTTGGGTAGGTTTGACGTAACGTATGCCCTGTAAAGCTGCTGGTCAAATAAACAGTAGTCTCCATTTGTCGCGGAAATATGAACGGATTTTTGTCCGCGGAGAAGCGAAGAGTTTTCCCAGAGCGAAGCACGAGGAAAACTGTGAGCTTTGGTGAACAGATAATGTCCAAGGACAAATACCTGATCATATTTTCGGGCCGAATGGAGGCTATTTTGTTTGTTATCCTTGTAATGTTTTTCGCAACACGTGCAAATTTGAAAATTGGGAATATTTGTCGGATATTCCCCAGTTTTAGGTGGGTCTTTGTCACCTGACGCGTTTAGACCAATAGCACGCGATATTTCCAATTCTGAATTGCTTGATTATTACAATTTATATTCTGAAGATCCATGATTGGGTCGTTTTGTGATGAAGCTGTTATGATGCATCGGAGAGCAAATAAAGGAAGGAATAAACAGCTTGTTATCAACGTTGTTAACAATGGCGGCTGACTTTGACTGTTGACTCGCCCAGGATTCGCTCAAACAGATGAAGAAATTATAACCGGTCTTACGAAAAAACCACCTACTGGCAAGTTTATGAGAGTTTTTTTTTTTCATCATGATCTTGAAACGTTGAAAGACTGTGGTTCAGTTACTGATATCAGCAACGTACTTGTATTTCCAGATGTTATAGTCTTAAAACGCCCATTTTGAGTAGGCGTAGAAGCCCATTTCGAGTAGGCGTAGAAGCGCAGTGCACTGTTTAAGCTTTTAGCCCATATATCAGATTGTTTACAACTTCCTTGAAGGAAAAACGGAAGAATACTCTTCGGGAAATCGTCCTCTTTGCCTGGGTTAAGATTCTGTGCTAGTTTTCGAGATCTTGGAGTGTTAAAATTTAGTGGAAAATTAGGTCGAGTTTCAATTTAATAGTCTCGCGTGCGTCAGGATTAGCTCTGTTATTTCCTCGAGTGCTGAAGGTCAAAATTGAAGGAAAAATAATTTGCAAGATATTGAAAAACAAACAGCACCGCGTTAAAGTACCGCCCCATAGCTTTCATTGTAGGATTCCCCAAAAAACTATAATAGTATAATCAATCAACACAAAAGTACAGAGTACTCAATAGCTTTTATTTGAATGGTCACGGTTTCTTCCACAGACTTGAAAAAGCAGAACCACCTTATACAGCATAACAAACAGTACCTCATGAAAGTACTGCTCGATAGCATGGTCACACACTAGGGTTTCATCCACAGACTTAAATGTTAGATTGTTAAAAGTGGGCATAGCAATTTATTTTGGAAGTAAAATTACTGAACGTGAACAGACTATAACAGGTCACTTCAGCTTTGAATGACTGGAAGCGCCGCTGTCGAAGAAAATTGAGTTTCCGTTCTTTTGTTTTGCGTGTGTTTGTTTACTGCGAGTTTTCTTGCCAAAGACAAAGGACATGAGGGGCGTGAAATTTAATTCATTTAACTCCCACTCGGCCGGTGTTTCCGTTGGTTTAGCTGGTATTATGTATCGCCTCTGTGCATTTACCTAAAGAACGGATACGTTTGTTGAGCTCAAAGATGAGAGTTCCATGGCATGCTTTTCAAATGTTGCCTATAGAAAACGGATAACTTTAGAGCGGACTTTTGCGCGCGTTTTCGGTTGAAGCGGGTTCTCACGCGCGTTTCGTGCGCAATGTATTGACGAGCCAGCGTATGCAGTTTTCCCGTTCGGGAAACCATACTTGAGCACTTCATTATTCACGGAATTCAGAGAACACGAAGATGTCGCAATTTTAAGTTCACGGCGGCTGGTTTCCAGAGGTTCAAATAAGCTTCCTTGCTGGGAATCACCTTGAGGCTGAAGCGGGACCCGAAGGCGGCCCTTAAATCGACAATCCATGGGAAGATTCGTTCACAGCTTAGCATGCGTGGGAAAAAAAATACCTTAGATTGCTGGGTTTGCTTGTAGACAGTGACCTTAGTCTCGTCCAATTTTTTGAATTGTGAAACAAGACCAACGTGCTCTAACTAAGCCAGTTGTTAAAGGCAGCGAAAGGCAGTCGTGCTTAAACAGTCAAATTAGACATCACCAGTTGTCCCGCTTGATACAGTAGCCATGGATGTGTTCATACTATCTGTTGCATGGCATTGAGGCGCTGACAAGTAGTTATTTTTTGGCCAATGTTGAGTGCAACCAACTTTGAAAAACGATCGCTATTAGAATTAAAACTCAAACATAGATTAAGTATTTTGTGCTAATTCAGTCTGCAAGGTAAACAGCTATCTATATACCTCTGTGAGGCATAGATTTCTAAAGGACACGCCATATCGGGAAGGCAGAGACTTGTCTTAAGTGAATGCCTATTTGAGGCAAAGTGTACAGTGTTGTAGAGACTTCTTGGAAGCAGATGTCCCTATTAGGCAGTCATTTCTGTAAGACACACTCCGCCATGGCACACATATCTAAGCCAGCACCTTCAACTGAGACACTGTAATCATTTAAGATAGTCACCTTCTTGATGCATGCAGAATCCTCTCAGTCAGACGTCTCCACGGCAGACCCTATTAGTATAGATGTAGAGCTAACTTCTCCAAACAACATCCATATAAAATCCAGTTTTCGGAATATTAGAATCAAGTCAGTGATCAGCAAAGATCGCTTATCTCAAATTCTCAAAACACGTACTAAAAGAAAAGTATAGAGATTGTTGTGAGAAAGTGTATACTGACCAGCCTGTATTTTTCCAGAGTCTGGGAGTGGTACTCTACGTGCTGGTGTGTGGTGCGTTGCCGTTTGACGGAAGTACACTGCAAAGTTTGCGTTCACGTGTCTTGGACGGTCGATTCAGAATTCCTTTCTTCATGTCCACAGGTCAGTGAATGCTTTAGTTAACGTTTTTATTAGGAAGAACTCGTGAACGCATTCTTCTGAGAGCTTGCTGGTTTGGGAGCACAGTTACTTGAGACAAAAGGTATACTGAGCTAAACCCTTCTGTTAAATTTCTGTACGACTAAATACCATGCAATCCAGAGAGTTGAGCTACATATTCCTCGTACAACACATTAGACAATTACTACATGAAAATACAGACTTAAAAGTTAGAACAACCTTGTACAGCATAATAAACAATACCACATGAAAATACTGCTCAATAGCTTTCATTTCAATGGTCACACTATGGTTTTATTTACAGACTTAAAAGTAAAGAACCACCTTGTACAGCGTGATAAACAGTACCACATGAAAATACTGCTCAATAGCTTTCATTTCAATGGTCACACACTATGGTTTTATTTACAGACTTAAAAGTAAAGAACCACCTTGTACAGCGTGATAAACAGTACCGCATAAAAGTACTGTTCAATATCTTATATGTGAATTAGCACACCTCACGGTTTAAAACTGAGCTAAAAGATAGCACCTTGTACAACGTAATAACAGTCACTTGAAAGTATTGCTCAGTAACGTTCGCATGGTCACACATGAAGGTTAAACAAAACTACTTGAAATTACTGCTGCATAGCCATTTTCTTTGCACTACTGTTGTTAGTAAGTGAGCCTCATAGCTGCCATTGCAACATACAGTATTGTCAGCGTTGACTCCTTCCAGATTAATGGAAGTTTCGATTGGGTTGAAATTAACTTCGCAATTAAAGATCTGGTGATCTATGTACAGTTTATTACTGTCGGATCAGCTCCTTTCCTATGCAGTGATGCGTTTCCGATCTTAAAATTTTGACCTTCTTCGTCTTTGCTGCTTCATGCTAGTTAGAGTGAAAGACACTTTGTTTCACGAATTCTTAGTTAAGATATTAAGCGGGTAGTAACTCAAAGTGCCGGTGTTCACACTTGAGTGAGCCGCTCAACGCACGCGAAAATTTGCAATCAAACTGCCCTTGTCGTCCAAGGGTCAACGCGAAAGCAATCAGCTGACTCTTTGTAGATTGCGAAAGTATTTTAATTGAATAACGCCGATCAGTTACAGTCTAATAGAGCGCTGAAGCCAGGCAAACGAGGATCGTGGGACGTGCGCGCAAGAATTGCGGGTCGATGAATATTTTACGCGTGAGAGCGTGGCTTATTGTAGTTCTCTGTTTCATCAGAACGTCATGCTTTCCTTCGAAGGAACGTTTCCATGGATTCTCTCCAGCCGAATGAATTAATTGTTGTTTTATTGTTTTGTTTTGTTGTTTTATTGCTTTGTGGTGACATCCTACCCCGGGAAATGTTTGTCCACCAAAATAGGATTTACGGCATTCTGAGGCCAAGTCAGCATGTTATAATATGTAATTTATTTTATATATAATTTAATTTAGAAATTCACAACTTCCCCTACCCCCATCCCGCCCTCCGAGATCCGCCAATGTTTTTTTGACACGTTTTTAGCCTTTGTAAAACGCGCTTCTGGCTCACTTTCCTATAACGTTTGAACTCTTCCTTAGAATGTGAGCACCTCATTCGTCACATGCTCGTCCGTGACGTAGCCAAGAGGTACACCATGGTACAGATCATGAACCATAAGTGGATAAGCGAGATGGATGAAGAAGACAAGGCAAGCGCATTAATCACCGACACGCTACCTGATTCAGAGTTCAGTGAAGAAGTGTTAACGATGATGCTTGCCAGAGGAATTGATCGAGAAAAGACCATTCAGGTGCTAATTTTCTCTCTGATAATTATTCGCGACTATATTGAACGCAAATGGAGGGCGCGGTGGCCTCAAGGTTAGTGCGCTTGTCTCCGGATGAAGCGCTCCGGATTCAAGCCCTGGCCGGGGATGTTGTGTTCTGGCCATAGTCTGCGTAGCTGGCGCGAATATCGCTCTCTCCCGAATCCCGCCACGCTACGAAGGCCAAGTTCTGGCCAAGACACTTCACTCTCACAGTGCCTTTCTCAACCCGGGGTAACCCTACATGGACTAGCATCCCATCCAGGGGGAGAACAAATACTTTTTTAGTCGCTTCATGCGTCAGAAACCTGGACAAGTTCCGGCACGATGGGTCACTTGGCTCGTATGCAGACTTTAAACAAATTACCTTACCTAATGAACGCAAATATGACGCTGGTGAATATTCTCAGTTTCTTGAATTAGTAAGGTGTGAAGACTCCCACGTAGGCGCTCTTTGAGATCGTCACGCAATCTTTTCGCCCCAATATGGTGCAGACGTATTGCGTGACGAGCCAAAACAAGGTCTGCCTAGGAGGCAATGAGATGTATATATGTATGTCTTACAGTAGTGTCTTATTGCCCTTTGCAGTCTCTTTGCAAAAAGGATTATGACCAGTTTGCCGGGATTTACTTCACACTTTTGGAAAAGGTAAAGAAATCTGCCAGCACATCTCACGACCCATGCGCCAATATTACTTCCACACCGGGGACCTTGGCGGATTCAGAGATGATGGAGACGGATGTGGAAGGGGCTGGCTCCGAGAAGCCGTCCATGACAGTCCCTACTGTGCAGGTGACTCCTGACTCACCTACAAGGCGAGTCAAACCCCTGCAGGACCAGTGGGATCTGACCCAAGAGGGAGACGAGGAAGATGACAAGATGCCGGACGACATTCTTCCAAGCTTGAAGTCTTACCTGGAAAAGCGTCGGCACACCCTCACTGCGGTGGACCCCTTGATGGAAATATCACCAGAGCTCCGAGAGGTATTCTCGCAGCAGTTCGTTCAACGGCCGATAAGTCCCCTGGGCCAGGCTACCGAGGATGCGTTCTCTGGAGCTGCTCTAGGATTGAGCCCAACTCCGTATTCCCCCACGTTGGACCTCTCCCTCGCCTATAAGGAGCAAATTCTGCAGGTGCCCACCGTGTTCCAACTGAGACCACCCATGGACAGAAGAGCTTCCGACGGACCGACGAGCTTAGCTGCCGGGATCGCGCAGTTTCATGCGCTTCGTGCTATGGCCGGATATGCAGACGATAGTCAGGGTAATACCGGCTCGCTAAGCGGTTCGCCATTAAACAGTTGCAATCCTATCGTAAGTCAGTCACCCTTTTCAGTGTCACCGGGACCCTCGAGCCCGCAAATAAGCGAAGGAGCAAACGACAGCGGGTCGGATCAAGAGCCTGACCAGGACGCCATTGCGCGCTACATGGCTCTCCGTGGATCGCGGCAGCGTCACACGTCACCGAATGAAATGCCAGACGAGCTACAACTTCGGCTACTGCAGGTACCTTTGAAAACGAGAAGGACTGTGTTTCCTCCTGGCAGAGGAGCTGCAGCACGAGAAGGGTCATTCATCCCTACCCCAACCGGAATGCGATACAACACGTCAAGGCGAGCCTCGGACGGTGCGGCGTCGGTACTTGCTTACAAGCAGCATTTAGAACGCATCGGTGGCAGCGGGTCCAAACGAAACAGCCTGCGTGAGCTGCAAGAGGAATGCCTGCAACTGCAGCAGCAGTATGGCCGAGTAGCCGAAGAGGAACAGCAACGTAGGCAACAGGAGCAGCACGTGCAACACTTGCAGCAGCAGTTTTACAGCAGAAGGGCCTCAGACGGGGCTGACTCGTTGGCTGCCACGCTGGCACAGTTCCATCAACAGTACACTCCCACCCACACGAGCCAGGAGTTAGACCTGGAAGGCCAAAGGTCAGATGTGGAAGATTTAGAGGAAACTCTGACCCAGCCGTCGATGGAGCACCAAGATGTCCTTCATCAGGAGATGCAGCGCTTGAACATTGAACATTGTGCACCATCTTCTTTTGACTCTGCCGGCATTATCCGCTCATCATCTGGAGGAATCGGCCCGGACGGGGCCGCTCTGTCCTCTCTTGCGTCAAACCTAGCGTCAAATTCACCACGAAACAGCCTTGTTATCGAGGATTCGTCGCCCATTTCTTCCAGCGATACGTCGAACTTTCTGTCTCAGAATATTTTATCATCGCAGGCAAATACGTCCTCGTTTTTACCGGAAGGCGGCGTATTGTCTTCCCCAGTTCCCTCTCCGCCGCCGTCTCCTCTCATATCCGCGGTACCTCTGAGTCAGCGGTACCCCATTCCTAACATCACCACCGCTGCGAGGACTTCGTCGAACGGTAGCATAGTGGAAACTGGGCCAGAAACGGGTGCTATCCCTCAAATACCCGCTAATATTCCGGGCGTTATGATGGGAAATGCGATCATAAATGAAAATGATCTCGAGGAATTGGCGAGAGCAAGATGGGGACTTGGTGCGGGAACGCTCCCGCTAAGTCCGGCAACGCTTCTTGGAACGTTCGGGACAAATCCCGCGGCCGGGCTTCGCACGGGTAGCGTAGGCCAGAGGTCCCCTGTGCATCACCGTCGACATCACACAGTGCCGTCCGCGCAAGACGCGTGGAATTCCATGGACTTGCTGAGAAGAGCGACCGCGAATAACGTCTTGTCGCAAAACCACGCAAGAGATATGTTAAACAACAATATCAATTTGGAAGGCGGGATTGGGGTTAGGGACGGTCTATTGCATAGAACTCTTTCTCCTAACGGAACAATTCACCAAGACTCTTTACTGAAATCTCCAAATAAAGGAGACGTGGCGTTTTCTGTTAATATGACTTCTAACAAATGTGTCTCCGACATTATCAGTGAAATAAGGAGATCGCTAGATCAGAGATCCGCCAAGATAGCGTACGAACAGTCGGATCAAACATTCACCCTTCAACAGGGGGGGGTGTGCGCCGAAATTGAGGTATGCCCCCTGCAGGGGAATCTCAATGGACTACGCTTGCGACGTGTCAGCGGCAACCCATGGCAGTACAAGAGACTCTGTAATGAGGTATTGACCGGAATGAATTTGTGACTAAGGTAGAGCAGAGTGGATTGAATTAAGAAGTTAGTTTTGGCTTAATAGATAAACAGTGCGTGACAGTTATGCTAGCGTGTCCTTATGAATCTCTCGCTTGCTTCACCTCAAGCTTAGCTGCTTTCTTATGTGAGTTTATTTTCCTTGCCTAGTGTTCGCTTCAGATGGCGAAGGTAATTCCTATACTAGGAAATTAAAGCGTGTCAGAATCGTGAGTATTCTTTTCTCTTAGCCGTTTTGCTTCGTGAATTGCGCAAATTCGTTTTAGGAAAACCAGAGCAGTTTGTACTCTCCTTATGCAGGTTGTCTCAATCGTAATGATCACAGTGTGTATGTTGCAGTAGATCTTTCTAGGGTGTAGACGTTAAGTGAACATGAAGTTAAAAGGGTATTTTTGTTGTGCCGAAGATGCATTATGTTACCGTTCTAAAACATTCAAAGGTGTCTTCCACATTTTCACGTCAAAATTTCGGAGTTATAGCGTAAGTTACACGCATTTGGCAACAGTTTTGCCTACAATATGAGAAAGTTGACGTTCACGTCATTTCGCCTTTATTGCTTTCTATGTCTCCACTTCTAAATGCGATGTAATTTTCTAAAAGTGTAGCATTCTACGGAAATGTAATGTAATCCAACTTTGATTTAATCGCATGCGCATCCTTGGTCGAAAGTTTAGGTTGCCTTTATAAAGGGCGATCATTCTCAAATTGCGAAGTCGAGAAGCTGCGGAAACTCACTCGGGAAATGTTCGGCAGTTTCGTAACTTCTCGTGGTTGTTCTTGCGATTAGACTCGAAGTGTGCGAGGCCTGTGCAGTGTATACATATTTGTACAGTAACGAATGAAATCCCTTGCTTGTCCAAGTAAAATAATGTAATATATTTTCCCCCCGAAGAAATATCACCGAGGTAAAGAATTGTATCTCTCAACCATAGAATCTTTGTACAGTAAAGAGTATCGACGTGTCTCTATAGTCTGTGATGATTGTCTTCGACCCCGTTGACACAAGGCCGGAGAAATTTGAATACCGCGTTTTCTCTCTTAAAACGCATCAAATGCGTCCACGCAACGCTAGAGAAACTTTAAAACGCAACAATCTCCGGTGATTTTGGATTAAATTTTGTGTTTGAGGAAAATCACATGATTGGGACAGAGATACGGGGAAGGGCGTGGTGAGAGCGCTCGCCTCCCACCAATGTGTCCCGGGTTCGATTCCCAGACTCGACTTTATATGTGGGTTGAGTTTGTTGTTGGTTCAGTCTCTTCTCTGCTTCGAGATGTTTTTGTCCGGGTACTCCAGTTTATCCCTCTCCTCAAGAAACCAACATTTCCAAATTACAATTCTAGCTTGGAAAGTGTCCCCAATTAGTGCGAGAGCGCTATGTACATTCGACAATAAAAAGCTTCGTTTTCATGACGTATTAGCGTGGACGGACGGTAGGTCTAACCCAAGACATAAAACTGCGTTTTCAAAATAATGCAGCGTACTGTCAACGCGGCCTTAAAGTATTTTGTTCATGCGCTTTTATTCGTTTAACTCGTAACGTTAAGTTTACGGTGCGCTTCGAACACGCGTTAAAAACAAACGCGCCGGCGATGTTCTGGTGCCGGCAGCCAACTCGTTTTTGGAGTCCAGGATTGTTTTGGTTAGCGTCAAGGGTCGGGAACTTGGCGAAACCGAGGCGTGAGCCCGCAGTAATCGCAGTAATAGTCTCTCCACCTATGATCAGAAACTATTATCAAACTTGAAATTAGAACCAGGATCTTCTTTCTTGGCTTTAATTTTGTCACTTCTGACCGAAACATTTGGCAGGCAAAACAATTCTGAGCATTCTTAATCCGGTCATTGCTGTTTTGTGTGGACTTCAAAAACTATTCGAAGAAGATACTGTCGACAAAAAGACTCCGGATAACCGTAAGCAGGGATGGGGGGAGGGCATTAGATTCTACTGTAACTAACCTTGCAATAACTCATCACAAAACTATACTTTGATCATCGATCACGCGCACCGATTGGCTGCGTAGTTTTGCCTGAGTAATAAGTAACTACAGTTGACGTGTAATCGCACTTTGGTGACTTCATTTCTATGACCACAACTCAAAGGGCACTGCTGCTCATTGTTAGCAAAATTTTAGATCAGATAAAAGTTTGGGAGAACTCAAACGTAAGTCAAACAGCTTGTTTTTGAACCATTTTCGAGAGGGGGAGGGGTTAGTCAATAAGGCCTTGCCTTGCATACGAATGCGCGCCCGAACATTGTTTGAATTGGACACCAGGAATCAGCAGGCGGGAAACCTGTACTGCCCTGCTGACGTAGCACTGAACTCTGGCAACTTTTATCCCTGGAGAAGACATTGAGTTTTCATAAAAACGGAATTGTGATGTGTAGTATAGGCATACTTAGCACAGAGACGTCAAATAACTTCAGCTTTTTTGAAAAGTTCACAAAACCAATAAACACCCTTTAGACCTGTTTAGAGATGGTAGAAAATGTAATTAATCCCAACTTAGCATAGATTACTACTTTGCCTGCACGAAGCAAAAGGTTGGACGCGGTTTCGAGTTGCGCAGTGTCCAGCGGAATTAGTGTTTGAAATACACCGATTTCATAAATGGCGGACGCACGGTAAAAAACTGGTACCTAGTCATGAAAACGAGGCGTTTTAGGAT
>OMLO01003893.1_pt1 | contig 12377 bp, 8 predicted proteins | sample 1674811 | NCBI WGS metagenome assembly OMLO01 (sample SAMN06265003, study PRJEB25207) | coral metagenome | isolation source: Coral host | place: Mexico:La Bocana,Puerto Morelos, Mexico | collected 2008-11-13
GCCTACCTACCTTTGTAACCCTTCTTTAAGTAGAATTGAGCCCAAGCTAAGATTTTATAATGCTGGAAACGCCTCGAGTAAACTTCTCAATAGTGTGTTTATTTTACGAGTTTAGTTCAAAGCTTCTTTAAGCCCTGTTCATGTAAGAAGCAAGAATTTGTTAGCAAGATAATATATTTAGTTTTTGTTGATGTAAGCGAAGTTTTCCGTGTTTTCCCAGCATCATCATTTTAATTTCAAGGAGATATATAGCCACTGTTTGGCAGTGTCACTATACTAAGGAATTTAAACGTTCTGGCTATCCGACCGACAGTTAAAATACAGACGTTTTTGCTGCAAGATATCGTTTTCTAGTTTCTATTTCAGTTATTTCACGAACGACAGATGCGCAAGGTTGAGCGGCTTTTTGCACAAGTTTCTAGCAACTAACAAAAAACAGCAGGTAGCGGATGTTTGGTAAATTTTTGATTAAAAAAGTACCGCAGATTGTGAAATCTTTGAAGAGCTTAAACATTTGAAATTAACATGACTGAAGAAAATTCCAAAAGCTAGAAAAGTTTCAACTGCCGACATCATTTCTAGTTTTTTTACATCGCCACAAAAGATCAGTATAATCAGCTTTTCTCATTTTGGTGATGTCAAAAATGTATTGAAAATCTCTAAAGCACCTTTTGCGGGAAAAGAAAAACAATTTAAAGCGAACAATTTCAAGGTTAAATCTGCATTGTTCGGCGGCACGTGCGAGTGTTGGCGGGACACTTGCATCTCCCATTTGTTACCAGCGGGAGTTAATGAACAGTCAGAATACATGCAATTATCACAAGAACAACTCATAAATTAACAAAAACAACACTAGAATTGATACCATACGTGCTTGTTGTGCTTTTATAATAAAAATATTGCTTGAACCTAATTTTCTATTCAATTGGTCATCTTGTATTTCTTAAACCACCAACTGCTCTATACAACTTTTAAGTTAATAACCTGTTTGCGCTTCCACTCGAAAAAGCCTTAAATTGACAATCCCTCAAGGGTTCCCTTTTTCTAAGTATTCTGTGAAAAACACCACTTTTAACTTCCCACGATTTATTCATGTTTAAAAACAAAGGATTATAGACAATACATGAACTTAAGCGCACTCGCTAAGGTTAGCTGTCTAGTTCGAGCTAAATCGATACTTTTCATTATTTACCAAGTTTTGCTTACTTAGCCAAGAGATTCTAGTTTATCTGTCTATTCTTAGTTTACCAGTTCAAATTTGCTTAGAAATAACAGTATTGGATCATTCCTTTTTTCTGTAAATTGCCTGGGTTTTTCACTGTTTACAATTGTGTACTAAACTTCTTGAAAGTTTAATGAGAAGGAAAGAAAATTGAATCATGTCGGTAGGATGTTAATTTTCGATTGCTCGTATTTAGCTTGGCTTTTTCTCGCTTTCTCTAGAACTGCAACTTCGCTAACTGTCATAAAAATTGTCAAATCAAATAAACATTTTAGTTCGGGACTAATGCAGGAATGAGAAGGATTGAAAAAAAAAGCTCCAAGTCAAAACAGATACTATGTTCGTGAAAATTTTGAATCAGTTTAATAGCCGCGGTTTACGAATTGATGATTATGAATCATTTTGAGTGGCACTTATAAAGAAGTTTTCCTTTTTGCTGATAGTAATGCGAGATTCGTTGGATACGATTTGATATCTGAGCCTAGCCTTTTTCTACAAAATATCCCATTTAAATTCAACATTTATCAACCCAGTTTAGTTCTAAATCCGATTACTGACGAGTCCACTCAAGTTCGTTGGTGCCTCATTTCGTTTTGTAAGCCATGAATGATTAAATTCGGCTTAGGTAGATTTAGTTAAACCAGTTGCCACGAAACCTTAAACTTGATTATTTAACTCCTAATGTTGCCGGTTTCTTTGCTTTCTGTGACATTGGCTTAACCCAGTGACACAAGAAAGAAACAACCAGCGGGAATGAATTGAGCTCCCCGCGGGGAATTTAATTGACTTGATGTGATCGTCCCCTTTGTGCCTCCCATAATTATTTTGGGAAGTCTCAATTAATTTAATGTATTCTATCAGGACCAGGGAGTCTAAATAATGAAACGCAAGCTCTTCATGGGCTGTCTACGGACGTCAATAAGCAGGTATGTTATGAAATTCGTGCGGGTCTCTTTATCTGCCAATTCGCCCCTCGCAGAGACCAGTATTTTGTCGCGTGGAGACACTAATATACTGTGAACAGTTAATCATCTCTGCCACACTTTACACACAATAGGTTCTACAAAAAGGTTTTCAATAGACGTTTCCGGTCCTACACTCAAGTTCACCTGTCCGAGTTTATTCAACGGAATTAATCAACGGGAGAAGAGAAAATTATGTCAGTGGTGTTAAGATGTATCGCTTCCTTGGGAGTATTATGGGAAGTCAATTAACAGGAAGACTTAGCTAGCTGGTGAAAAAGAAGTGAAAATTAAATTTATAGTTTATAATAAACTCGGCAAACATTTTTCCTCTGACATGTCATTTTATTTATTTATTTGACATCAGTGTGCAGGTATATTTTCCCATATTGGTTATTACTGCAGTTGTTACCAAAATTTAGTGTGAAAATATCGTTGAAAAAATTATTTACATTGACTTGCTTTAAGATTTTTAATCTTTAGTTTAGTCATCAGTTATCCCTTCGCGAAATGTTTGCATTCGTCTTTATAAAAATTGTGCATGAGTTGCATAAAAAGCACAATTGCGCAATTGTGAAATTTGAGCAATTGAATCTCTGACGGCTTAAATTCTTGGTCAAATATGTCGTAATTTACGTTTACATGAAAAATTCAATTTTTGTTCTGTCGTTCTCTTAGCTTCGATAATTGCTAATTATGATGTTAAATTTAAGCGAAAATATTTAATTTTCGTCACTGCAATACATGTTTAATAGTATTTTTGTGCATTCTTTTACGTGTAAGTGAAGATTTAATCATGACTAAGAATTCGCTTCTATTGAAAATTTGCAGAAGGAAGTTGTAAAATGAAGTGATAAGTTCATTTTCCGAATGAAATTCGCACTTGAATGAACTTCATTTCCTCAAAGTAGTCAAAGTTCGCGGGTTTTTAAAACTGTCCCAGCAAGTCTCAATGCGCTTCTTCAACATGGTCTTTAAGATCAGTCTTTTTTGGAAAACGTTTTCTACAAGTCCTGCAGGGATAAGGCAAGTTATCCGAGTGGGTGTGCATGTGAAATTTGAGATTAGACATCTTGTTGAAGGCTCGATTGCATTGGTTGCATCTAAACGGTTTCTCGCCAGTATGGATCATGATGTGATTTCGCAAATTGCCCTTCTGGTGAAATCCCTTGCCGCAGATGTCGCAAATAAACGCCTTCTTCTCGCTGTGGGTTCGGAGATGAGTCTTCAGCGTGGAGGACCTGTTGAAACATTTGCCGCACTCGTCGCATTTATGAGGCTTTTTCTCCGTGTGAATTATTTTGTGCCGGCACAGGGTACTCGAGAGGCGAAACCCTTTCCCGCAAACGTTGCATACAAATGGTCGACTCTGAGTGTGGTCGGGCATTTTGAGGTGTATCGAAAGGGTGTATTTGGTCTTAAAAACTTTTCCGCACTGGTTGCATTTGTGGACAGTCTTGTCTTGGCGACTCTTAGCGCCTCCATCACTTAGTTCATTTGCTTTATTCAGCTGAGAACTTTTTTTATTTGGCGCAGGTGACACCCGTTTCGATTCGACCGAACATGAGTCGGTGTTCTCGTTAAAGCTGTTGGCAAGCGCTCCAGTTTTTTCTTCTAGCGCTTCGTTCTCACGAAATATTCCATGCTCGCTGATGAGAGAAATTTCACGAAGACCGTGACTGCTTTTTTGAGGATTTTGCCCCGACATTTTCTTTCCATTATTAATGAAATCATTTGCAAACCTCAAAATCTTGCCGATATCATTCACTCGCCCATCAATTCGGACATCGGCAGGGTATGATAATTTCTTTTTCTTTTGAAACGAGTTTAAAAACGAGATTTCTGCTTCTTCTTTCTTTATCTTCACTGGCCTCTTGCTTCGCCTGACGTCTTGACAATCTTCGCTTGCGGCTTTCGCGTCCTCTGCGAATTAAAAACACAACATGGATGATACTTCAGCATAAATGTTAAAATGAACACACAGCTCTAGCACGAAAGTGGCCTTCTGACATGTTTACATAGAGACGCGTTTATTTTGAGACAATTCGAATTAACGCACTCTAGCAAATACTTAAAAAAGATTTCGATTCAGATGGAAACAAAAAACTAACCTTGCTGTGCGAAAGGAAACCTTCCTTCGCCGAAATAATTGCCATCATCAAAATCCCTTTTTAGAAGGAATGCTCTCGGCATCGTGAGCTAAATTTGTGGTGTCAGTGTGTCAAAGTTTCAGCGATACCGAATAGATATCCCTTAACAAGGAAATTCCCCGTGAATGAAGTGCAGATCTTTAGCCAAGCTGCGCTCTGTAGAACTGAATAGTCTGCCTTTGTACTGCTTCATCTTATAGCAACTTATTGAGCGCGTAATCTTTTAACAACTTTATGTCGTGGGGACTTCACATAGATCTGGCATTGTTTTGAGTTCGGATGATGCGGTTGCCAACCAATCAAAATTCGGCAGGTCTGGAAACCTGCAAACATATTGAATAATTTATAAACTGCACATATGAAAATAACTCCGCAACACCTGCTATTGTGGGCTTTAATTTTCAGGCTCTTATCGGCAAATCCGCAAACAAATTCTCCTTGTGTATTAGCGAGCGTATTTTCACGCACAAAAACCGCTAAGAGAAACATGAACGTATCCACGGATCACAAACTAGTTCTTAACTTGTTTCGGAAAAAGCGAACACTACACCCGTTGAGTCGCAATAAAAATGCAAATACTGAAGCATTTGCTGTTGGAAATATTTATTTCCCTCTCGCTAGGGTATAATAAGTGCTGTTTTAAGCAATGGGCCCGCCTATTGGATAGTCCGTGATAATAACTAAACCTAAGTTTATTACAGTCCGCTGTTAGTGGGCTATTGTATAGAAATCTTTTCTTGTCGTTTCAATGGCATTTACGAGCCGCCTTCACGTCCGCAAATTCTTCCTACCTTTACCAGTACATAGACGATCTCAATTTTATACGTCTATTTAAGCGACTAGCCTGACTAGCTATCTTAATTGTTTTAAGAGGAAGCGTGTTTCAAAAATTTGCTTCAAAGGAAGCCCGTTTAATGAGTACCTTCTTCTCCTGCAGATATGGCTTCAACGTTTGTTTGCTTAATTCATAAATGGTGGGTCGCCAGTTTGTCTCCAAGTACTCAATAAACCTTCCATCATTGTTTTCGTTTCTGCATGCCTCGATAACAAAGGAGATTTGTGTGTTGTAAATCTACCTTTGTTAGCGTTACAATCCCCACTGTGCTTTTATTTCATCAGACTAACTCGAAGCAGCAAGAGGTTATTATTCAAAATAACTTACTTCACGTTCAAAGATAACCGATTAACTTTCCAACTTACCTGGGCAGTCATTCTTGCTCCACTGTCCTAAAGATTTGCTCGTTCTAACTTACCATTGAAGGTATTTAGCAGCAAAATTAAAACAAGGAAATTGGAAATATTCAGGACGACCAAATCGTTAATGCGTATTAGATTCATAATAAAGTCAATGAAATCCGTTCATCTTCTCTTTTCGTTTAGCCTGAAAGTCTAGAGCTTCAATGCTACTTAGAAGTATCATTAATATGTACTTGTGAATAGATGATATTGAAGAAATCATAGAAGGGAATAGAAGATAAACATCAGATTTTCAAACAAAAAATATTATAGGTTTTTAGCGATAAGAAAAGTCATTCAAAGGAAAGCAAAAAGAACAGATTGCAATTTCAATGCGTGAATCGATAGGGCGACTTACGTGGTAATATAATTTCCGTATTTTAGGATTGAAAACCTTGCGCCTTCTGAATGCAAACTTTTATATTTATAAGGATTAATTAAATTTTCAAATTGGTCGTTTGCATAATTTGAACTCTTTACCTTCAGCTCTGGCCTTATTTGCAAGTGCGTCTGCATAGTCAGAATAATTTTTACTTTGTTTTAGACTTTCCATTAACTCTTTGCGTTCATTCTGTAGCAGACAAAATTGTTTTGTGGGCGTGTTTCGCAACGTTAAGTTAATTTGCGCAATTCAGCCGCTTGGTCTTCCCGTAAAACCAATATCCAAGTCTTCGGGAATAAAAACGTTTGCGAATAGTGCAGTAACTGAAAGAAAACACTGACAATAATACTTATAAAAATTAGGAGTACTCGAATTTTCTTCATTTTCTCGCTTGAAAGTTAAAAATATACAGTGCAAAATGTTTGAATGGAAAACCATTTCAAGGCTCGTTAATTAGAATGTGTTAACACTTCAGACGCATTTCACCATTGCTCTTTCATACTGATCGATGATATCAGTTGAAATTTAAAGTTATCTTCTGGAACTGTATTTGTTGGCACACGACATGGAAAATACAGAGTCACGAAACGAAACAAGATGCTTAACTCGACGTCTTGGTATATTTGGAGTCGTTTTTTAAAATTATTTTAACAAAAAGCTGACAAGTTTAGAATTTCAACTGAATGACAGCGTTTCCGCTTACCTATGCCAAAACAGGTGTAACTTTAAATCTTTGCATATATTACTGACAAAGCTGAAAAATGAACAAATTTTAAACTGTGTTAATAGCACTTTGAGCGCACTAAATTTACCCTTGGTCGAGAAAGTTTTATGCGTAATATACGAAACAAGTCGAGGAAAAAACTGTTCAGCTTGCTAAATTTAGATGCTTTAATCAGTTGTTTCAAAAAAACTCATTGAATCAGCGATTGAAGTTCTCTTGATTTCAATTTAGTCGGTGCTTTGTTTATTCAGACTTGAGTTTGCGAACACCAAAGTAAACCGTCTTTTGTACAAACATTTCACATCAAAATTTCTTTTTACCCGTTCTGTTCGCTTCTTATAAATTTCATCGTAATAACCGCTATACTAGAACTTTAGGATCCAAAAAACATTTAACGGAAACAAAACCTGTGACAGACAACAAAAGAACCAGCTCAAACGAACATGATATGTTTATTTTGTCGATGAATGATGGGAAAACTTGAGACTAAAAATGAAATAGTTTTAAGTATGAGTTACACTTTTAACGACGGTAAAACTTATGCTCGCGGTTGTGCCGTTCACTGAAAACGTGATGTGTGCGTTTCGTCCTTGAAAAGTGATTTTCTGCGTGAGACCTGCCTTCTTGGGCTTACATGGCGATTAATCTTCGTGTTTTTTTACAAAAGAGGTCGAGAAGGACTTCTAAATAGCAGGTAGCGCTTGTCATGTTTCCTCAGAAGCCGTCTTGTTACTCTATCCACATATCATATGTCTCCGCTCGCCTCAGCAGGTTGCTGAAAGCTTCGACAGGCTCCTCCTGTGTTGCCTATAAACTGTGGTGCTTTACTAGTAATTGTTATAATTGTTGTCCTGGAGACCAATTTCAAAGAAATTGTTTCGGATTACGCTAATTGAGAATTTTCCTGTTCCATCCAAAAAAAGCTGGCACGAAATTGACTCTGTGGCAGTGAAACGCAAAGTATGTAAATAAACTATAAAAAGCTGGCACTGTAGTTGGAACCGGTTATCTAGCTTTAACAGTCAAATTCAATGAAATCTTGCGCATGGCTTGCCTATACCATTCCTCATATTCGAATGATTTTACTTCATGGAGAGCATATAAAGATTTGGAAATAACTTTTTTGAACGAAATTTATGTTTTGGTTTTGAGTTAACTGAACTTCATATTTGGATGTACATGATACGAGATATTGCAGGTTATAAGCCACTCAGTAACTAAACCTAAAATGATGACATGGCCATGTAAAGCTCCACCTTGCCTTTATTTTCGTTACACGGTTTTTAGTCGAGATGTCAATTGTTCTGGCGCGGAATCTATTCCTGAGGCAACCTCGTTCCCAGGGTCCTCTCTCTTCCTCGAGGTAAGAACTGATAGGACCCTGGGAATGAGGTTGTGCCTGAGGGGACCCCCAGTATAAACAGGATCGGGTGGCGGTCGTTAGCGGTGTCGCTATCTCTTAGGGTGTTCAGCCTCGAATGGTTATTTTACAATACTTGTCCAATTTCTCGCGCGCTCATTGGTTCCACAGCCACTTTGACAATGTTATGACGCAATTTATCATCAATAAGAGGACAGACGCATAAGGTATCAGGCCGAAAAATTACGACAGAAGAAATTTGACAATCAACCGATTTTTACAGGAGCCCACCTGATTTTTAACTTTGTCTCATTTACAATCATCTTTATATAAAAAAAATATCATGAAAGTGCCAGTTAATATGTTGCTTTAGAAATGGTGCCTGTAAGAGGTGAAAAACATTTTAAGCCTCGCCGACAATAGAAGATCTTGGTAGCTCAGTAGGGGTTCTTTTAAAATGGGAGTCCTGTCCTCACAATCCATATCGTTTTCTACCGTTTTACGTACATCGATCAGATTTTTTAGAATGACTCAGAAATCTAGGAACAGGGACTTTAGGAAGACAAAGAATTTGAAAACGGAGACTGGCTTGGAAAAGGAGGTCTGAGAACTTATCAAAATTAATATTTCCGTCCACACAAGGCGGGAGAGATTTGTAAACACAACAATCACCGGTCACTTCGGATTTGTGTTTGAGAAAAACTCGGCCATGGAAATCAAATGATCATCATGAAGCCAGAAATGTTTTTTTCTTCCATATGAAAAGGGAAAGCCGGCATTTTCAAGTAAGTTCCTTCGGTTCGAAAAGCTCCATTAGTGTGGACGGGTATTCAAATCAACCAATGCGCGTCCGACTTTAAATACTCTCCAGTCCTCCACGGATGAAAATGACTTCCCGTTTCCAGGTTTTAGAGCGATGCTATTCAACATGGCGGAAGTTTACGACTTGTCTTAAAGATTACTATTTCCCTTCTATAAGAAGCGTTTCAGCACTAATAATAAGAATCAAAAATGGAAGGAAAAAGCCAAGATACTGTCGGGGGGCCAGAAAAGGGGAATTTTACAAAACCTCAAGCACCTGCAGAAAGGAAAGTTTCGGTAGGTTTATTTTAAAGAGTCTCATCGATCGAAAATAGATCTAGAAGTTGCATACAGATAAAATTAAGCTTAGCTTTAGCACGGTCTTATAGTTTTGAAATCTTCTTTTTATTTAAGCGATGTTTCGTAACTTCCTACGTTAAGAAAGGCAGAAAATACAGTCAACAATAGTAATGGTTAACTGGTTACAAAGTTCAATGATATCTACATTGGCAATATACAAGTTCAGCCACATCATATAAGAAGATTATTGATATTTAAGCCTTCATAGTTAAATGCTGGTTAATTCACTGGTTCAAATTCGGTTTACTGTGTTTCTCTTTGTTATAAATGGGGTTGATACACTTTTCAACTATGCAGGATTTCCTGTCAGAAGCTTTCTACTTCTGTTGAGGTTTTTGTTCATTCTGGATGACATCGAACTCATTTTTTTTGTATGCAATTTTTTTTCACTGAGACATGGCTTAAGTATATTGTACCAGACCTGAAGGAAATCAACCCTACAATTAAGCTTATAATTATTCGCAAAATGCCCGAAGACATTTCAGGCTATTGTGATTTGAGTTCATAACTATATATATGTACAGGGGATATTTGAACATTTTCTCAAACTTCCACTGACCTTAAGGTGTGCGTAACCCCTTAATTGACCGAGCATTCAGCTCTCAGATGGCTTGATAGCTTAGTTGGTAGAGCGACCAGTAAGGCAGAGGTCATAGGGTCAAATCTTGTTCAGATCTGAATTTGTTTCAGGCTGTAATTTCACAGCTACTTAAGTCATGTACAAAACTGCGATGATCAATCATGTCTTTGTAATAATATTATTATTCTACTCATGCTTGTTCATTGTGAGATGGTTATAGCCAACTTGGCACTATGCACCTCACTGGCTATCTACCATCTCATATCCAACACACACTTGTGGACTTATTGTTACTCCCGGGGGGGGGGTGGGTACTCATTGAAATTTTTGATGGGTGTGTGCCACCCGCATCTCCAAATCCAGACCCAATTTCAGACCTAAAAATGCCATTTCCCATACCCGTTTTCAGACCTGGCCTCAAAAAATCCATACCCGTTTTCAGACCTCACCTTGTACTTGATTAAGCATAATAGGTAAAATTTAGCTAGAATGATATATTTTATCTATTTCTCTTTCTCTCTCACCAGTTACTCGCCCCAGTGGCTGGGAAGAAAAATAATTTTATAAGTTTTCGTGAACGTTCCTCCAATAACTATACCCAATTTCAGACCAAAATGTTCAAAATCTATACCCTTTTTCAGACCAAAACGGCTTAAAAACCATACCCTTTGGGGCGGCACATACCTATATACCTTATATAGGGGAGTACTCCCCCCCCCCGGGTTGTTACTATTATTCTAGGATCAACTGGGTGAGCAGGTGTCCAGGCACCCTGTGGATGCCCACTTTTTAAAGAAAATTGTATTATTTTTCAAATATTTCTTTATAAATTTGAGCATACCTGCCATACCCTGTACACATTTTCAAAGCCCACTTTTCAAATCCTGGTGAAAACACCTTGTGTGAGTTGGGTGCTCATAAGTTGCAGATGGCTGTACTGCTGTTTGAGCCATGAATCTTGGTTTCAGAGAGTGCTTTCACTCTGAAACTGATCTATGACCAACCCATCTATAAGGTCATTTGATAAGCCTTACAAAACTCAGTTTAATCCCCCTGCATCAAACCACATACAGCAACCATGCTTTTGAAAATGTCACGATGATATATTTTATTGCAGACATCTAAGATGGCTGAAGTCAGCTCAACCGCTATTGTGAAGTACTCAGCTCAAGCAGTTTTGCCTTACTTTAAACTGCAACAGGTTTACAAAATATCTATATCTATCAGTATCTCTTATGCTATAAAAAGAAATATTATATGGAAAAGCTCAAAAGTAATTAGTATTTATTTCTTTTTGATGGTGGAATTTTTAAAACATGGATAGAATATTGTAGATTCTGCCTGTTACAAATGAATGCATTTAAAAATTTGTCCAGCAAACTTTTCCATTTCCCAAGCATTTTGGTTTTTCTACCTTTCAAGATTAAGGATAACAGATATTAGCTTGAAGGATATGGTTAATGAACAACTTTGTTCATATTGTAGAAGGTTTTGGAGTCACTAAATAAATAAATAAATAAATAAATAAATAAATGAGTAAATAAATAAAAATAAATATTAAATAAATATTCACTATTAATTCATGCAATTTACCTAGGATACTGACTTAAATGTTGCTCCTTCAAACTGGTTGCGAGATGGAAGGTTTTCTGATATTGATCACCACAGACGGGACCCTGTGGAATTTTCAAGGTATTACTCTATTTTGCAGCAACACTCTCAAAGTTAGAAAACATATATTTGAATTTTTGTTAATCCACTGTGTATTTCTTTCACACATTAAGTAGTAATGCAAATAGTTTAATTGTTTTATATCTAAACTAAATTATGGGACTTGTAAAACATCTGCACAACTTCCTTTAAAGCTGCTTTTTGGGAGAGAACATAGGTTTGAATGACTGAAACCTGTTTAAAACTTCTCAATACGTTCTTTACAAATGTATTAATTCTCAGAACTACAAACTTTTTTTTCATACCAGTAATTTGCATTGTTTATCTTCATTTTACATATGATAAAGTGCTATGATTTCACATATATTTGACATGACTTCATTAATGCTTTAAGCTGGAGGGCAACAGGTTTTCACAGCCAGGCAAAACATTTTGAACTGAACTGCTTTTTTTAGGAGCTTTCCCCAGAATGGTCAAACCAGGTGGGCAAAACCATCAATTTGCTCAGTGTCCAGCCATTTTTGAAATTCTTGCCTATTTCTATTTATTTCAAGTTTATTAAGGGAATCACGCATTGTTGTTAAATGCATCTACAGTGTACATGTAAGTGCATTGTTGAGTGGTATGCACTGCAAGCACATAAAACAAAAAAAAAGCATGCAAAAAGTACATACTCTTAGAGAAACCCAATCAAAGGTGCATACAGATCCTTGAACATTTGAAAACTAAAGACATTACTCTTTTTTATGTACAGCTTTGGCATGGCTCACAGTTTCATTGATTCTATTGGTGATGTTGATGTGATATCTGATGCTGAGGTAAATAAGAAGAGAGTATATATATTTCTTTTGTCTTAAGGACGTTCGCGCGAAAATTTTCTACTCGATAGATTTTTTTTAAACTTCTACCACGGACAGATAATGATTTAC
>OMLO01003894.1_pt1 | contig 12377 bp, 5 predicted proteins | sample 1674811 | NCBI WGS metagenome assembly OMLO01 (sample SAMN06265003, study PRJEB25207) | coral metagenome | isolation source: Coral host | place: Mexico:La Bocana,Puerto Morelos, Mexico | collected 2008-11-13
TTGACTTCCGTTCAGCACTGATGCATATGCTATGCTTAATCACGTACAAGGTCAGGTCTGAAAACGGGTATGGGAAATGGCATTGTTTTGGTCTGAAAATGGGTCTGGATTGGGAGATGCGGGCGGCACACCCCCACAAAAAATTCCAAGGATTACCCCAGATTGCACCACAGCCTATCAGGCGCAACAGGAGCAACCATTTTTAATTGAGAAATGGTTGCACGTGAGCATGCTTCAAAGAACCATCAGTAAAAGAAGTTGCTTCGCAAATTTTTACAGCTCTCCCCATTTTTACAGCTCTTCTTTTCTACAAGTCTTTTCTGTGGGATATTTTTTTCTTGATGTTGTTTTTGTTTGTTTGTCTGTTTGCTTATATCTTTTCGTTATTATTGTGTTTTTGTCGGCGCATTTGCTTGAACGAACATTCTGATTGCCTCAATAATCAATTAATTTTGATCATCTTCATTACAATCAGGTAGGGATATATACATTACAAACTGTGTAACTGGGAGTGCTTGATTTTAAGATATAAAGTCGGTAGATCTAATGATAACTATTGATCAGTGAAGGCTCAATGTCGGTTTGCGATAGAAGTACCGTTTAAAACTGCAACGGAAGTAATTTGGTTGTTAATGTGAAAGAAAGGAAATTGCCTCCAAAATTGAGAAAGTCTGGACTATTTAAGTTGTTTGTTAAAGCCTGGCAATTTGGCCTTGTTAAAAAGACAATCTTGTTTAAAACAACATACAAATCGCTCGCTTGAAACATCTTCCAAACGTCTCAGGTGGTAGACGTCTGTTTACATTGTTCATCTAGTTTATCTGTTCATTATGTTCTTGGCGGTCCCACTGTGTAAGGTATAATTAATCATTTTGAATCAAGTCGCAACACTTTGATTATCACAGCGGCTAAATTCACAGGCGTATCACATAGACTGATATCAGTATGGACCAGTATAGACCGGACTAGAGGTAAATAACCTGCCAAAAAGCAGAAGAGTTATCATGAGGTGATTACATAACTTAACTACTCGAGTAGAATCTTTCTGTACTGTAAATTCATGACCAGGGTAAACAGGCAAAGACTATATAGCTTTGGTATTGGAATTTGTAGAATTACACATGTAAAATTTGATCTTTACGTAACTGTCACGATATGTCTCGAAGTGCGGTTGCAAAGCGAAACATTAGTCCGCCATTTTGGTTTGACGTTCTGTTACGCTTTTCTGTTGCGGCTTAACCTACATAGATACATGTTCATTGCCGAGGTTGAGCTCTGTTTGCTGGAAATAATATGACAGAAAACCGTCCTCCATTTAAGTGTTAATTTCTTTTGAAATTCCCCTCAAAACTGTCCAGAACGATGGATTTTCGAGTCCTACTGCACCTCACAATCCTAACAGGAGAAAACATACAAGCGCGCTGGGGCCATAAATCGAAGGGGTGGGGGAGGAAAGTGGGGAAACAAGGATCTGTAAGTTACAGTACGGCTTGAGAGGACGAGGTTACTTTGGGAAACGATTTCCAGTACGCAAAACAGCTTCAATTGACTTCCACAAGTTCGAAAACAAAAAGAATCAAACAGCAATCATACGTCGTTGGCACGTTCTGATACGAAGTTTTAAAACCTTTATGAAAGTTATGAGCATTTCGCGATAAATCACGAGATGTTTTGGCAACAAATACAGCTTAAAATTTTGGCGGGCCGTATAATAGAGTACGGCCCGCTAAATTGACCAATCACAGAACTCGTAGTAACTGAGAGATATCTGATAATATATGGAACTATATATTTTTATACCATAATCAAATCAATGCGCGCGCTCTGATTGGTCAATTAGCTATAGTTTATTGTGCCGGTAAACCCATAGTAAAATTGCATAAGCCGGCGGCTCGTGATTCACGAATTCATCTCGTGTTGGCTTACAACATCCCGCGTGGTTTATCAGCCTATTGTGGTCTATTGCTTAAATAACTGCGGTTTATTTAAACATATAGCGACAAATGTTTCATAAAAGAGAAGGAAATTGACGGAAACCGTTTGAAAATCTAATATTGCTATGCCGATTCGTCTAAAATTATCCACCGTTTTGACCAGTTGTATTTGGGTAATGCCCAACAAATGCTTATGAACAATAAAACAGTCATTTCGTCCTCAAAATTTGTTCTAGGATTAATTTAATGAGAAAGTGTTTTCCAACCTATTACAGCCCAGCCCACCAGTGGTAAGAGATAATTATATACACGTGCACTTTTTGCCTTGTTCCTTTGGCGCTTCGCTAAATTAAAGGATAATTGGAGAAAATTGAGCAGCATGAAACCCGTCTACCGACAGCGAAATAAACACTTGGCAATGTGTTCAGAATTAGGACTGACCGCAATTTATTTTTACGTTCTTTTCAACATCTTGTTTCTATTATGTAATTTTCATCGGTCTGTTTCAGAGTAACTTGCGTGCGGTCGGGCGTTCTTTTTTCACAGCGAAAAAAAAGGACGCCTGATCGCCAGTTCAGATGAATGTTGATGATACAACGAAAACGCCACCTTAACTTGTAGAGAATACTGGACTTCTGGAAGGCAGTGGCTTTAACTATCTCAAAAATTATTTCAAATTATTTTTCAGGAGAAAAGTTGGCCACTTTTTTTGTTAACATGTCCATTCTCGTCTTTGGCGGGACACAATTTAGGTACGGAACCTTTGACATCTGCCGCGGCTTGGCAAAATCTTCAGCAGCACAACTATTAAACTTTTAAATTAAATAGAAGAGAGTTTTTCCGGTGTACATGTGGCTGGACATGCTGATAATGATAAACATAAAAATAAATTACAATTGAAGTAATTCTGGCTTTTGTGAATAGTTCAACGACGTTTTCCATGCTCTGACTGGCTAGGGGGTTTAGAGTTAGATTCCCAGGGGCATCTTATTGAACGCAGGTATCTTTTGTCCCCCGGGCGAAAAGACTACATGTATTTGTGTTTTAGCTGGATTTCATGCAGCGGATTAAGCTGAGAAAGAACCACAAAAATTTTGACCAAGAAAGTCCGAGACTTTTCTGTACGACCACATCAAGGAATAATGCTGTGCATACTTGACAATTAGATTATGAGTGCGACTGATAGTTGACGAGGGTACAGCCCGAGTTAACTATCACGCAAAGAAATCGATAGCGTAGTCGAATTGTTTTAGTGTAAATCTTCTAGTCGTTAAAAACTTTATCGAAAGCCTCTTCACAGTTACTTCGAAAACGCAAAGAAGCGGCCGCCATTTTGTTATTTCACAACTGCATACTGTTGGGCTACTCGAACACAACAGAAAGTGAGTAGCTACCGCGGAGAATAAAAAAACAACGGCGTTCTTGATAGGACGCTGGTAGATTTATTCTGATAAATCTTATATCCTCGTAGGCGAAAAGAACTTGTTGTGTTTTAGCGAGGTGGCCGGAATTCATGCAGGGGATTAGTTTTAAAACGAACCACAAAGATTTTGAAAAGTTATTCAAGATCACCTCTGGGAATGTACTGTGAGTAGATCCCGCTCAGGGTTGCTCAGTCAGTATTACCCTCAAAGAAAGGAATTTCAGTTATTTTCGACAGTAGCTGTTCCCAGCAGTACCATAAGTTCTGTTTCTGTAGGGAAATTACAAACATTCGAAATACCACGAGCTTGTTAATTACTTGTGTTTGAAGGAGTTCTATTTGCTGCTCTAAGCCATCAAATGAACTATTTTACTGGCGCTGTACTGCCCCGTTTTTGAATGGTTTCTGAAAAAAGGTTTGAAACTGCTCATCAAAATGGGGAAATCTTAATTCTGATAAAGACTTAGCATTTCTTGTTAATGTATTGAATTTTTTTTTCAGATATTATACATTCTGTTGTCCGCCTGGCCTTCAGAATGACCTTTGAAAGTTATACTTTAAGTCGCTTATCTTTTTCTGATCATTGGAGAAATTGGCCCTGTATATCATATGTATAGCTTTTTAAAATACCAGAAACAAAAATAACTAAATGCAACCATAAACGGAAGTTTAAGTGTAAATGTCTGTAAGATTTTTCAACAGTCTGCAATTTTGTCTGACGTTTTCACATTCATGTCAAACTTTCTGCATTTTGACACAACTTGGCGTGTATATTCTAGTGTTAATTTTCTCCCGCAGTCTTATCGCAATGCATGGACAATGGAAGCCCACCGGAGAAGTTGGCTATTTAATGAACGTGAATTGTCCTACTGGAGAAGAATTCGTAATTTTAGTTTTTCTAGTGGAAATAACTTCTGTTTGAACATAGTTAGTAGAGGTATGGTTTGAAGAAGAGGCAAGTAAGCTGTACTGAAGGTTTTTGTGTCTCGATGCTGTGCTGGCAACGTGACGTTTAAATGTCGCACACTTCTGATCGAGAGATTGATGCATTTCTGCTATTCGTCTAAAATGATTTTTTGTTCACGCAGTGTCCTTTACAGTCTGCCTGACATAAACACCAAAATCTAACAAATCCTCGGATTAAGCCTAATTATATAATGATGGTTTGATTTTGTAGAAAAGAACCCAGTAAATGATAGGAACCCATTGAAAGTTGACAATGTCAAATGATGGTGAGGTTTGAGGGAATGATTTACTTATTAAAAGAGCGAACTAGAAAATTAGCAGGATAAAATGCGAAGGAACAACTGTTTTTAAGCAACTGCGACATCTCATTTGTTTTGACTTATGTTCGTGACTAATGAAGGAGGCTCAACGAAAAGGAACGTTACATGGCTTGACCTATAAGCGAAAATAGATCGTCCACAAGTCTCCCAAAGTGTTCGAATTTTCAGAATGTTTAAGCTCTCGCGTAGATATTAATAGATAGTTTTGGAAGAGTTCTTATTTTCTCAAAGATTAAGTCTTGTTTTGGAGGATTGGCTTAATCCGGCATGTTTTTTCTTTGAATTAAAATTGAATGTCTAAAATTTATTTTTTCAAGGAAGTTTTTATGGCCACCCAGAATATTAAACTTAAAACGGGCTTTTTACAGTTTAGAGAGGAAAACCTTGCCTTCTCGGACATAACTCGGGGTAAGTTTGTTTCTTTTGTCAGTTTGTCGTGTTTAGCTTGTAAATAGCATTTAAAGTTTTCCTGATCGGATTTAGACCAAATTAGCAGGGATTTAAAAATCTACCGTTAATTCCTTGCATTTCCGTGGTTTTTCCCCTGCGGCTTGTAATCCCGGGTGGGAAGTTCATTGTAACCAGTAATCTTGGGTTTAGCGCAAAAGGAAGCCGATGTTATTAAACTCAGTATGAAAAAATCCAAACTTTCTGCACCGCTGCGAAAGCCAACAGAAGAATCGCCATCGACGCAAATTTCAGGGAAATGACTGCAGAGAAAGCCTGCCAAACTCGCCACGAAAAGATAAATTTTCATCTCAAACGGTGAATACCTGAAACGATAAATCAAATTCGTGTTACAATTGGAACAAACCTAATGGAAGTGTTGAATGACGGAAGACCACAAGGAGAGATGCAGGGATTTAATTGGTCCACATCGACCGAGGGGCCACATAAAGTCCATCACGGTGAGGAGATTTTGAGCTTTCCTCTATTAATCACGAAAGGGAACGTCCATACGAGCTGTCATTCAGCTCGAGATGCCCATTTATTAACGAGTACTTCATTCAACATGGCACCCCGTGCAAATCGCGAGTACTTCAGAGTGAGATTACATGGCTTCTCGGTGATTAATTTAATTGCTTTAGCCATTATTGTGGTTTGCTTGGTGGAAGGAGCGGAATCGGCTCGCGAGACGAAGGCAGCGAAGACCTCGAAATCAAGCAAAGAAAAGGTAAGATTTCCATAATGCGAATTTACAGTTCTTCAGCTCAACAATCAGCTAAATCGAATCGCTAGGTATTGTACGAGAAACACACTAGGTCACGAATAGAGCCTGAAAATTCGCTAGCATGAATGCGACGAGGTCCGGCGCTACCGCGCTTTATCTACCATCAAAACGAAAACTAGACACTATTTACACAATGAAGAAGGCTTAATTTATTGTGGGAGATACAAAATCATCATTTAATGTCTACGAGGTTTTCCCGCCGACTACATGTGGTGGAGTTTGCTGTCCAATTATGAATGAGTTCAGTGAAGTTTTGGCAATCTCCCCGACAAATAGCAGATAGCCACCAAAGATCTCAGTCAGTTTATCAATGCTATTACATGGCAAACGAAAAAAAGCTTTACCTTTCACAATTTGTTTGATTGCACACTCATCCCTGTCTAGCCGTGTATCCGTAAACACTTCTAAATCCAAATAAATTCCAACCAAAAGCTAGTTTAATCGTCTTGAACGGATGTGGAAAGAAAAACAAATATTGACAATTGTTTAGTATCTAGATCTGTGCTATTATAGACAACTTAGAATAGTTCTTTCTTCGTCCTGTATTTCCTCAAAAGACAGACTCTGTAAAACTGCTGTTAGCTCGTTTCGCGTTGTTATTGACTCGCTATCTACTGAAAGACATATTTTCAATGGCCGACATAACTGATATATCATAACCAACACAGATGTGTCTCGTATCTGCTCGCCCCCCATTAATTTTGATCTGCACTGTCCAGCCGGAGGACGCAAGTCTATTGATCTAATTATTTTTTAATAAGAGAGTCACTTCATGGAAAATAATGACGGGACAGGTATAGAATGGAAATGAAGTTTTATTTGAAATGAAGTTTTATTTTTGCTCGAGGCAAAACCTGTTGTGTATATTTTCGCATCGCGACCATACGCCGGAGAATTATTTAACTTTTAATTTTTTTTTTTGCATTTTACAGGAGGAGTGCATATTCCGCCAAGACGAAGATCAACGTTATTATGTGGAATGTGGTGTCCCTGGAGAAAAAGGAAAAACGAAAAGCAGGAAAGGTCCAAACTCTCCGAGAGAAAACAAAAAACGCCCAAACAGCCAAGTTAGTAAAACTTAGATAACGGATTCTTTTCCCGCAGTACTTAAATACATAACAGATTTCAAAACGCAGCCTCTGTTGGATAAGTAAGATTGAAAACCGATGCAGTTATGGATGAATAAAACTAAATCAAACTGGTCGCTAATAACTCGCAATTTAATTCGAAACGCACTGAGGCTAGAGGAGCTGACGAAACGCCGTATGACCCAGTCTTGTGACTGTGGTGTTGTTATCTGTTAACGAAAGAAGCTCGCTATGTAGACCAAACTAAACACAATGTTTTTTTTTATTTCCTTTTGTGTTGTTTTATTTTGGTAATTGCTGATACATGGTAGTGGTGTATCGATGGACAAGTAGATAACGAGAACGACAGATTACTTGTGTTCAAGATGTTGTCACGCAAGCCTTGTGAATCGCACATTACGTATTTAGATCTATGATTTGCTTTGGACCTAGTAGGATAAGATTGCAGTCTCACTTCTCCAAGAGGAGAATCTAAACAACAAGTTCATAAAGTCGTTTTTAAGAAAAAAAAATGTTTTTTTTATCGTGAGCTGTAGATCTAAGAAGTTCCATCTTGTTTGTTGAAGCCCTTTATTGTGTTAGAGTCAGATATCGTTTCAACTTTGATCTTGTGCATGGATCAGTTGGCCTTTGAACGTTTTCCAGCTACACGTAGGCTATATCTACTAGGCTCTGGGAAGTTATTGCTTTTTTTCACCAAAGTAAACGCCCAAAACACATGTTCAAATCTCTCGTTTGGAACAACATACTTGCAGCACATTGATCCACTCGCCATTTTTTCCTCTCACTCTGTGTCCCAAACTATACCTGTTCGCAGGTTCTCAGCAGGGTATTGAGAATACAAACCCATATCATAGCTTTTCCCTGACATCTCGTTTTATTTCTGTTGTCTCTGGTGGAAGAACAAATCTTTCAACATGTCCGTTCACAGTCACGAATGGAAAAAAACGCCTCCATTTTACTATAAAGGCGCCGCGTATTGCCGACTTCAACAAGTCAAAAAACCTTAGTTAGCCTTCGTTTAAACTTAATTCAATTGCTTGTGATCTGGCTTTTCTAGAGTTGCGTCGCTCTTGTTTTGATTTTCAGAAGGCGCCAAGCCCAGCATGTGATATGAACATGTCGATTCACTAATTAATTAAAGTGGATTATAGCCTTTACTGCTAACAAGTTGTGCTCAGTCGACAATAGCTTGCATACAACAAATAATTTTGTTTTTCTAGTTGTGTGCTCATTCTGGTTATTTCCTATTTCCTAAACGAGTTGCCGTTTTACAATCTAGATTTACAAAGATAGATTTCTTACATTTTATTTTGAGAGTACCCCGGACGCTGGCGGATAGGAAACCATATGCCGTGTCAGCGCCCGGACGTCCAAGAAATGTCGCGTTATTTAAATTTTTCTTCGTTTTTCAACAATTAACCCGCCGTAAGAAACTCTGTCATCGCTCGGTCTGTTAACGCAATATATTACAAATCCTTTATTGTCTCTCGCTTCTGGTTTGAAGATATTTAAAGCTGATCACGGCATGTTGTGAGAATTCTTCGCAAGCGTTTCAAACACAAAGATGCTTGATGGTTTAACAACATGTGCGGTTATTGTCGTTATTCAAATAATCTTCCTGTGCAACCAGTGCCTTAGAAAATTAACAGTTGTTTACCACGGAGTCGATGGCGGTACACTCACAATATGGAGCGCTTAACGAGGAGCACATGTTTTTTTTCGGAATTCAGTTTTTGAAAGTTTTTTTGACCAAGCTCGCGCGGGAGATACTAAACATATGGCAAATTACCCGGGGCTCTATGATGGACTTTGAAGTGACTTTGTAAAATACTGGTTTAGTAAGTGTTTGACTACGATAGTCGTAAATTTTGTGCATCGAAATTAGCTAGTCTGAGAAAGAGTACTTGGATTTCAGTGTCCCAACAGCCCCAGGAGTAAATTACTTGTTTGAGTCTAGAGACGAAAATTTTCCTATTCAGTCCGCGTTTGGCGCTGTTTAATTGTTAAATAGGTTTCAATTTCTCGTTTGAAAGCACTTTCGCCCGTTATTTTAAACGTGGAAAGCAAACTTTCCAGGCATCTCAGCGAGGGTATATCAGGATAAAAATGGATGGTTAGTACAGGCAATCATACAAAGGCGAATTTAACTAAGGAATTACAACACGAGTGATACTGAAAATTTTCTAAGAACTATACGAGCTTTAAGGATAGACCAATTTGAAATAATTTCAACTATGATATCACCATGGTTTTAATCCTAATTTGCTTGAGCTTTCATGTAATTTCTTTGATCGCACCTATATTAATTTTTTTCGCACTACAAACTTAAAACTGACGATAAATTTGCCCGCTCTCAGTCAACCACGCACAATGAAGTATTTTTCTCAGACATATAATAAATAAAGAAATTATTACAAGACAAATATCAAAGATTCAGTGAAGTCAGGTCCAAAGATCGCCATCTAAGTTCTCTTAAAAGTATCAACACATTGCCAAGCAAGTCAAGTGCTGAGAATAAAGAAAACCATCAACCAGAGGGTGCCTAATGATGTACCATCAAATTTGAGTAACAATAATTCCTACATCATTTGCTGTAGTTTTGTCAACTCTGACTTCTACTCGGCGCTTTTGCTTGTTGGAATGCGGAATAGCCTGTTGTATTGTAGTGAGTGCCATGTAAAAAAACACGCCAGGTGCTGTAATTCTTAGCAAAACACGACAAAACTGCTTAGACACTCTTCTTCCTAACCCACCCGGCCACCCTTGCTGCTCGGGGCCACTTGTTCCCCCCTCCCCTCCTCTTTGTTTGGTGCAGGATGACATCATCTGCCCACCAAAACACCCTGCGACTTTAATGGAGAGTAGAACACGTTTTAACGTGTTAAAACAAACAGATTCCATGTTGCGTGGCTGCAGTGGACTGTGTCACAGATATTATTACCATAGATGATATAAAAAGCCCACTGTTTGACGCCATCGTAAAAATCGTATATTTCTGTAACCTTGGCTAAGTGGCTAGTATTATTGCATATCCCAGTTGACGCTTTTAGTATTATTATAGTCATTATCCTCGTTAATGTCGCCTTTTACCTGACATCGTATTTTAATAACCGATAAGTAGATAATCATTATCGCTCTCGGGAATCAAGAGGTCATATCTGGATAATTGCACTCACCAAAAATTTTCCGAGATCTCCTTAGATTCTGATAGGTAGAACGTAACTATGCAAAGAATGTAATCCAATATATTTTCGAAAACGTCCGAAAAGTATATAATTAGTTGCGGAACTATATTTAGTCACGGATAACTGCTTTATGCCAAATTCGGTTTCAATAACCGACTTTTGTCAGACACAAAATCACGAATGTTGACTGCAGTTTTCATTTATCTTGTAGCTGGTAAGAAAAGCGTTGGCCCACCTCAGATAGGTTAATGTGGCTCTTTGACGCTTTAAAACGTAATTAATTAACGACCCAATTCATTAATTAGTTTCACTGTGCAATTCATTCATTACAGGAGCTTGGGTCAGTTTGGCAAGAAACGTAGACTTGACTGGTTTTGATCTATCGCCGGCGGTAACTTAACAAATCTCTTAGGTGTTTTTCTTGTTTGCCAAAAGTGAATTCAAACCGTCCAAGGTCTGAAATAGAAATGTTTAATTAAAGGTCCTTTTTTTCGAGTCCTTTAATTTATCCTCCCTCCTTCGAATCCAGAGCGAGAACACTCCTCCGACATTTGGAGGCAGTGTGCGCTCAGGTCTCCGAATCCTAAATCTTTTTCTTTCAGACCAAACTGCTAGTTCAGTTCATCATCCTTTCGCCGTCTGACCTGGTGGTTTGCAAGCATGTCTGTCTAGTCAATCACGCAAATGAGATTTTATTATTTAATCCGCTTGCCTTTTTTCTATGTATTTGAAAAGACTGAGATAAAGGGAGTCTTTTTTTAAGTTTCTCTGAAAACAATTCCCATTTTTATACCAAAATGACGCAATATTCTAGAACAGCTCAAAATATCTTTCTCAAAGTCAGTAACAAATTTCCTTCGAAGCATAGCTCAGCAACGTACCAGACAATACATTCTTTGCGATCGAATGGCACGCGTTCGTGCACATTGAAATGTTACATAACCCTCAATTGAAAAATGAGGGTGATTTAATTATTAAATCATTTTGAAGTTCAAAACATTCTTGGCGATAAACTCAAAAAGTGCCACTTAGGGCTGATCGTCTTAAACTATAGTCTGTAGAAAATATGTCATAAGACTAAAAGGATAAAGCACTCATTGTTTTAGCTAGCTTAATCTTAGCACGAATTTAATTCTGCAAATCGGCGATTTTTTTTTGTATTTTGGGGGAACCAATTTTTGCGATTGTGAAAAAATGGTTTTGTGATTGTCAGGAAGTCTCAATTACTCATTTTCGGCTTTTTTTTAAATCTAACCACGTGCAATCGACAAGTAAAACAACATGATGATACACGGTACTTTTTAGAGCTCCATGACAGTTACACCTTGTTCTAGTTTGGCTGATTGCTCCGACGATGGCTCAGCAAAAGCTACAGTACAACTTGATGCATAACCCTCGAGTTTTGTTTCTGAAAGAAAGAGACATTTTAAATAAAATAAAATGACACCATGTGATATTTGTATGTATAATTTCGCCAGTGGAGTAAACTTTTACAGATCGTGTGAAAAACCGCAAAAATCGCAAAAATTAGAACTCGCCAAAATTTCGTGCTATACACTAGTACTTCACTAATCTGGATTTATACGGATTAACACCATTAAAAATGTTTAGTCCATCAACCACTACCAACTCAAGTTTATAGGACATTTATCTTCTTACATCCTTTACCTGGGTTAACCGCGAAATTCGTTTTTACTGTGTGATAGTGCGTTCACTAACATCTTGTCCAAAATTACCGAAAATAAGTCGGAGATTAATGGTCGAAAAAAGAACTTTCCGCGAAATTTACAGATACAGAACTACAACTTCTTAAAATCGTATGTGCCAAGCAAGCGCGCTGTCCCAGAGATTTGCTTTTCTTTTTCTTTTCCTGGGGCGATTTTGTTGCTTTGTGGCTGACTCAGCCCAGCCTCTCTTGCGTAGTGCAATTTTCTCTTTTCTATATTTCAGTTAGTAAAAAGAGAAAATTGTACTACGCCAGAATCACGTGACCTAACTCTAGCTTCAGCACGAAGCACGGTTTTGTAACTAAGGTTTCAATGTATGATAAGCGAGTCTTCGATCGAGTCTGCTTTTATGGTGGTTTTGCTATATTTTGGTAACCGTGATGCTAAAATTATGACGCCTGGTTACCGTGCTCGTGTAACGAGTGTCCATGGAACACCTAGACGAATCTATAACGTGAACTGATGAAAGGGGAACAAATTGTAAATGGTTTTAAAAGATT
>OMLO01003895.1_pt1 | contig 12377 bp, 7 predicted proteins | sample 1674811 | NCBI WGS metagenome assembly OMLO01 (sample SAMN06265003, study PRJEB25207) | coral metagenome | isolation source: Coral host | place: Mexico:La Bocana,Puerto Morelos, Mexico | collected 2008-11-13
AATGGCAACGACCGTTCTGAGAAATGGCATCGACCGTTTCAAATGGCAACGACCGTATACGAAAGGGAAATTTGCCACGCCTATAGTCCAATCAATTATTTGCTTTCAAAGTTGATTCCATCTTCCGCTATGTTACTTCTATGCTCGATTTGTTTATCTGGGTTTACTTCTGTTTGCACGAAAACTCACAAGCATGTCTTATGTAGGTTTGATTAATGCTATTGCATTTGGAATCAACAAGGAAACCCTCAGCAGACTGAACTGGGGTGATATGAAGGTACGATGTAAACAAATTTGTTAATTTAACTTAAATAAAAATATTATAAAAAGATACAACAGTAAAGATGCGTGAAAACCTTTTTGGACTTAAAGTGTATCAAACTGGAGGCATTTTTTAGTTTTGTCAATGCTATTTCGTCTGAAATACATGGTGCTGTTGGCTCTGAAATAATTGTGTTAAATCCTTGTAGGTTAAAAGATTAACACAAAGTTCTTTCGCATCTCCTTCTCAGCTGACTAAATGCGTAATACACATTGTAATGTTTTCAGTTATCTCTTGTGATCTCTTTCTTTTGTGTTGTAGACGGCTTTTCAGCAGCATTTTCCCGTCGGGAACATGAGAATGGACTCGTCCATGGGGGAGCATAGACTTGGAGAACCCACTCAAGTGGCCGACAATCAGAAATAACAATCATGAAATGAACCAGTCTGACTTAAACAGGGCGTGGCAAGTGCAACAAATGTGTCTTCCACAAATAAATGGGTATGAGGGGTTGAGAGCCAAGCCAGACGCGCATGGCCTTTTTTTAGAATGAAAGAACTGTAGTATATTAAGTGTTAGTACATTTATGATTATGATCAGAACCTTTTTTCTGTTGCTGAAGGTGTAGTATTAACGAGTAGGTAGGCTGGCTGTCAACATTTAGAAGCCGTTTTCTTTTGTCTTGAAGGGAAATTAGACATAAGACATAGGGTTAGTTTCCTGGCCAATACGGTGTTTGAACTGTTTCGGGCTGAAACTGGGCCGATATACATTTTAACTAGTGTGGTTTGTCAAGTTGAAGCTGGTCAAAATGATTAGGTATAATTCTTAAGACTTAAATGAGGCGCCACTAGATTTAAGTGTGGGTGTATAATGTTTACAAGAGAAAGGCCGCTATATTCAGGTTTTGCAAAATTTGCAATGCAGTTATACCAGTGTATATTTTGATAGCAGCGGCCGAGTGAGAAATCAAATTTTTCTATTGCTTGCGAGAAAAAAAATACGTTATTAAATTCTAGCTTTGCTTTATTGTAAATAATGGTTCAATTGTAAAAAAAGCATAGATGAGCTTTTTGATAGCACTTGTGATGTACAGATTAGTGCTCGTGCTAATTTACCGCTGGCAGTAACGAGAGTATAAAAAGAGCTGCTGACAGTAACCAGAGTATAACTGATAGGAAGAGTATATCGAAAACGGCTGGCAGTAACAAGAGTATAGAAATAACTGCTGACAGTAGCTGGAGTGTAACGAGAACTACCAACGTTAACGAGTGTAACGAAAACCGCTGACAGTAATTTACGTAGGACGAGAACAGTTGGTAGAATTTTACAAGGAACAAGCAGTGAACTCATTTGATTATATTAAGTGACAAATTTACAAGCAAGGAGTGTTTTATTTTTAGCATGCTTACTTGAACTTACGAAGTTACTTCCTATGTTTTAAGTTCTATTCCTTTTTATGTGACAACAGTTTCATGTCATTTTAGGATGAGCGTGCTAAAAGGTAATTCCGGGGATGAAGTTTCAAAGATGACTGAAGGTTTTGTCCCGGAACGAGCTTAAAGCATTGAAATAGTTTACATGCAGTTTCCCATCCTAGAATTATGTAATCAACGCTAATACAAAAATAAACGAAAAAACTGAATTAAATTTACATTATCTTCACCAGGTAGCGGATGAATAACATCCGGGTGACAAGATGAAGCATATTTGTTCATGTTGTTTAGAGGAGGCTGTTGTGTTCATCACTTAAAATACTCATTACACCTTTGATCCCTAAGTGAAGATCCAGTTGATCTGTACCTCTTTAAAACCTTAGTCCTGTTTGTCTGCACCTCACTTGTTCTTCGGGTTAGAGGTATTTTTTGTGTTCCCTATCTATTGATTCGTAATGAACCTTGTAAATAGTGCAGGCCGCTTATGGAGATGTTGAGACATCAAAATCATTTTCCGCGTTGATAATAATTTTGTGCGGAACGAAACTGGTGAACCGGGGGATCTCACTTGAATTATCACTCGCAATCCAATAAACCTTTACAAAAATGGCCCCTAACTTTACATAACAATACTCTATACATCCTTAACTTCATAGTTATGTTTCCAGACAAAACCATTTTCACCATAAATATGAGGCTTAGATGTAAATTTAGGCGCTGTCTATGCATGGGTTGCCAAGACCTAAGTGCGTACTTTACGACTTGTTTACGAATATATTCGAATATAATACTTATGTCTCAGATTTCTTAAGATATCTTACAACAACGAGTTCAGAATTAATCTAGACCATTAAATTAAGCGACAGCCCGTTTCAAAGCGGATTGCTATTTATTGACTCAAGGGAGGGGGTGGAGCGGATACTGGCGTGGGAGAGGGGGGAGGGGGAGGGGATTCAGTTGATGTTGCCGAGGACCAAGATGAGTCATCATTGGGTCTGACTTCTGTTGACTCCCCCACTGGATACTCCCGCACAAGAGGCTTCTCAGCAGTTGTGTGCTGCTTGAAAGCAACCTGAAAGAAGGAGCAACGACCGCCGGCATCAGACTTGCGGGTTTATTATCTATTATCTATGTAGCATTCTCATTGCATACTCTACATACAAAACAAAATGACGGTGGTAGATAATTACCGTATAAGAGCATCTCACAAAGAGATTTTACCGAACTTAAACCCTGCAAAGGCCGGAACCAATTATGTATATGTTTATGTTTAGTTTCAACTATCAGCGCAATTTTCACTTAAGTGTCGAAAGTAATTCGCATTTGTTTTGCTTTTCTACGATTGGCTGAAAAAAAAAAACTTGCACACCGTCTTTGTCATACAATCAGAAGCAAAACTTACGGTAATATCAAACCAATCACGACTCGCACATGTTTTCTTAGTTACATGTGCTTGGGCTGTGAGAGGTTTTCTGGATTGTTTGTGTTCTTCACGACTGACCTGAGGCATTACTCTGGTTTTGACTTTACTACAATCAATTGAAAACCACCCAAAACTTCACAAATTAGTTCCAGTGAATTTTTTGGTTCAAAATTCGCTCTAACATTCAAGACTATTCGTATTTTAAACCTAATTCTAAGACTTTTGCAGTGTCGTGCAGACTTGGGGAAATTTGATCACTGTATTGTTTAGATAAGTTTTAAGAACGGTCTAGCTCAGAATAGGACATACCCTCATTTGAGACCAGTTGAGCCTGCTCAGTGTTTCTTTGTCCATACCAAAGACGATGGCATTTAGGACCCCTAGATAAACCAGCACAGAAAAAAGGTCAGAAATCCCTTATAATAATATATGATTCGGGTTTAATAGAATCATAATAACCGTTATTGTTGCTTGATAGAAGAATGAACAACAAACGCTAAAATGAAAAGAAAACACAAAACCTCACCGACTAAGGGGCTGGACAGAACTTGGAGTAACAAGAGAGGGAAGTTGGCCTCTGTACTAGCTGCATCCTGAATTCTAGAAAGTTAAAATCACATTAAACATCTCGAGACAAATCCAGTGACATCTGCAGTCACTATCATCATATCAGTCTGAGCCCAGAGAAATTAATAATGGTAATTGAACTGAGTGGAGTGCAATTTGGTCAGAAATCATACGCGTGATCTCAAAAGCAAACGAGCGCGCAGCAGTTTGATTTGAAATCACAAGTATGATTTCAGACCAAAACTGCACGACCCGAAGTTCAATTGCCACTTTATTACATCCATTTTGAAATCGCACAATTTAATAGCCTAAATACAAGAACTACAAGAACAACAAAAGTTGCCAAATTTGCCAAACAATGGCCTTTTTGTCTTTCATTTTCCTGCAATATGATTGGTTAGTTAAAAAAAAACCTTGAAATCTGATTGGTCGTTTTGTTTTACTGTCTCATTCTCATTGGCTGAGAAAAAGATGCGATTCAGAGCAAAAAATAGTGCGATTTGGGAATAAATCGCACGCTGAGAGCCAATCAGATTGCAAGGATAACCGGTGATTTCAAAATGGATGTAATAAAGAGTAATCATGTACTGAGAATTCTATATTCTATGTCCCTGGTTCTCTCTCTAATGCACTTTTAGTCATCTTTTGCGGTCCAGAATTATGTATTAGAAAATTTTCACTTCCAAATAAAATAACCTTAACTGACAACTTCACTTGTAGCGACGATGATTTAAATATTTACAAGTTATAAAAAACGAGAAAACTTTATGAACCTGTGTATAAGAGGACATATTGTTGTTAGAAGATACACCACAGGGTACCACATCAAGGGCTTTATGTCTTCTTTCATCAACTCCTACCAATCAAACAAAAGCACATTGATATGACAGTCAGTCGTTCAACATCAAACCTTTACATCCTTCTGACTCATTAACTGTACTTACATGAGTTGCCCATTACAACTATAACGTTAAGTAGCGATAGTACTGTAAGTAATGAAGTAAGAGTGATTCGTAATTCGGACGGCAAAAAAGAAACAGCTAAAATACTTGCATGTCAGTCACAAATTGACTTTCTTCTGCACTAACACTGACGTCATCATAGCAGAAATTGAGATTCTGCAACTAAATCGAGTCAATTCTCAACCTCATACCCTGGGAACGAGGTTGGTCAATTCTCACAGATTGTATTTCCGCTTGGGGTAGTTGCTACGGGATCCAATTTCCCTGGATCGATGTTGAACCCATGACATTTGGGAAGGCAATTTATAGAAATCTTGCAAAAATTCCATGCCCCTCACTAACATTTTGATGGCTAAATTTTCACAATCTTGTGATATTGTGTCCATTATTCTGTTCATGGCACGATGTAGCTGGTACCTGATATATTTCACTAGAACCTCCGACGATTTACGGTCGTTTTGCCCGATGTCCTGTTCGCCCAGAGTCGTTTCGCCCGGACCCAGAGTCGTTTCGCCCGGAGTCTGAAGTCGTTTCGCCCGGACTGAGAGTCGATTCGCCTGATATAAACTATGCAATATATTTCCGTAAGGGAGCTTTCTTAACAGACTGTAATCAGACTCGCGATGTTTTGTGCCGGTCGATGGATCGATCGATGAGTCATCACTTTTAAGCCGCCATCTTGATTCATCCACAAGCCACGAGCTTTGTTTTACACATTGATCAACGGGATTTGTTTGACAACGAGCTTTGTTGCAACTCAATCATCCAGCCATCCATCGATCAGAAGAAATCTTGAACTTGACTTGATTCTTGTGATTCTCAGATATTTCCAATAGAAAAAGACTTATTCTCAAATCTCGGGCGAAACGACTTCAGACTCCGGGCGAATCGACTCTGGGTCCGGGCGAACAGGACATCGGGCGAAACGACCTGCTTCCCCTCCGACGATTCTTCCCCACGCATGTGAAATCATTTAATCTATATCATTGATTCTAAACATGCTGTGGTTTTGGCTCATCAGTTTAAAAAGCATTCTGAAACTGATTGTAGCCGAAATGAGTGCAGTCTGATTTGACATTAACGATGAAAGAAAAACAGGTGTCATTCCCAGTTAAATATTTCAACCAGTTTAAAAGTGAAGCATTCCATGAGACAGTCCCTTTAAATTATAATATTATTCAGGGACAACAATGTTGCACTATGGGTTCATTTGCTGCAAAAAAAAAAAAAATTCAGTGGAAAAGAAAAAAATAGGGTATTAATGTATCTTACATGCAGTTCTAATTACTTCTTTCCACTTTAGAGAAAAAAGACTTACTTTATTTCGCTCAGCGTCAGCATTGTATGTTCCCTCCCAACGTTTTGTCTATGGGATAAAAAGCTGTGCATATTGACTTTTATTTCTGTTTCTCTACAGTTTGTAAGTGTAACCTGTTACTTGTTTTAACATTACTTCTTGCAAACATCCTGTTTATACCAGTAATTTGATTGCACATCACCTAAGGGTATCAATTATGTACTTTCCTTGAAATAATCATTTGTTATCCTCAAGTTACTGAGGAGCTAAACCCAATTATACATTACCTATACCTAGATTAAAAGGGGGCAGTGTTCCCTTATGTTCTCGTACATCTTAAACCTCAAAAAAATACACACCATCTCAATTGGGGGTAACTGGGTCTTTATTACCTAAGACCATGTGCAATGGTAGCCAACGGGGAGGTCGATAGCAGAAAGAGAAGAAAAAAAAACACAGATTTGCACTACTAATGTTGATCGCTAGCTGATTCCAAAGGGAATGCTTACTTATAGCAAAATGACATGACAGGGGATGATGCTATGGAAGGTATAAGAAATGATTACCATGCCATACTCGTATATATATAAAAAAGGGTTGGGACCTATGCCTCTGTATCTCTGGGGGGGGGGGGTGAGGAGAAAGATCTTTGCAGTTGTACTACCTGTATCTTGAGCCACTTTGAAAAAAGGTTTTGAAAGTCACACAGTGAAACAGAATGATTAAATCTGTATGTCAAACTAAGCCCTGCTTTGAAATGTAAGCTGACTATGTCAACTGACCTTTTTCCTGATTGTTAAAAAGATGTAGGAATAAACAATAAAAAGTCCAATGATGCACAGATACACAGGAATATAATACCTAAGGATAGAAAACAACAGAAGAATGTTAGAACATGCCAGGTTTTAATATTAGTCATTATAAAATAGCCAAGGCAAATACACGCTGATGTGCACGCTGATTGGTTTAAAACTGTGTTTCTATAATTCAATAGAAACAAAGATCTAGCAGGAGCTGTTGATGTAATGATGTTGTGAGCAAAGAGAATTTACATTTTGATGATTAAAGAAAACAAGTTCAGTTTTCTTTTTTGGCATTGTGGTATTTTTTAAAAAAACAGAAAACATGCACCGTGTTTCTATCGAGTTATACATGTAGAAACACTCATGAAAGTTTTGAAGAACTTGAAAAAAGCTGTGGAAACACTTGCCTGCAGTTCAAGTTCCCAAAGAATTTCTTGTTCTCCCAAACTTTCACTCCATAGAAACATGGTACAGGTTTTCGTTTTCTTAAATACATTGTGTAAAATGAAAATCACAGAAGTGATGAGGAGAGTTAGCTCACAGAATCTAATGCACAGGTACAGCATGCTGGATCTGTCAGGAGAAGGAGAAGGATATATAGGAAGCAGCGTGGTCGAGTGGTTTAGGGTGCTGGTGTTGTGATCCAGAGGTCCTGGGATCAAGGCCTCCACTCTGCGACTAGAGGGATTTGTTTCTCAGTAGTCCCAAGTTCAAATCCTCGGTGACGTTCACCAGTTGGAATTTTTAACTATGTTACGTTTATTTGAAGTATTTGTTTCCTTTGTTTCAGTGCCATGCCTGTAAACTAGCTAAGCTGAGTGCATGACCACTATAAAAAGGATTTACACTTTTTTTACAAGCAGCTAAACATTAAGGTGGCAGGTCTGTTGACCATGTTAGGGAGTTTGTGCAACAATCCATACATACATGTAATTGAATGATTGATATATACAAGCAACTAACTTGCATAATGGCAATGTTTGCTGTGGATTGTATATGTAACTGCTGACTTAAAAGCTAGTCAAGCTACATGCATGCTGAACTGCAAAAAACCATGAATTAGATTCTAAAACATTTTTGTGCTGTATCAGCATGAGAGAAAAACAGTTCATCACAGATAATAAATATCAACTCTAAGTAACTAAAGGTAAAATGCTATAGTGAGTTTGTAATCAGTGGAGGTTTCCAGTGCAAAGGTCTAGAACTGACTCAAAGCCAATTGGCTCAGCTCAACAATCATGGCCAGCCATGCATGTCTACCTCAAGTTTGGTCTTTAAACATGTACTTGTAAGCACATGCAACAATTTCAGAATCTCTAAAGAAACTACTATGTTCACTGAAAATTAAACATTGATAGCAGCCAGTAAATGTGTTAGTAAAACTCAATATAAGAACAAAATTTTTATCCTTACGTAGTAAACCTCCATGCCACACTGTTTTCACTTTCTTTGGAAATCCAGCTGGAAAGGAAACAATGCAGAGAAAGAGTAGCTTGTAATTTTAGACTTGCCAAATCCAAAATTTGCCAATACAAGAGTTTTTACCACATTGCTTAAACATCAAATGCTTTTGAAATCATTTTGACCTAAAATTCATCCTAAAAGTTTTGCATCATATATTTTTGCAAATACAGTTGAACACATTTTAACCAGCCACTGTGAGGTTGGTGTACCTTGTATATTTTTCACCATCTGGTCTCGTAATGATCATGGAGTCACTTCAAGACAATCAAGCTAAACATGTGTTTGAGTGTTTTTTATCACTTGTCATCTTACAGTTCACACACTCAAAAACAAAGTTAGGGGATAAAGACAATAGAAAAACCCTCAATGGAACAACCCAAAGGTGGGCATGGCCACCTAATAGAGAATAGGCTGGTTTAATTATAGAGGTTCCATTGCATATAATTTTTACATGGCTTAAATTTTAATAGTGCATACTGTTACAAAATTTATATCCTTCAATGACCTTCACAAATTGTTGTAATACCCACAAATACCTAATCATATAACAGATATGTACTCATATCCTGTGACCTTCAGTAAGGCAATATTTGGCCAACAACTCCACAACTACAACTTGTCTAACTCAAACATGCATTTCACAACAATTTGTTGAATAATATAACAGTTAAAGCTGTCTGAATGTTGCCATGCTACCCTGTGATGTCATCAACTAAACATGTGCAGTTTGGTAGCCAGGATAGTGTTTAAGCACTTGCATATTAGCTGTTATATCAATTAATTGACAGCATAAAAATTGACCTTCTTCACACTCAGCCCAAGCTCATAAAAAGAGTCACAAAAACCCACCTTGCTAATTTTAGATGAATGTCAATATTGCCATGCCACTCCCAGCCTAAGGATGATTTTGTCATCAGACTCCATGGTACAGAACCCAAGGACAAGCAAAGGAAAGCCCAATTGTAAGCCAAGGCTCACTGTGCCTTCTTAGTAATTTAGTTTCAATGTCTCTAATTTTGTTTTCAAATTATCCATATAAAAATTATTCACATCCACTACTCACCACCAGGCCCCTGCTGGTCCATAATGATCATTGATTAGAGGTAAGCAGGCAACTATTAAGGGAATTCCCCATGAAATAAGGTGATAATATCTGCAAATAGAATCAATTCAAAATAACATTAGTGAACAGTACAGTCAGTTTTGGTCTGGCATATTCTGGTGTGGGACATAAAATTCAAATTGTTTTCAAGATTTAGTAAAACTGTCGTGTGTTAATGAGCATGCAGGTTGCAGTATTGGAAGACAAATTTATTAATGCACAACTGTGCAACAGCCATGTAAAACTACCAGAGAACTGATTCACAAACTCAACAGGGGCAAATAGTGCAGATTTTCAGGGACACATTACCCAAACACCAACCTAGCCTAAAGTACAATTCACGCTACCATTGACAGAAATTTATTGGATCATGTGTATAATTAAAGGAATCTGTGTTTGAGTGGCGATCAATACCCTTGACTGACACCTCTATCAACACTCAATGGTTGATCAAGAATATAGGTCAAGGATATTGATCCAGGGTATTGATGACTCTGGTACATATGATCCAGTTTACTTATACCTGGTAGATATTGGTACATTCAAAAGAGTGGCCTTGACATCAATTTGTGGTTTTTTTTTTACTTTTTTTTTTTTTGTAAGACAGCAGGCCACTGATCAAAGGGCAAAATGGAGTGGTTGGTTAGCATGGTTTAGAAAGCAACAGATCTGATAATGGTGAGAGGTTCATAGAGTTCTGTGCGGCTAACAACACGGTCATCACAACCACCATGTTCCCCCACAAAGACATCCATAAGTACACTTGGTCCTCTCCAGATGGAAGAAAAAGAAATGAAATCTACCATATAGCTATTAATGGAATATTTAAGAGATCAGTACAGGACGCCAGGGCTTTCAGGGGAGCCGACGTAGGAAGTGATCACAACCTGGTTGTTGGAGATATTCAATTAAAGCTAAGTGGGGTGGTTAGAAAGCAAGGCAAAACGACTGCACAGAAAAATGAGCTGAGCAATCTTAAGGTGCCTGAGATTAAACAAAGGTTTGTCTTAGAGCTTAAGAACAGATTTAGCTGCTTGGCAGAAACTGAATCAGAAGAAACAGGAAACAATGACACCCAGAATGCTGAAAGCGTCGAAGAGAAATAGTTGAACATCAAGAAGGCCTACGAAACAGCAAAGTCAGTTCTTGGTCATAGACAAAGAAAGAGCAAGACTTGCATAAGTTGAACAAGTTGGAGCAAAATTGATGAAAGAAGCAAATTGAAGAAGAAGATGGAAGAGACAAGATCAGAAAGGACAAGAGAAAGAAGGAGAATAGAATACAAGTAAAGAGAAGCTTGAGAGCAGACAAGAGGGAATGGGCAAATGCGTTTGCAAGGGAAGCTGAGGTGGCTGCAAGGAATAGCAACCTAAAAGAGGTGCATGAGGTTACGAAAACGTTATGCAACGATCGGCCATGAAGAATGAACATGGTGAAAGACCAGGATGGAAAGCTATTAACAACAGAAAAAGAGATCAAACATAGATGGCAAGAATATTTTGACAATGTCCTGAACTGGCCTGATCCAGTAGCCCCCACAGTTGTCAACGATAGGCAGCCAAATGAAATAGATGTCAGCGATGAATGTATCACCTGACAGGTAATAAAGAAGAACATGAAGAATGGCAAAGCAGCTGGAATGGATTCAATCAAAATAGAGCTACTGAAGGCTGACATAGAGACAACTGCGTGCGTGCTAGAAGACCCATTTCACACGGTGTGAGAGACAGAGGAAATCCCAGAGGACTGGAACTGTGGTCTGATCGTTAAGCTTCACAAAAAGGGGAATCTTACTGACTGTGGTAACTGGCGTGGAATAACGTTGTTATCTGTACCAGCGAAAGTTATGGGAAGAGTAATTATTACTAGACTGGATGATGCAGTGGATGGATGCTAAGGGAAGAACAGGCAGGTTTCAGAAGTGGGCAAAGCATGACTGAACACATTGAAATGCCATCAAACAATCGCTGGAATGGAATGCAAGTCTGTATACCTGTTTTGTAGATTATGAGAAAGCATTTGATAGTGTCCACTATGAAATACTGTGGAGGATAATGCAGTCTTATGGAAAACCATCAAAATTCATTAGAATGGTCAAATTGTTTCACAGTAACACCAAGTGTGCATTGATCGATGGAGCAGGCAAATCGGATTGGTTTACCGAGAAATCAGGAGTAAAACAAGGTTGTGCAATGTCAGGGTTTCTCTTCCTACTGGTAATAGATTGTATTATGTGTAGGACTACAGAGCAAGGTAATACAGGGATTCTATGGAAGTTGATGAGACAGCTTGAAGATCTAGACTATGCCGATGACATTGCGTTCATTTCCAGCACATGGACGCAAGCACAAACGAAGATAGAAAGACTGGGGTGCAAACAGTGAAGGGGGGGGGGGGTTTGAAGATAAATGTTGACAAAACAAAGGTGCTCAGACTCAATACTAGGAGACAAGAGGCATGTGCTAAAACCCAGACAATAGACGATAGACGATAGATGATAGACGATGGACAATGGACGATAGACGATAGACAATAGACGATGGACAATGGACGATAGATGATAGACGATAGACGATAGATGATAGACGATGGACGATGGACGATGGACAATGGACGATGGACGATAGACGATAGACGATAGACGATAGACGATAGACGATAGACGATAGACAATGGACGATGGACGATGGACCATGGACGATGGACGATGGACAATAGACGATAGACGATAGACGATAGACGATAGACGATAGACGATAGACGATGGACGATGGACGATAGACGATAGACAATAGATGATAGTCAAATTTATCAAAAAGGAAACATGTTAAAAACAAATACAGTCACATAAACGCGAGGAAAAAGTGTGTCACGAAATGAATTCCATATAAAAAAGGAATGCCATATAAATTATTAGAAACTACACGCAGTCCGTAGAAGTATGAGCAGGGCGCGGTGACGCGGAGGACGGCAAACACATGTAGACTACGTATGTGGGAAGGGGGATACAAGCAATCACACCTTAGTATTAAGCATGGTTTAAGGCTGTTTTTGCAAAGGT
>OMLO01003896.1_pt1 | contig 12374 bp, 3 predicted proteins | sample 1674811 | NCBI WGS metagenome assembly OMLO01 (sample SAMN06265003, study PRJEB25207) | coral metagenome | isolation source: Coral host | place: Mexico:La Bocana,Puerto Morelos, Mexico | collected 2008-11-13
AACATAGCAGCAGGAGAATCACAAGTACATTGCAAAGTACCAGTATAGGCTGAGAGAAAGTTAACCTTAGAATACTATTGGTACATGTACTTGGTTGTCCTAATTCACTCTTTTTTGTAAAGGACCTCACCCTTAATCTTGAGGGCAAATTTAGACTATTTATCCCTCTTAGGGGTCAAGGACTAATATGTGTGAACCATTTGTAGGATTATGATGATGATTTTGAAGATGATGAAGATGGAGATGAAGAAGAAGCAGGCCTTGATGTCCAAGTATCTGAAAAATATTGTTTTGCATATTAGACTGTATTATTGATTTACATTAACAGCTAAGAGTTTAGAGTTACTTCATTGTTAATTAACTGAAGACAGTTTTTGAGATTTGAAAATTTCTGATAAAGAAAATTGCCAAATTAATGGTTATCTTTAATGAATTTGCAGTCTTTCCATTTTGAGACAACTCAGGACCTGTTCTGTTAGTGCATTTCGGAATTGTGTTAATTTCTAAGTCTTCATTCCAGAGGCAAAAAAGCACTAGCTAAGATGAGCAAAAGTTGCATTCAAACATGTCTGAAAAGTACATATAATATTATATGCTCCAGGAAATACAGTATTGAGGTGTTATCTGGCATTGTTTGTAGAATGGAACTTGGAATATGTGTTGCAGTGTACTCTAAACACCCATCAAGTTATATCCCCAAAATACTGTACCATACATGTAGCAATCCATCAAATATTTTCAATCATGCAAGATTGATCTGAACTTGTCACATGACTGAATATTCCTCTGCTAAAACAGGAGAATATTTGAGTGATATTTGTCAATTTTTAAAACTGTGTATGTTGCGAAAAAGATTTGAATCACAATACAATAGCCTCTGTATGTTGGGATATTTGTCCTTGGTCATTATCCGTTCTTCAAAGTTCACAGTTTTCCTGTACTTACTCTCTTGGAAAACCTCTTGCTTCTCAAACAGTTAATGTCCACAGACAAGTATCCTAGCCTTTTTTCCAAATGGGAGAAACAGCAAACTGTGTATCAAGTGAAAGTAACTGTAATTAAGGAAATCCCAAACTTTAAAGTTTAAAGTGTTCTCAGATATTCTTGCTTGTAACTCTTTGCTTTTTTCATTAGGATAGTTCTGGAATGCAGGAGGTAAGCTGTATGCTCTTTCAATGAATACCTTTATATGTAGGGCATTCCATTACTGAACTTTATAAACGGGTGCAGTTGCTAAAATTGCAGACTGATTGTGCTTCATTTCATAAACAAATCATAATTTTCATAGGTTAAATTTTTAACTGTTTAAATTGTGTTTTTTTTCAGCTTCTTCAAGCCATCCATGCAGAGAACCAGGACGTTTCATCCAGAAGTTCATCTAGAGAGAGCAGAGAACAAGACAAGGTTTGTGCCATTGTTGCCATAACCATAGCTTTTAGGTCTTTTCAAAAAAATGCAATGTAGCTTTCTCTGTAACCATGACAGACTGGTTTAGTGTGTGTTAATTGCATCTAATATTGTACTGTATTTATATCTACATGTGATACAACTTTAATGCTATACTATATAGTTGTTATAACAGGTACTTACATATAACTGGTGATGTTATAACAACTTACATGTACATAGTTTCATGAGGGAAGTTTGTTTGGGATCAATAATTAATGGCTGAATTAACTTGTTGTGTTTGGTGTTTTTGTTCCTTCAGGAACTCTCAGAACCACCAAATAAAGGTGAACAATTCTTACTGTTTTGGTAATGTAATTACATGTAATAATTATAGCATAACATAATTTTGACACCTTCGGTAGCAGCACCTTTTGACTATAAATAGTATCTAACCTGTACTTAAGTGCTACACTGTACTAGGTATCTAGCTTTTTTTTTAAGCATGCGACTGTTTTAAGAGCGACATGCGGGGGTCACCATACTTGAAGGTGAATTGTCAGGGCAACCTAATAAGGGAAGAAACTGCACTGAGGGGGAGTAGTTTAATGTGTAGAAACTGAAGACCGTACATGTAAATCTGAACAGTCAGCTTCACGGCACCTCTATTATTAAAGACAGTTGTTATTTTATTTTGGCTAGAAGAAGTAAGGCGTACCACTTCCAACCATGGAAGAATAAATTTTGTTGCTGCAAAGCAGAAACAAATCACTGATAAAGTTGCTTCACGGACTCGACGGAGAGGACAGGTGATCAAATTGAATGTTTGTAAAAAATGTACCTTTTATCTGTGTATCAAGTTGTGCTAATAGGGTAGAGTTGCCTACGGTGGAGCGTTAACATGTATCACATAAATTGAACATGACTTAAGCTTGCATTGTGTACTGTAATGTCTTTGTTGTTGTATTCATTCCAAAAAAGAAGAATCATGTAGCTACATGTATGCATGTAACAAAGCTGTGGTGGGAGTGATGCACGAAAAAAAAAAAAACAGTTTGTAAAAAGAAATAGGTTCATAGTATATGTGGTATATCAAAATTTTCACTAAAAATGAAAGTGTCAAATGTATTTGGTTTGTGTAAGTAAAGTATTAGCTCTCAAACTGGAAATGTTGGTCTTGTTTTGCTGTTAGGAATTGATGCACTTGATAGACCTTGATGTTGCTGCATTTGATATTTTTGATTTGCCACCACTCAATGAATATGAACTGTACATAAAAAACTTTGGAAGGTCTGACACTAAACAGGTAATATACAGGTTTCTTTGTAAAGGTGGTAAAGGTACATGTACATTACAATGCACTTCATCCTGTTTTTACAGAAAATCACATTTCTTAATGTCAGTGGCAGACTTAGGCAGTAAATAATTATATAAAAAAAATGATTAAATGAAGGGTGAGTTAGTGTGGTGAAGTTAGTATATTTTTATATAGACGTCACTGATGTGTTGTGTAGGCTTATGTCCAGTGTAATGAAGATAATCTGGAAAAGGAGATACAAACAGAGGAAATTGAGATGAGGACGAAGTGGACACAAAATCCTGCAAGTGATGTTGCTGGTTTTGGAGGTGAGCTCTGATGACATATGTAGCTAGTTTTGCCATACATGTAGGTATTAAGTATGTGCAGCCACTACTTTGAGAAGGGTCAATAAATCATTTTACAGTGACCTGGCCTTTGAATGGCAGCGGTGCTGGGAGTGACCTTGTTTTGATAAGGATCTCACTGCTTTTGTTTTGTAAATTAAGACCTTCTATTAAATGCTAACTAGTTTGCATTTGAATTAGAAAAGCAGGTAGGTTTGTATCAAAGCAAGGTCACCTCCAGCCTCCGTGCGATTAAAAGACCAGGTCATGGAGCAGACAACTGTAAAATGACGTATTTCCAAGAGACCTTGTCTGTTTGTTTGTTCATAAAAAACCTGTTATGATAATAGACTGTCGATCAAGTTGTTTTTGTTCCGTTGAATGTTGTACATGTATAAGCACAGTAAAACTGGTATGTAGTTGTGGTACTTGTTCTTGAACTCTCTAAAGTAGCGAAATTTAAGACTAGTCATTGACAATTATTCAAACAGCTTAGCATTGAAACATGGAATAGTAGCCAGAATGAACACTTCTTGTCAAAGAAACGACAATACCCTTATTCAATTCAGGGAGGAAAAACTAAGACTTGCATTGTTATGTTCAATTTCAGACGAAGAAGATGATTTGCAGGATGATTTATCCAGCTTAACGGAAAAAGCAAATGTCGATAGCTTACGTTTGTCAAAATTCCTTCAGCGGGCTACACAGGTATGTTCAGCTATTCTCCTGCCGCCTTAAAGGAGCCTGTAGTCAGACTATATAAAGAAAAAGAAACAGGCTGATTTTCAGAATCTAGAAAATATTTTAAATTTTCAATTCTTACTGTATGCTATTCACCTCATACTTTACGGTGCATGTATGTATGAGTTAATAAGGCTTGAAATCAAACAACACGAATCGTTACTGTTCGGCAAAGATGTAACACATTGTTTCAACCTTACGAAGAACATCAGTGCAGCGGGCGGTCTAGGACGATAGCGTGAGCTAGCCTTTGTAGGGAGGAGGTTATTGTGGGGATTCTTGGAGAATGAGAAATTTGTGTGTATTTGGCGCACCGTCGCTTTTGTTACAGGCTGTTGTAGACATCTGGCCTTGACTGGAGGTTATCATCTTCGTCATGTTGTTTCGAAGCTGTCAAAATGTGTTTTTCATCTAATAAATAATGGTACATAACGAGAAGAAGGATTGCTGAAGGATTTGTAATCTCAACTCAAGTTAGCGGAATTGCATTAAAACTCAACACAGAAAGTTGAAAAGAAAAAACGTAGAAAAACAATAGAAAGCTCTGGAACTCATCACCAACAACGTAAGAATTTGATCGTTAATGAACATGAACACCGCTCTGGTCTGCTTGATGCAATTATCTCTAAACTGAAGTTTGTACCAACCATGAGAAGAACGAGTCAAAGACTAAAACATTTGAGCACACGAAGTTGAATACTGAGTAATGAAAGGTAATTTTGGAAGTATGGTTTACTTCATACGCATGGGAAGCAAAATTTTAGACACGAAAGACCGTGTTTGACCACATTCCAAACACCGAGAAGAGAGTTGAAAATACCACGCGAAGCGGAGTGTTTTTCAAGATCATGGAGGTGTTTGGAAATGTGGTTAAACACTGTCTTGAGGGTCTGATATATCTTTCTAATCAGAACTAAAACCAAGGGGGAAATGGAGAAATAAATTAATGAGTTAGAGAAGGTCAGATATCAGAGGCTGCTAACACTTCCTCAATAGTCACTTTAGTTTGTTGGAGGTTTGCAGGGAGACTAACTCTGTCTTGCTGTTCTTTTGGTTCTATGGTTCCTAATAGGTTAGTATTGTATTTTTATGTTCATAAGCATTGCTACTGACAATAAGATTTATTATTTTTTTTCAGACGTGTTTAATCCTTCTGGAAGAGAGCATCAGTGAACAGACCAACACTCAGTTTAAAGACAAGAAAGATATGACCTGTAGTGATGGATTTGTGCAGCTATCAACTAAGCAGCCCTATCTTGAAGGTATAACATTTCCCATCAACATCATACATGCTGTTACAAGACTTTAAGACCAGCTGAAAAGCTTGTATGTTAACTGTAGATTTCTGACAAAATTAATTATTCATCTAGTTAAGCTGAATTCTATCGAAGCAATAATTTTGCTGCCACCGTTTTCTTCGCTTTAACATTCAATATCTATTGTTCAATTTGCTGATAGTTTGCTCCATTTCCTACTTAACGATCTTTGATTTGCGTAAGGCATCTGCACCACCTACTCCTCCACCAATCACGTACAAACTGAAAAATAAAATGATCACGCCTTATTCGCATGTGTTCTCTAAAGTTGCTTCCAGTTTTCGTTTTGTTAACACTGCTGGCTGCTAATACCCTCCCACCCGGCTACAGGCTATCTATGTGTAAATAACAACAACAAAAGAAACTGCGGTAAAAGTGTCCTGGCTAGATATAAGTCCTCCTTTGTTTCAAGTTCTGTTCGGTTTCGCTAATATGTACTAGCAGTTTTCTTACAGTTGTGAGATAAGACATCAAACTACTGGTATATGAACCTACCATGACATATCAGGCTTGTAGGTGACTTTGTTACAAAACACTAACGACAACCCTAACATCGATGTTTTATGTCTACTGTATTTCAGGGCGACCAGTGATATGTGTTCATATATCTCCAGTCCAAACATACTTTTTAGTTGTTGCTTATGGTCCTGTAAAGGAGCAGGGCAAGGTTACTTCAAAGGTGAGTGTAGTCAGTCTAGCTTGGGTACAGTGGTGAGTAATTTCAAACAGTTGTTTGTTACTTCTATAAATCTCAACTCTCGTTGTAAAAAAAATAAGACACATAGGTTGCCTCTTGAAGTTACTGCTAGCCGAGCTACTAAAGAATGGTACAAACCATTAACAACAAAGTAGATGGCACAGGAAGCCCAACAAGCGATCATACACGTATTTCATTCAATGAAAAAATCAAGGGAAAAAAACAGCAGAATACAAAAGAACAACCACAACGACAATAAAACAAACCAGACTAAGCAAAAGCTGAAATCACTAGCGAGTAAGAACTGACATTACCATAGGAAGATACGTAGACGAACGGACAGATGAACGAAATAACCTGGTGGATTTAGTTGGTGATTTTGTCTGGTGTTTTACTTGCGTAGATTGACAATAACATCCAGGATAAAGGTCTTTTATGCATCTGGAACACCAACGAACCCTCTGGGCCTCAAAAGTAAGTCTTATTTGTAGTTTACCACCAAATTTTACTGATGAGTTAACTGTGAAAACAATAATTAAGGTCTCTGATAAATGATTAAGCCAGTAGTGTTGCTTACTAATATGGCGTATCCAAGCTGACGTCGCAACTTTGAGAGTGCATTTGGGAAAATAACCTCAAGCCAAAGCGATGTCCGATCTGTTAAGTATCAGTAGTATGAGTGTGTTAAGAGGCCAGATCGGACGCCAGAGAGTTTCGTTACCGGTTAATTAACACAATGACCAAACTGAGCATAAAGGATGAAAAGGTCAACATTTTGGTGCAGAGTCAACTCTTCCTGAAACAGACACTGTTGGGAAAGACCCACACTGTCCTTCTTAGAGTGGACTCTGACTTATAAAGAGTCGAGGTTATCCGACACAAGTGATTTTGAGATACACTGCAATAAAGCTGACCCTATGCGTCATTTTGTAAGTCGCTGTAAATTCAGTTCGAATGTAAGTCAAATGTATTAAGAAACCTATCATTTTCTGCTAATATTATAATATTAAAAATGTTTGAAGGCCAGTAAGGAAATTAGAAGGTCTATATGAAGCCTTAAGGGTTTCTTGTAGCTGGTGAAACTGAATTGACTGTAGTATAAGTGTATATGACTCAGGAGTTTTAGTATGTGTTATGTATTATCCCATGAAAGATGAAAATAGAAGCCCACCGCACTGATTTTGAGACTGTGTAGAACTCGTGCTGAGATATTAAGGTCCTTTATTCTGATAACCTAGACGTTTGTATTTGCATTAACACAGTAAAGGGAAGTAATTTACTAACAGATCTCTGCTGGTGAGAACGCTAATTGAACGTTTTTCCTCCAGAATTTTAATCTGCGAATCTACTCCAAGGTGCTGTTGTTTGAGTCCTTCTAAGGCCACTTTAGCATTTGCTGGCTTGGTAGGTGTTATTGCTGTTATAAAGTTAGATTGCCTGCCACAAAGTACGAGAATGAGATGTATGGATTTAATTGAGCTTCCTGAGTGTTTCACATGAGGGTACGGCAGAAACGTTGGTGTTGCAAAACAACGAAACGGCGGCCATGTTTGTGCATGTACTAAACCAGTCCTGAGGGAGTTGAACTATTTTCTTATGTTAACACTTCTGTTCCATTAATTTTGCATGGCTGCTGGCGTGAGTGAAAACGTTTCAAAGGAGTAAAATATAAAAAGAGAGATTACAAATCTGTAGTTCTATTGTAATGATCTCATTTCTCACTTCTCTTCTTCTTCTGACTCGTTTATGTTAGTTTTGCAAGACATTCGAACCTGGTTTTAGAAATGACTTTTGGAAGAACCATGTACATCTTTTGTTCCAAACCTGAGAAGACTAACCTGTCACTTCTTGGGCCTCATTTAAAGGCCTGTCTATTGATCCTCAGCTAGAAACGAAATTGGGGGAAATAATGGAATAAAAAGTCACGGAATACCAACACAGCAAAAAGATAAAATGCATTTTGCAAGTGGACTATTTTGTAATAATGTGAATTTGTACGACTCAGTGACTTTTAGTCACACAGTACCACACAATTAATTATTCTACTCGGGGGTTAACTTTGACTAGAAGGCAAAAATAGAGTCGAGTACTAACGTCTCTACGGAACTTGCAGGAAGACGGATCACTGGTAGTGTGGGACTTACGAGAGTCTTCGATGATGCACAGCTTTTCCAGAATCTCTGTTGGAGACAGTGAAATCATCTTGAGGCCGCCCACTTTCAGCACAGGTGTGTTGACCTTTTCTTTTCCTTTTCTTTTCTTCTCCTCTTGGAATCTTCCTCCTGTTAAAACAACGTTTCGAGTCAAAATTGATGATGGTTTGATTCAAGTGTCATTCACGTGCCCTAGCCAGTGTGGTGGAGATGAGAGAAAGCTGGCTGGGGTACCATAGCTTACCCGTCATGCATGTAGTTGGCCATTCATTATAATACGAAATTCCCCAATCACGGATAAGCACTCACTTTGGCTTCAGTTTATTAAGGGATGATGTTCATCACAGTTATCTCTCTCGTCAGCTGGTGTGTTGAAAAAAGACGAGAGCCATCTCAGTCCAGTTGTGTCCATATTACCAATTGTTATGCCAGGAGACAGGTCAGTGATGTGTACATGAGGAATAAATACCGTTCATGTACTGCGGATCGCAAATGCTTGTAAAATAATCATATCTTATCCCATAGTATTAATGAACAGTATGTTCAAATGCATTGTTAAAACCTCTAACACTCTGTTAAAGTCCAATTAGCGGAAATGAAGTTTCGTTGTTCATAAAGCGAATGTAAACACGTAAAACATCAGATCTTTTTTAAGATTTAACAAGTTGTTGACACATCGACTCTCTCTTGAACTAAGTTTTAAATCTTTGCTAGAGCGAAACTATGTTAACGCAACAATAAAAGAATAACACCTAGATAGACATAAAAGAAACCCCAATTTAAATGCCGTTAAGTGTTCAGTAGGAAAAACGTTATTTTGGTAATTTTGATCAGACAGCTGAGAGAGTGTGGAAAATAATAAAAAAAGAAGTTGTTATCTTGATGTACTATCAAATTTACGGGAATAACTTTAATCATAATAAATACATTTTTACTATAAAACTCTTCATATCGCAGACAAATGTTGCAAGAGATTTCAGCAGCTACGAGGTAAAGAATAAACAGAGATTGTTCGTTTAACTGTAGCATAGCCATATAGTTAATAACTGCAGGGATTGATTAGAAGGTGATCACCAAAAACCATGATTTAAACTAATACAAGACTTAAGTCAGGGGTAAAATACCAAAACGATACCCTGAAAGGGAGTTTAAAGAGGTGGACCCTATGTTAGAAAATTCCCTAAAATAAAATATAAACAGTAAGACATTGAGACATTTAAATATAGAAGAGTAAAATGTAAGGTAAGTAATTGTTTGACTGTGACTTCGGCTTGTCTTTGAGATAACAACCGTTATGAGATTACAATCGAAATAAAATTTTCCTCTCTTTATTGTAAAACATATAGATTGATACTAACGAGACTGAAACAGCTGCGGCTGAGTGCTAGTTGTTAAGTCATTTTTAATTTTGATTTGTACATAACTATCTATACTGCTCGTGAATTATGTTTGTTTCATAAATGCGAATAGAAAAAAACGTAATAAAACCCGCGTACCATTGAGCTAATGAAGGGTAGTAAGGGACAGGATGGACAAACTAGAATTCTCGTCTCACACATACCTTTAGTTAAGTTAATAAACTTAGATAAAGTTGTTATGTACAACTAATTTACTCATTCCTTGACTTAGCGCGAGGGCTTCTGGAGGATCAAACCTAATGTCAGGTAATCTTACCCGGTTTTCAGTTGGTTGAATTCTAATCATACTAAGTTCCAATTTACTTTACAAAACACGTTCACATCATTGGGATAGTGAAGGGCGTAAATTTTGAAACAAATGAACTTCCACGAATTTTATTTGTCTATGTTCAGTTCGTTTCTCTTTTCGTCATCTTTATTGGGTTCTTCAGTGTTATTGGTCGATGACCCTCTTTAAAATCAAACCAATATTGTTGAGTTCTTACAGGGAAATGTAGAAACGTTCTTGGACCCTCTGCATATAAATACCTTGGAGTGGTTGACGTTTTGAGATGTGTTGCGTCAGTTCAAAATTAAACTGAGAATCGTTAGTTAATCAAGTCAGTTATTTACGATGTGATATAATACCGTCATAACAAAGCTGCACTAATTCTATTTTTTCACATTTTATTTTGTTTCAGATGATATGCTAGGCTTATCTTTCCAACTAGCTTCTTTAGAGGAAAATGCTTCAATTTATCTATGGGTAATTCATTTTCCTGTTTTGCTAGTCGTCCTTTTGTAAGCTATCTAAATCTTTTTGATATTTGTGTAACTTTACTAATGTATCAACTCTTTTTCTGTCGACAGGTTGTTGTGGAGCTTGATAGAGCAAACAACGCAGGCTCAGAGTCGGATCTAGGTCAGTGGAAACCTGTTTGCTTAAAAAGTGGAAACAAGTCTTGCTTATGAGACGAGCTTAAAAAAATAACCCTCACACGACTTCTTTCTTATTCAATGAATGTTTTTGTTTTAGGTTTGTCTCCTGGAGGAAAAATAAAGCTGATAAAAAGTTCTTCAATATCTCTTCAGTCGCCTTTCAGGTTTGTTGTGGTTTTAGCTTTTTGATCTTAGTGTGACGCTTTACTGCTCCTTTCGTAGTTTTAGCTCTATTTTTTGCACGGGATTCAGGACGTTAAGTTGAAAATAACTAGCTTATCTCAAAGAGTAAGTTTTCCTAAGCTTCAAACCCTCAGAAAGCAGTGCAGTGCAGTGTTGCGATTATCAGATGTTTTTCCATGCGAAGAGTAGTGGATCAAGATGTCAGTTGAAAGTCTCTCGCTTTCATGTAACAAATGATCAAACGTAAGATTAGATTTAAAAATGAATATAGTTTTTTTCGGCCTACAATAATGACGAAAATATTCTTTTTTCAGGGATTTTCGTAGCAAGATGGGTTTACAAGCGCTCGTAATGAGATTTCTACCGCATGATCCAAATCACATTTATGTCGGCACAGATGGGGTAAGAAAGAGAAACACGACGATTTTACAGAGTTCAATTTTATAATGCCTCCGGAATAAATATACTTCTTAATACCGGTACTTCGTGTGGCAATATGCTTACCACTGAACCTGACACTGACAAAGGCTCCGACTGAGCTATTTCAGGATTAGTGTGAATTGTGAGTTCTATAAATTTTAAGTGAGGAGTTATTGATATTTTTACGAGAGGACGTTGTGTGGTGTGGGTGGTCCGTTAAGTAAGACTTTGTCAACCGAAAAACCGTTATGAGTTTCAGAAATGCGTCTCTGAAGTGTCATGGTTGGTTTGAGAGCAGTTTGATGTCTTCTCTATTTTCACATTATTTCGTTTTTTTCAGGGCTATGTTCTTCACTGTGAAAGGCACGGCAGTCGAGCTCCTCCAAAGGCGCACAGGCCTGCTATTGGTAAAGAGAATTTTTAATTGCACTAAGATAACTATGTTATATGAGGCGCTCTCCCTCCCCAAATTTCGAAACGGGGACAAATGTTGCAGAAATTTCCTGGGAAAGTTTCCAGAAAGTCCGGAACTTGTTGAATTTCATAAAAGCGAACCATTTACCCGAAAATTTCAGGTAATTTACGAGGAATGTCAAATTGAAAGTAAATTCCCGGTAAGAAATTTCCTTTACCCTGCAAGGTTGTCCTCTTTTCCTGAAATTCCAGAGAATGCTCTTCCATCCATCACTAGAAATTTCCTGAAATTGAAACCGGAATCTTTCATCGAATGGAAAGCGCTCATTATATAGCTGGGATTTAAGTGAATTTAAGTGGGATTTAGATGCTCTGTCGTAAATATTTAGGAAAAGAATGTTCAAATTGAGCCAACCCTTACTTAGCTCATTCAAGTCTTGTGTTTCTTTCTTAATCCATTTGTGGGAAATTTTCACGTGCTAACATTTCATCTTGTGTTACCTTGTTGGGCTAGCGAGCTATTTTATTGTTTATTTCAGAGAGCTTAATGAACGTCACAGCTGTTGACTTGTCTCCATGGCAGTTACCATGTATGCTGGTGAGCAAACTGTCAAGGACATATTGAATTGCTTTTCTCTTCTTTGCTTCAATCCCTGAAATTAACACTGAAGTCCAGCATCCGCTCATGGGAACGTTTTTCAGTTCAGTCGTACTAAGAATGAGCTCCAAACGTTCAATAGACAAGACGATCAATCTTATCAGTAAAAGATTTCCTTCCCCATTAAAGCTTAATGATCCTCTCTAGTTTCCGTTGAAAAACTATTCCCCTTCCAAAGACCTATGACAATTTATGAAGATGCTAAACGACTATGCTGAGGTAGCTATATGTTTTTACTTGTATTTTATACCAGTAAATGTGCTATGTATTTTATACATAGCACATTGTTACTAAGGTTAGTTACTAATGTTACTATGTATTTTATACATAGCACATTGTTACTAATGTTAGTTACTAATGTTACTATGTATTTTATACATAGCACATTGTTACTAATGTTAGTTACTAATGTTACTATGTATTTTA
>OMLO01003897.1_pt1 | contig 12372 bp, 7 predicted proteins | sample 1674811 | NCBI WGS metagenome assembly OMLO01 (sample SAMN06265003, study PRJEB25207) | coral metagenome | isolation source: Coral host | place: Mexico:La Bocana,Puerto Morelos, Mexico | collected 2008-11-13
GGGCTGATGCGATATGATTTGCGGCCCGCCAAAATTCATTTTCGCCCGCTAGGCGCGCGTTTTTATGAGGGCAGTTTTTATTTGGCCTTGTATATTGATGATAATAGTCCATAACCATCCATACACCGATCTGTTTGAGACCTGTTAAAAGGTTTTTAAGAGCTTTAGTGACTGTTCTCTCAATTGATAAATCAGTATTTTTTTCATATCTCTTCAGAGTGGTTCATCAGATCAATTATCTTGGTTTAAAGGAAAATATTCGTGTTAGACGAGCAGGGTTTGCATTTCGTCGTCAGTTCCAACAGATCATTCATAGGTTAGTTTACTTTTACGCTCTCCTTCTCGTGCAATATCAAAATGATATTCTCCATACTTATTCCCATTAATCATTTCCATTCTTAATAAAAAATTAGTGTTACAATCAACTTCTACTAACAGCCAGCTAACATTTCTTTTGTCCTGTTTGCCGCCGATACATACACTTAAGTAGCCTTGCAAACTTTCTGCCTTAGTTAAACAAGTACTGTGCAAATCATCTAAAGATTTTTTCGTGACCTGTGTACTTGATCATGGCATTGTTTTGTAATACGATTGCCAAATTTGTTTTTATATTAAAATCGCTCTCTGACAGTTCAGGGAAGTGATCTGCAATTTTTCACACAAGTGCGTGGTTTTAATTTCGTATAAACAGAATATTGTTTACAGCAAAACAGATATAGACGGTACTACGCATGAGCAGACCATTGTTAGTAGGCCAATATTTGCAGGTCACGTGGTGGGTTCTCGGCCAATGAAAAAGAAGAGGAAAATGCATCGAATAGTAATGTCCGATATTTTGACAGAAAAGTGGATGTCTGCTTAGCCTTGTTCCGAACAGTTATCTGAAAAATACTCACTTCTCAAGATTAGTTATTTTGCGGAATTCACAAAAAAATTAATATACATGTAGTTTAATTTTGTAAAATCTTAATCAATCTAGACCTTCCTTGATTAATGTACATTTTTTAGGATTCTCTGGATCAGAACTGGCACAAAAATCTATGCCATTCTTCAAATGCTCAATTCATATTTTCTAACAGTATCACATAGAACTGAAATTTGATTAACGAGCACTCACCTCTCTCCAGAGTGATGTCTGTTTGCACTTGGCACGTTAGTAGTCAAGACAGTTGCTGTTACTAACAGCTGGTTTGGGCGAAGGGTAAAGCAATTGCTAAGAAATATTCAAGCAATCGTCTTGGTGCTTTTCCACGCAAACCTTGGGTTACTTTTAACGTTGTTGATATTTCCTTTAAGATATGGCATTATTTCCCCTGAAGTCGGTAAAGGCTGGTCTGGTGATCTAGCTGAGGGTTGTCGTATTATCATGAATGATGCTGGAATCGATTCCTCAAAATGGCAAGCTGGTAAAACAAAGTTATTCTTAAAAGAACCAAGTACGGTAAGTTTTCTGGACTCGCAGCAAGAATTAATTTCCTTTCCCCTTCACGTAAAAGGAGAATATTTTTTACAGGAATGAACAAAGGTACTGGTTTCTAAAGAAACTGTTGGGCTGGGTCAGTGGGCAAGTGCAACTCTAAGCTATTTATCAAAATTAACCTTGATTAAGATATTAAACGCAGTAGCGAATTTGTGACGACGACGTTTTGATTACAAGTGAATAAATGTATATTAAAAAGCCACGTATTTGAACTGCGAAGAAAGATATAATCGATTAGATTATGCAAAATTCTTTTGTATGCTTTCCCCACAAAACAACTGCACATAATTAGCCAGAGGCCTCATAAGGCCAAACTTGAAGCCTGGGCAGCACAGCATTAAGGTCTAGTTTAATTTTCGCGGACTCAAATTCTCACTTGATTACTGACTCGCAACTGCAGTATCCTTCAAAAGAGAATATGATAAGGTAACGGTGAAATGTCATGTACTAAAAGATTTATACAATAAGCGTTGGACTTACATCTGTATAAAAGGCAATTATTGGTGAATTGGTGGCATTTCAGACACTTGTAGGGAGGAAAAAAATATATGTATGTTATTTGCCAGCTGGGAGGTCCGTATAGTGAAAAACTGTGACCAAGGTTTTGAAAATGCTTTTAAAAAAAGTACTTTCAAGTCCGAGGTCTGAGGTCACAGTTTTTCACTATACGGACCGACCCTGAGTAAGCCGGTAAATAACTTTTTTTCCAAGTTCTCAAACTTACGGAAAAAAAAAACTCACCCAAGCGTTACTGTGACCAGACCGCGCTAAGAACCAATCAGATTGTAGGATTCGTTACCGTGCCCGCTTGGAAAAAACGAAGAATTGATATGTAGAGTGCACATCACAACTCTCTAAATCTATGTAGGAGTGAAGAAGAGGGGGAGGGGAGGGGAAAAGAGGGCGAAAAGAGAGGGGAAAAAAGGGGGAGGAGAGGCGAGAAGAGGGGAAGGGAAGGGGAGAAGAGGAGGAAGGAGAGGGAAGGGATATTTTCGGCATTTTATGGTGTACTAAAAACAAAGCCATATTCATTAACTCCAGCCCCACGGTCAAAAGATATCCTACCAACTCAATTATTTTTCCGTTCAAGAAGAAAAGCCGCGCTTTCTCTTATAGCTTAATGAGCTTGAAGATGCCAAAAATGTTATTCTGGAGAAGTACTGCATCACAATTCAACGTGTTTATCGGGCCTACAGAATAAGGAAGAGGTTCCGACAAATAAGAAAAGGTTGGTTAACGAGTAGAAATGCCAATCCTGTCGTATTTATATGTCATGTTACGATTTGATGCGGCTTAGTACGTTTTAAACAATAAAAATACAAGCCAGAATTAATTCGGTAAATTCATCTGTTCTTTATTAGATTCTTAGGGAGGCGCGGTGGTCTCATGGTTAGTGCGCTCGTCCCCGGAGCGAGTGGTCCGGGTACGAGCCCTGGCTGGGGACCTTGTGTTGTGTTCTTGGGCAAACACTTAACTCTCACAGTGCCTCTCTCCACCCAGGTGTATAAATGGGTACCGGTAAATTGTTGGAGAAACCTAACAAATTGCGGGGGAATGACCTGCGATGGACTAGCATCCTTCATGCTACAGAAACCGGGGATAAGCTCCGGCAGCTATGGTCCACTAGGATCGAAGGCTTCATTTTTTATTAGATTCTTAAAGCCCCGTCAACACCGCGGTTAGGTCTATTGTTAGCCTGCGCTATTTTCGGGCTCAGGCTCTTTTCGGGCTTCACGGATTTTTGTTTTCTGCGAAGATGCTTTTTTGTAGGCTAGCCTACCAACCACACTAATCCGTCACGAAAACGAGGCTTTTCGAAAACGTTCTTCAAACTGGAGGAATTTGAAAACGGTGGCTTTTCAGTTTTAATGTCGACTGAAAACATGAAAACAGAGCTTTTCGTAAACGATGATGTCGCGATAATCAAATGATTTCCCTGACCGAGTTTTCGTCTAACATTAATCCAAAATAACCCATGATTGTTGAGTTCCTCCTTCGCAGAAAGTGAAATCTCTGTTTTCAAATTCCTTTGACGTGGTGTGGAAGGGGCCTAATGGAGACTTCGTTTGAAGCATCTTTAATATAATCGCGAAATGTTTTTAGTCATTAATTGAAAGGGCTACTTGCAGTTTCCGGTCAATTTTTCCTGTTTCGATAATGATCAAATTATACGTTCTTCTTATGTTACTTTATGACTGTGTTGTCCTTTGGAGAACTATCGTTTTTTATTACTTAAAAGTCGTTCTAAATTAGATCGGACACATCAACTGATATTTTGTAATTCGTTTTCTTTTTTAAACTTTTGCTTTTAGGTGTTGTAATTATTCAGCGGGCCTACCGCCGACACAAGGCGCGTGATGCTCTTGACAAGTTGATAGCAATCAAGAAGCTGTTGCAAGGTAACGAAAAGTTTTGTTTTAAATTTCAGCATGAAAAAAAAAAGGAATCGTTATTGCCACCTCATTACGGGCTTGTTGTCAAGCCCATTGAACCCAACTGAGATTTAGAAATAAGCAAGCAATTTTCGTAGATGAAGGCTTATTGTAGCTATATGTTCAATATCACGTTCAGATTAGAAAGACAACTTCCACCATTTATAGATTTGTTCGTATAATCAATGTATTCTTTGTTGATATCCTTGAATCACGATCATAATCTCGCCTTGAATGTTATAAGTACTCTTGCTATGGGGGCGATCATTGGAGCTGGGGTGCTAATCAAAAGGAGTGACACTCAATGGGGAGCTCTTGCTGGAATGAAGGGTGCTACACCGAGTTATTACAGATTCTGAATCCGGCATTATGGCACAAGTAACGGTTTTGAAAATTAATGATATCTCATCTCGATTAAATCTCGTTTTCTGCAGAGTTTGGTCGAGTTTTGTTAATAAATTGTTATTAATGCAAAATGTAATTGGAATAAGCAGTTAAACAACCTTCCCCCCATGTATTGGAAACGTAGACGTCAATGTTTTAACATTCAAACTCTACGTCTTGATAGATGTTGATGTTCTTGGCAATAAAAAGAAAAGAAGGGATTCATGGGATCTGGGTTTCAAAGGAGATTACATGGACTTCCAAAATAACACATCTTTACGAGGCGTCATAGGTATGTTATATATAGGTACGGACTTGGTTACTCTTTGATATTAACAAAATGATCAGTTGAATTGAGCAACTGTGCAATTAATGGCTGGTGCGCTCTACTCCGGATCGAGGTCCGGGTTCTGGGCGAGACACTTAACTCTCACAGTGCCTCTCTCCACCCAGGTGTATAAATAGGTACCGGTAAATAGAATGCTGGGGGTAACCCTGCGATGGACTAGCATCCAATCCAGGGGAGGGGGTAGAAATACTCCTCTTCCGCTTGATGCCAGAGAAACTGGAAAAAGCTTCGGCCTGATGAGCCACTTGGTTCCTATGCAGATTTTACCTATTGTTTTATTTCCCATAGGTTTAAGCTAATGCAATAAATAATCAATGTTTATATTTCAGAGGAACCGAGGATTGAATTTGCGGCCGAAGTAAAGAAGTACTGCAGAGATGGGAAGGTAATTTTTTTATTTTTTATATTTTCGTAATACTTATCTTCCATTTCGTCTCGCTGGCTATGTTTAGCCGACTTTTTTCATTTTGTCAAAATCGCATATTTTGCTAACAGTTGCCAGGGAGTTCTCCCTGGCAACTTTGCTGCTGGAGAAAATTCGCTGGAGGTGTCGCCTTCAGTGCCCGCTGCTTCAGTCGAAGTTTTAAGATAAATTGGGAACTACGGTCAAGGAACAACTAAAGAACAGTGAATATCACCGGAGCCGGTAAAATCTGTCACCATTGACGTGTTGTCTTTCCGCTATACACTACGACTGCAATATAGATGCTTATAGCTTTTTCCAGTCTCGTTCTGATGTTAAATTCACTCAATACCATTTGAATGCGACTTTTTGTTCTTTTTGCCACAGGAACAAGATCGCATTCTTATCTTGACAGTGAATTGTTTATACGTCATCGATGAGGTTAGTGAATAACATAGTCGTACCTAGTTCGCTAACGGACATCTGTTTCTGTGTTCCGTATTGGCGATGTGCTATCCTTAACTTTCGTTTTGCTTTGTTCCATAGTCGAAAAGCAAGCATAAGCCTGGAGAAAAGGATTTCACGGTCAAACGAAAGCTAAAGATGGCCGATATAAATTCAGTGACAGTTAGGTGAGTAAGACACTTAAGACATGTATGACGCTGGCAGTAATGCTGGGTTTTTGAGTCAAATTTGCATGGAAACTTAATCAGTGTTTTTGCTGTATCAGGATGTCACAGACTTGCCGATGACGTTTTTCTGGCTGTTACTGTGATCAATGATTTATGTTGCCATGTTCGCCACCCTTTATAAAACCGGGGTTGCATCTGAGTCCACGGAATATGTTTGCCTCCTCAGCCGTTATATAGGGCTTTGTTTAAAACAATCCTGTATTATTTTATGTTTATAATGATTCCCGAAAGTAAGAACTTGACCGGGATAAGAGACGCGGTTGTTTAGACGAGAGCATGACAGCAAGACAGAATGACACGTGAGCTATGAAAGAAATTACCCCACGGAAAGTTCAGTTCACAATCCGTTTAATTTAGTTTCTTTAGAGTGTAACCATTTTAGTTTTGATAACATGGACTTCTTTAGCGGTTTTTTATGTTAGCGATTTTTTATTTATGCTTGCTTATATTTAACTGGGGAGATTTTTCTGTTCATCGTTATAAAATGAAAGTATCGGCAGATGACTATGATACAAGCTCGACTTAGTGTGTTCTACATAATATTACTTGTGCAGGAGAGTCAAGTCACTTAGAGAGTGAAATGTTTCTCTCCAGTCCTCTTTGGATTCTCTTCCTTCGGTCCTGCTATTGAAGGATCATTTTTAAAGTAATGATTTCGAAATTAAGGAAAAAAATTAAATAGTTTCATGCTGTTTCAGCCCCAATGATGACTCTTTCTTTGTGCTTCACGCCAAGGAATATGACAACATCTTCGATTGCAAGATGCTTCCTGAAGCCCTGAACAGATTAGCGGTTGTGTTTCAACTGCACCAAAACTCTGAACTAAAGCTGAATGTAACAGAGAAGTAAGGTTTTTATTTAAATGTGATTTACTGCAACGTATCTAACTAGGCGCTTTGAAGACGGAGATGTTTGGAGAATCTGAGTTTGGTCGCTTCAGTTTTTATATAAGTGGAGCTCCGGCGGCCCAAAGTGCTGGCACGCGGTGCCCCATAGTCATAGAGACCCGTGAATCGCTTTTCTCATGGTAAAAAAAGGCAAGCGGTATTGTTCGTGATCGCGTGCGCACAACGGCGGTGACGACGATGGTGAAGTTGCGCAAAATGACCGCCATACTACAGATAATTAGGTTGATAGAGAGATGCAACTCTGGTTTATAGCGTCCTTCTTTGATATTGAATATCCATATTCTATGATCAAACCTGTCAAAACAAGGTATATGCTGGCCATATCGCGGGCTCACATATAGAAATCGTCGAGGCCACGTGATTTTTTTTTCTAGTGCTGGTTTTCCCATTGGGTCGCGCATGTCAAGTTAATTTGGTTTAATCAGTGCTAGGCTGTTCGGAAGCCAGCTAACGCCAATCCAAGATTTAAAGTTAGCCGAATTATAAAGTTTTCGTTTACACAAATTTTTTTCACTGCTTTTGTTTCGCGTAGTTTGAGATTATTTAAACACAAAACAGAAGGCAAAACAATCTACAGAAAACCTCACCGCAAAGTTACAAAACCCAAATCAAAATTATTCCTTATCATGGGTTTGCTTAATCGGGCTTTGAACAAGTTTGCTTAGGAGCTCCGCTTTTAGGTTTTCCTAAATCTTATTAGCTCTTGTTGTCTAATAGGTACCCATATTTTTGGAGACAAAGTTTTGGGGTTTTCCTTGCGAGAGGGAGGGCCCCAATTTAAGTTTTTTATTCTGTTGAAAGGGGTTGTTGATTGAGATCCTTATGTATAAAAATATTCCTTTGTAATAGATTTTACAGTACTGTTGCTAAATAAAGTAGAATACATTTTATTACAGAGTCGATTGCCAGATCAAGGGAGGAGTTATCCGCCATGTTCATTTCTCAAGAACAGGGACATCTAAAGTAAAAACCTCGCCATCGAAAAAGACTTTTATCATTGCTGCAGAAGTAGGTAGGTTTTGGCAACAGGAAACAGAATTGTAAGAGAAGTTATAAATTCTGCAAATGTTGAGGTAGAAACTGTTAGATTGCTCAAATAATAAATTAATTAATTCTGGGAGGTATCGTTTATAGACCCCATGCATAAATGGCTACCAATTAAAAATTCTTTTGTATGCATTTAAATTAGCCCAACTAGCCTCGTTTGAGGATAAAAATTCTTTTGAATTATCAACTCAAAAACGAGGTTAGTTGGGCTAATTTTAATACTTACAAAAGAATTTTTAATTGGAAACCATTTATGCATAGGGTCTATATCAAAATAAAACACAACACTGCTTAACATAATTTTAATTCAAAAGAAGTGACCATTTTGGATTTCGCATAGTGTTTGGCACTACTCACATAAAAGAACCTAAACTTATTGTAAGTTAGTACAACATGAAAAACGTTTTCAAAACAATAATCAGCGACCTATCTCATCTGCTATACACTCATTTACCCCGAATTAAGCAATCATCGATGAGATTACGAAATATTTGTGGACCGAGAATCTCCGAAAATACATTCTGAACGTTTTAAAAATACCTTTCCAATAGACTTGGTGTTAGATCTAAAATAACAGTGTAAACTTTTCAAATTCTAGTCTTGTCGTGTCTATTAAATATTCTAGCAAATTCTTCATTGTAACTTTTGACATGCATTTTTATAAAATGATTGAAGACATTATTATTATTATTATTATTAATATTATTATTATTATTATCATCATCATCATCATCGTCATCATCATCATCATCATCATCATCATCATCATCATCATTATTATTATTACCACTACTAATTATTAGCTTTGGCCGATTCTTAATCAAATGACCAAGTCGTAAAAAATTAGCTAGCTTGGGTAATTGAGAGCAAGACCAAATTTATTAGTTGAAAACCACTTTCTCCATGTTTTTTTTTTCATAACTCAGTGACACATTCATCTGAAGATATCAGTGTTCCCGGACTGAGTGGTGAGAGACATTCGCGCATTAGCCTGTTTGCCGACAAAGTCGCTCGGAGACTGAGCAGTACGTACAGTGCTAACGTACCGGATCCAAGATCATTTACGGCTGTTGCCAAGGCAATATTCGGACCCTCTGGAGGAAGTCTACAATGTAAGGGAGTGTTGGTGGGCCTTCCAGAGGGATCCCTGACGTCACAAACTAAAGAAGTCTGTATTCAGCTGTGTAAGTCCAAATCAGAAGTTGTCCCACTTGGTGACACGGAAGTGATTGTCAGCTACTTAGTCGAAATAAGCCCTCATGGAAAGCCCCTCGCAGACTTTGCAGAGCTACATTTGCCAATTAAAGAAGTACTGAAGGTTGGATGCGAGCAATTTCTTCGATGGACGCCAACTCAATCAGGAGAGAAAGCTAGGTGGAGTGACGTCTATGCTCACGACCATCAGAACCATTGTGATGCAAGTCAAACAACATTTGAACTGATGGAAGGGAAGGCAAAAGTGAACACCATAGAGTTTGGCATATTTTGTATTATCTCTAGAGAACGCAGCGCTAGCGATGCTATTAAAGCGTTTAGTGGTGACGTCAGTACAACTCGTACTTATAGTTCACATGTTGCTCCGGATGAAAACACAAATCAGGTAATTATGCGGGGAAGTAGTAATACGTTCAGGAAAGGTGATACACAGACAAGAAAATCTATTGCTCCAACAAAATCTAACATTTCTGACAAGTCTGAGAGCAACACCGTTCCACCTCCACCTCCTAATCCTCCCGCGGAGCCAGCTCCTCACTTCTCTGCTTCACCTCCGCCGCCTCCTCCATCTGATCCAGCACCAACGTCTCCTTCAGCTGACGCACAGCCACCTGCGCCGCCTTCTCCATCTGATCCAGCGCCAATGTCTCCTTCATCTGACGCACCACCACCGCCACCCCCACCTCCTCCCCCTCCAGCATCCGCTTCATCTGCTGCAGCTTCAGGGGGGGACAACTCATTTGCCAACATGTTGCAAGCGCGCATGAAAAATATTATCGGCTAAAAATGTTTTCATTGCCTAATAAAGAACACGATTACATTTGCACTAGAGATACACTGTCTGAATTAAAACACGTATTAACTCAGTAAAACGGTTTTTTTTTAATATTTCTTTTTATGTGTTGTTTTTTCCAAAATAAACAAATTAAATATAGACGACGTGGAAATGAAACGGATCGTCAACTGTTTTTTACACTAACAGGGCCTTTCTGATCCATGTAGACGTCAAGCCTACCCTCTATTTTATGCTATGCGATTTTCCCTTGCTGTTTGATATACAACAGATAATATAGAAATGCAAATAAACTTCAAGTTATTATGATCTGACTGGTTTTTAGTGTCCACAGACAACATTTTTTAGAAACATGCACAACTGTGACCAGAGTCATGTTTCTTTTGCTTCCTTTATTCCGTTTTCTTCCAAAGTTAGAAAACTATCAACGTCCACTCTTCTAAGGTCTTCCAGGAAAAGATGAGAAACAATGAAAAACTTAATCGATCAATGATCTTAATTTGTGTTGGTCAGCCTCATCTGAAAGTGATGAATCACGGCTGGATAAAGTCGTTATTGGCTCGCTAAGGTTACCATCAGGAGCAACAACGCGCTTTATTTGCAGGATCATAAGACTTTATAGCATTGTACAGTATAACACATGGCTATAGTGGTTAACATAATTGCGAGTAAGCCACAAGAAAAACAAGAACGAGAAAAATGAAAATGTACTAATCAAACTATAGGTAATAACTCAATGTGTTTCAGTGTCTAGCCAAAACAGGAACCGATATGAGTTTGCAATGTAATGTTTACAAAATGTGATTAAGCAGCTGTGCAAATTAGTCTGAGGAGGCGCGGCGGTCTCATGGTTAGCGCGTTAGTCTCCAGATCGAGTGGTCCGGGTTCGAGCCCTGGCTGGGGACATTGTGTTGTGTTCTTGGGAGAGAACACTACTCTCACTGTGCTTCACTCAGGTGTGTAAATGGGTAATTCTGGGGGTAGCCCTACAAGGGACTAGCATCCCGACCAGGGGGGAATAGAAATACTCCTTGTTTCTTTATGCTATTGGAAAACGGAGATAAGCCTCGGCTTGATGGGCCAGTTGGGTCCTATGTAATTTATTCTCAAAAGTGTCATCTCTAATTGATGACTATTTTGGACACTAAAACAGAACATAAGTTTCTTCGTCGACTTTGGGACCACAAACCCGCAGTGCAAAACCTGCTATGCCTTAGGATTGTGTCTATCTACCTGTTTCAACCATACGTTTATGCTTGTGACAAAATATGGGCCATATACCTTAGGAAATTGTGTTCACTTTGCATTCCCCTGCTAAAGTTAGCTGTTTGCACCATATGAATCAAACTCAGCAAGACGTCTTGATAGGTTTAAAGGAAGATCTCAAAAATTATCGACCACAAAAGAATAGTTAATGCATATTGTACAGGCTCCGATACGCTCGGTCCTTAACGTGAAGACCTCGGGCCAATATTATCCCAGTACGGCCCTCGTGCTCAGTTAATAAGATTTATCATGACAAGTCGTTTGCTTTTTTCCCCCTTAGTTTATTTTTCACAGGTTAAGAACGTATTTGTGTTCATTCATGACACTTCCAGTAAAAATCAATTGTTTGTTATGATATGAGTGATGCTAAAAGGAGCAGAAAAAAAAATTTCTTGCGTCACCCTGTTAACGCAATTCGTTCAAATCCTTCTTGGTCAGGGTTTAGCTGTTCTGATGTCTCACTCTTAATTTTCAGGCTTAGTCGTCTTAGAATCTCCGATATTCCTTGAAGCAGAAACCCGCTGGCATTTAATTCATCGTTATCTTTTTCTTCAACATATGTTTTGGTTGTTTCTCTAGCAATAATACAAAACAAACCAAACATATTCGCCGATATCTTAACCTGTTGATCACTGAGAATCTGCAGCCTTGCGACTGGTCCCGCTAACTGCCCTTTACACGTTCCTGGAAGTACATCCCTCCATTTTGTTGGCTCACCAACTTGACTCGGAGACCACCTCAGAAACAGCTCTTGCCCCGTATTTATATCATTTTCAAGTGGTAAGTACAGTCTTGCAGGGGCTCTTAACGGATTCTGAATTGGCCCCACCGCAACGAGACTACTTGCAAATTGTTCTCCGTTTTTAAGAGGTGCAACGTCTTCTTTACAGTTGCAAATTTGGAGACAAACTTCTTTAGAATCTGTCGTTAAAGATCCATCTGCAATTTCAAGCCCAATGCCTTGACATTTTACTCCACCGCCTGATGGTCCAAATATAATTTTCATAATGGTTGTGAAAGATTCTAGATTTGTCCACTTCAGCTCCATAGGTTTTTGTAATATCTGCGCAAATGTTTCCATATTTGGACTATTTCTTCGTTTTCCCAGAGGATACGAGCTCTTTTCGTATTTTGACGCTAAATTACGAAAGAAAAGGGAAAGAAAAAGAACAGTATCACACGTAAATAATTCAAACGAATATGGTAGAAATTTATTAACTGTTTATTTATATGCTAATTGGACCATTAGTTAGAGAATTTGATGGGAAAAGATATGATACTTAAAAAAGAAGCTTTAACGCAAAATTTGGTAATCAATTGGTGCCCTAAACGCGCCAAATGAATTTGGTGCGTATAGGAGACCAAGCAAAATTCGAAAACGCATCTTTAAGAACGAAACACTT
>OMLO01003898.1_pt1 | contig 12372 bp, 14 predicted proteins | sample 1674811 | NCBI WGS metagenome assembly OMLO01 (sample SAMN06265003, study PRJEB25207) | coral metagenome | isolation source: Coral host | place: Mexico:La Bocana,Puerto Morelos, Mexico | collected 2008-11-13
CGGGTAAAATTCGCGTTCGCTACTACAAAAAAAATCAATCCGCATCAATGATTTTGTGTTCACGCCGCATATAATACGATGTCAAACTGTCCTTGCCAAACATCCACAACAAGAATTCATAGATGGAGAGAAAGGAGATGCAGGTACCAGTCCTTTTTCTCTATTGCCGCAGGTACCAATAATACAGCACAAGCCGGTGGCAGAATCTCAAAAAAAAACCTTGAGGAGAGATTGGTTCTTGCGAGTCACGGATGACAGGCGTTTCAGGTGGTTTGTTTTTCTCTCTTCGGCCTTTCCTCTGACAATCTTCCTACTACTAAATCCTACTAACTAATGAGCTGACTCTATCAATTCCTCAGCACAGAAAAAGGGTGTGGAGACAGAACGCACGCCGTCTGATCACGTTGAAGGACTAGACAGCAAGAATCAAGAATGAAGGCCAAGAGCACCGTCTTTGCTTGTTCCTTTTTTGTTAACAGCTTAGAAGACGTCATTTTGTAAGATTGTGTCGACTTCTCTCGGCAGTATTAATGCTTACTCGTGCCTTGCCGGTGGCCTTTTGGTGTTGAGAATGGACTTTTGTGGCACGTCTTTGCCTTGCTGACAATATCATCTAAAGGATACTTGAACATGCTGAGTGGGTCGAAGCGCGAGCGATCCTGGTTGGCATTGAGCGTGCGCAAATTCAGATGCTCAATGTTTGCTTGTCCTCCAGCTTTGCTCGACCTGCCCAAGGCAAAGAACCAACATCCATCCTGTCCATTAGGAGGGAAATGGCCTGTGTATGTGGAACAGTACGAGCTTCAATCAACACAATAGTAAGGGTTCAGGTTGAATCCCAACCCTAACCAATTAACAGTTAGGGTTCAGGTTCAATCCCAACCCTAACAATAGTTCGCACCTAGTTCAACTTCAACCCTAACCGTAACAATAGTTAGCAACTAGTTCAACCCCAACCCTAACAATAGTTAGCAACTAGTTCAATCTCTGTTCCTTATTAATATACACTCCCTCCTCAGTCCGCCACCAACCGCAGAGAAATCGTTGTGTTGTTTTCTCATGTAAAATGCTAGGCTTCAAATTGATTGAAAATTTCATGTCACTCCCGCCAACCCCGGAGAAATCGTTCTGTTTTCTCGTGTAAAATGCGCGTGGCCTTTATTTTGACTTGTAAATTTACATGTCACTCGCGCCGACCGCGGAGAAATCGTTGTGTTTTCTCATGTAAAATGCGCGTGGCCTTCATCTTGACTGTAAATTTGCATGTCACTCCCGCCAACCCCGGTGTGTGTTTTCTCATGTAAAATGCGCGTGGCCTTCATTTTGACTGTAAATTTACATGTCACTCCCGCCGACCGCATGTGATTTCTTTTTCCAAGGGAAAACGCGCCTCACAGGAATCGCCGGGAAGTTTCAAAGCTGGAACAAAGGCATATGTTGACCAAGGAGCACTGTAAGTAAAGGCATTGTTGGGTCATGTGACTCACACCGCACAAAACGCGTGTCACTCTTCTAAGTAAAAAGTTGACTGTCAATTTAAAAAAGCTTCCAAGAGAAGATATGATTTGTGGAAACGCATGTGTATGTATCAGAAGATGTGATTTGTGGAAACGGCGGGTAGTGAACAAACATCATCAGCAATCATGTTGTGGGCGAAGACGCGTGTGTACGTATGTAGTGGGAGGGCAGGTGGGAATGAACGACACTTGTTATTTTTTGTTCGATGTGAAAAAACTTGATTTCTGAGTTCACCCTGAGATTTCTTATGTCGCTCTATTTCTCAGTTCACCCTGAGATTTCTGTGTAGACCTCAGTGCTTTCAGCCATGGGAAAGCCTTGCCCAGTTAAAAGGTAAGTCAGACCCAGTATCTCATCAGACATCAAACCAACTAAGCGAGGCAAGAAGGGAAAGAATCAAAAAGCTTTCGGCTTAATTGCGCGCACATCAGCTGCATGGAACTGCGGCTGCTATGTCTCTGTCGGCTGATGGGTCTAGTGCCAGAACATAGCAACGGGCTTCACGCAAACCTGCGAGCTGATGCTCAAAGCATCCTTCTTCGCCCCTCGCTCCAGTGAGCGTGTTCGGATGTGCGCGCATAATGCATTTTGCCGTGGCATATGTATATGGGCTGTGCTTGTAAAGCGCAGGGAAATATTGTGTATCATGTACGGCGGAGCGCACTTGCAGGGTGTTAGCTTTGCAAGTGATCTTTCTTGCGTCTTCAATCCGTCAGAGAGCCTTCCTTTGGAATAGCGGTGTCTTGCAGGTGGATGCTGCGACGTAGCTGATGATACGGGCGTCTGGACGCAAGGAAAATCGATTGCATTTCACTTGAGATGATGAATCTGTCTGTAAAGAAATTGGCAGAGAAGATGAGAGAAGTTTGTGGGATATAGGGCACCTGCTACTGGCTGTTTTATGGTTGTCAGAGTCACAGCAAAGGAGGCAGATATATCCATGCGTTGTAGTGGGCTTATGAAGGATAGAGGGATTTCGTTCTAAATGTGCCATGTCGTGGCAGTGCGCCCGCTGTGGATTTGTCGTAGGCTCAGGGTGATGCCGATTGACAGCTGGCTGTTCGTGGACGGGTGGCTTGCCACTCCATGTCTTGAACATTGAGGCGTTGGAGGCGCGAGGCGCAGAAGAAGCACACGAAGCAGCAGAGAAAGGTGAGGCTTGTAGGACACCAAGAATGTGCGCATGAACTCTGGTTTGCCAGGATGCGCGACGGAATTAGACAGCCCAAGTCCATCGCCCAAGAACTCGGAAGGCACATGCTGTCTTGACATTCGGTTAGTGTGAGCATTGCATGGTTGGAAAGGTACAGTTGCGGCGACGCAATGTGATTCCACGTCGTCTTGTGGCCGGGTGTCGTTATCAGGCAGGTTCCCTCGTCTATGGCTTTTGTCAGCCAGTCAGCGCAGATGTCATCCGTCACTGTTTCCAGGCGACGACGCGCAACCTGCTATGCCTGCGACATCGTCCGTGCCCGAAAAGATGCATGAAATGAACGCTCTGTGGTCTGCTGCGACGGGACGGACGCAGTGAGTGCCAGTGCTAAGGCCTATCCTGTTCCAGTGTTCCTTAGGCGCTGTGCCGTCATGCGCTTGCCTATAGCGCTGTAGCAATGCCTTGCATGAGTCAAGTCTGGATGTACATGCAGGCAATGGTGGGGTGGCCAGCAGCTCGCTGGAGGGGAGTGGCGACATGGAAAGGTCTTGTGCTGAGGTGATGTGCGGTATAATAATGCGAGGGCATGTATAGTGAGCTTGTGACCCTGCTGAGGATGAAAGTTCAGGTTGCGGCTGATGTTGCGCCAGGCGCATCATGAAGGAATTTGTCTATTGTTTCAGCTTGCAACATGTTTGGGCCGCAGGTGAGGCAGACCGTGACATGATTGATGTTCGGAGCGAGTTCTCTGCTTGCGGCAGGTGCCTTGCAAGCATGTGTCATGTTGAGTTATAATACAGCATCATGTCTGCAGCGCAGCCAGGTCGCCGCAGAAGGGCGGAGGCATGGCGTGACGCTGATGCTGTTGTTGGGGTTGGCATGTGCTGGCACCACCGACCACAGGTTTGTCAGATGATCCAATTTCAGACTGGACGGCGACGGACGATGATCCTATAGAAGACTTTTCAGACGACAGGCCAAGTGTCTGGGGTAAAATTTCAGGCTGTTTATCCGAAGCATGTTTACTGTAGCGAAGCATGTGGCATGCAGGGGGTCTTGCAGTGGTGCGGCGCAGACGAAGACAGGACACCGTGAGTTGACCAGAACCCACCGTGTTTGCAAATTGTTGTGCTCAATATGTGGGGGTGTGACATGCAGGGTGTGAGGATGAGAGCATGAGCCAGGATCCGTCTGAGTCTGAGTGATGTGCTGCTGAGGCAGTATTTTAGCTGTCGCCAATTTATTGAGGGAAATCGGCAACTCGACGTGTCACAGGTCGCCAGAATTGCAACCACTGCCAGGCTGTGCAATATATGTGTTTACTTGCTTTTGCGGTAGTGTGTGCCTCGCGCCCGTGCAGGCGGAGGGGTACAGAGGCTGGAAAATTGATAATAGAGGTTTATTCAAGGTTCTTCGTTCTGAATGTGAGTGTGCTACCATGCAGGGCATGCTGTGAAGTAGTATTGCTTCCTTGCTTGAGGCGCAGCCAATTGTTCCCTGATGGTTTTGATGCAGGCTCGTGACGTCGTAGTGTGTATAGGACATCAAACAGTCAAGGATATAGTTCGATTTTGTTCACGTGTTGTGCAGGTCCAGATTTCGTACCTGGATGCAGTTGCATCGGACTGTATGGTCTGTGCCTTTGTGGTGGTGCGCAGCACATGAAGGCTTGACATTGAGTGATGAACCCTCCGAAAAAAGACAAGCGTCACGCCGCACTTGCCGCACTGTGGCAGCAGGGCTTGGTGGTTAACATCAGCAGAAGCAGGTTCAGACTGGTGTCATTAAGATTGGTTCAGAAGGAAAATATTCTGCAGAGTTTGCGGTTCAAGTCTTCTTTCTCAAAGTTTCTTTCTCGATTCTCGATCCAATGGCTTCTTCCACGCCTGAACCAGTCCGAACCAGTGGGTCGCCACTCGGAGCTATGGAAGTGGCAGCCACATCCATAGACCAGACACCAGACAGCGAAAGGATTCGCCGGTGTTTGGAGCAGGAAGTGGCGGATGCGGCGCCGGAGGAGGTCCAAGAGGGTATGAAGATCCAAGCGGACGCGTGTTGCACTCAGCTGAGAGACAGTGTCTTTGTTCCTTTGCAAGGATTCGGTGGGTGATTCGTTCATGTTGAATGCATTGTTAGGTCCATCCTCGCAGGGCTGGTGCCTCTGGTTGAGAAATGTGTGGAGAAAAATGTTGATGAGGGCCAGCTAAAGGCTTTGACGCCTGAAGCCATTGCGTCTTTATACTCGCCGGATCTATTTGCCTTGGGTAGTGGCTACCAAGCTTTTAGTTCTGGAATTGAGACGGTCCTTCGCCAGGCTTTGGTCAATCATGGCTCAGACGAGCTTGGGCCTGGCACTCAAGCAGAAAGGGTGCATGAGTGGGGGCAGCACCGCATATTATACTTAAGCTTGGTCACCATGCTAGCAATATCTGAGGCATTTGACCGAGCAGGAGTGCCAGGACATTTGGAACTTTGGGACCAATGGGAAACAGTTCCTGAATGTTCTAGGAAATGCTCGCATTTCTCAGATCGCACGCAGCTTCAATTGCACGCCCTTGGCAGCATGGTTGCTGGACTGTGTGTTTAGCGGCCTGCTGCATCCAGCTGGGTTCAAATGTTGGCCGACGGCCAATGCGCCCAGGGTGCGTTCAGAAGATAGCATAGCTAATGTACCTCAATGGGTTCACGAGGTTCTAGCACAAATTCAGGAAGACGCCGATGCAACCATTGCAGGGGAGCGCAAGGTTGACATAATGGAGGCGGTGTGTGTCGTGTCATTGGGTGGTGCTGCAAAGACCCATCTTTTAGACTTCTTCTACAGGCTTGTTCAGCGTTTGGAAGCACCGAAATCATTATACGTTCAAGGACGCGACCCAATGAGGCGAAATGTGGGGAATTTTTCCGCCCTGGCCATAATGGCCAAAAAGCATGGGAAGGTCGTGTATTGCCCGGATGAGTGGGGGCTTGCGATCATGCCTGCTAGGGGCGCATCTGCAAAAGGTACATCAGCCACCCAAATGATGACCATGCAGGCCACTTGTCAGGGGTGTCTATAGACAGAAGCTGTGTTACATCATGGATCCAAAATTGATTAGATTTGCGGGTTTTTACGTTAGCTGGGTCGCATCCGCGGTTCCATCAGGAATTGATTAACTTCCTCACGCCAGCTGGTGGTGGCATGGTTGGCGTCAACGTCGACAGGAGAGACCGCAGAAGCCGGACATGGCGTGTTGAGTCAATAGTGCCGTGTTAGTTTCTTCTGTCAGGACCTTTGACTACGCCAATGGCTTGGCGACAACATTGCAGCGCGATCGCCTGCAGTATTACATGTTTGAAGACCACTCGGCGGCAACGTTCCGAGTGAGGAAGGCCTTGGTCCCCGAGCGACTTCTCTTCGCCACCAGTCCAGACGTTAGCAAGGCCGGGAATGCTGAGATTTGCTGCCTCACATATGTGTTGACAGCAAGCATGCCTGTGAGGTTTCTGTGTCAAGTCAGCTGCATTCCCTGATCACTGATCGTCGCAAAAACATTTGGAGGAGTTCGCCACGACACTGCAGACGCGCAAGTACGAGTTTCTTCTTGATGCAGCGTGGCTGCGGGACCCGGGCAATGAATATGCGGAGTCTGCAGAGCCTGTAATGCGCAGCGAGCTAGATCTTGAAGCATATGAGTTGGTCCGGGGCTTATCCAGAGTCTTTGTACCGGGAAAATGAAGACAGAGTCATTAGGGACATGGTGTCGCAACATGTGCCGCTTTTGCTGTCAGGTTCAGGTGGTGTGGAGGAAAATCAAAGAGGGCATGAGGGAGTATGCTGTTCGCGGGGACAAGGTAGTCCCCTTCCTTCTCAAGTTTCGTGATGTGGTGGAGCGCCTTGCGCACCATCTGATGGTGGAACGCTTGGTCACAGTTTCTGAGGTGCAACTGCAGCATGTGGAGTTTGAATGCTTCTTGAAGTGCTGATTTAATAGGAGTTTGTGGGATTTCATCACGGCATCGTCTGACTGCAGCCGCAGGTCGTTGCGGCACTGGCGACGCGAAGGGGAGAGGAACAATCGACGCCTGAATGGGACTGGGTTGTGCGGAAAATTGACGTTCGAGGCGCTATCAACGTCTACTTCTCGTTGCTCATGGCTGAGCGCTTTGTTGTGAACGTGGGGGAGGTGGATCTGAAGAAGCATGCCTTGTGCCCAAAGTAGCTTGATTGCACAAGAAATACGGACAAGCGAAGTTAGTCATTTAGTAAGGCAAAAGTATCTACTTCTTTGGCAGGTGCAAGTCTGCATCCATGGCAGTTCCCTCGACTGGCGCTGCGGATGTTGGAGATGTGCCGGCTGCTGCCATTCAAGGGGCAGCCACCCTGGTGTTTGCAGCTGTTATTGTAAAATTTGAGTTGGTCACGTGGCAGATTGTGAAGCCACGCCTCAGGCCATCACAAAATCAGGCATCTATGATTGTGGCGTTGGAGGTGTTACGGAAGCAGGGAGCATTGGAGATGGTAGAGCGTCTTACAGTGGTGGCAGGTGAAGGGGAAGGTGTCCACGAGCAGCCGGGGCGCAAGAAGCGTCGTTGCCACCAGCTTGCCATGAGCAATGCCATGGATGAGCCATGTGTGAGCGTGAAGCGCGGTGGCCAAGAATCATTCCCAAGCTTCAAAATGAAGCCACTGTGCGACTGGCCAGCAAGCAATCCAGTGTTGGATGCCATCAAAGCTGAGCACAACCGCCGGGAGCAAAGTAGGCAGCCAGCCTCCAACCGTTCAACGTGAGCAGGGACGTGTTGTCACCTAGATGCAGATATATGGCAGAGAGTATATATGAAGTTGAAATGACAGTTGATGTGACATCGCAACGCATGTTAAGTGTTGCCTTTGCAAAAAAGTATACATGGTCAATTTTGTGTCTTAGAAGTTTTGCGCTGACCTTTGCGCCTGAGACTTCTGTCGGCTATAAATGTTGCTGGAAAAAGAAGATGTTGGGCCGGATTTACCATGGAGAAGTCGAAAGAAAGTTCGGGTCACGCAGAGGCTTGGTGCAGCTGAGGCTTGTGCGGGTATAAACTTGAAAGACTGTCATGTCCGGCTCACAGCACGTAGACCGAGCAGGAAGCAAGTTTCAGTTTTATGTGTGGCGACCAGACAAGAAGAGTCAGTAGTGACTATACTGCTATTTCAAGTGAGTTGCAAGGCACAAGCCTCGTTTCAGAATGTGTGGCAAGGGCGCGGTATAGACATCACATGTTGGCCCCTCGGCCGGTGCGCCGCGTGCCCCCGCGGCGGGTGCGAGTCTGAGTCTAGCCTTGTCATGTTCGAAGTGTTGGACATGTCCGACATTTATATCTTGTAGGTAAATGTTGTGGCCAACCGGGAAAGCCATGAAGAGAGAAAGGACGAGGCACGGGACATGGTACATCCGTCTAGACTTGCTTGTGTTGCACGTCGTAAGGAAGAGATCACCACAGAGGCAGGTCCATCAAGCCAAGCACGTGTTGATTGTCATGCAGGTGGCGGTGTCTCTGCGGGGCTACATTCAGTCGAAACCAGCTGGATGATTGTATCGACTGTTGGCTACAGCATGGGTGTGTAGCCTTGCAAGCGAAGTTAAGAGAGGCTGTTCCAACTTCTTCGCAGCCGGGGCAGTGTGGACTGTGGTTGAGGGAAGGTGAAATTTGTCCAGCTTGTGGAAGCAGAGAAGGAGGATGGGTATGTGGTGGATCGTCGGAGCATGTGGCGTCGTGTGAAGAGGCGGCCGTAGTGTCAGGAAATTGGACTGGCTTGGTTGTTGATAGGTCTGGAGCTTTGATGACAGATGTCCGGCGATGCTGCGTGCACTTTGATGGGATCTTCCGGCGTCGAGACCCGGGCATCAAGGCTGTGCAAGAGCATCTAGTTGCGCGTGGGAAAGCTGCTCGTCACTATCTGGCTCGCATCGCTACCTGGGAAAAAAGTGTGCGTGTGGAGCGCATGCCAACATTTGAAGAGGGGATGAAGGCGAGGGCTGGTCCAGCGCTCCCAAACTTTTCCAGTCGCATCAGAGCTTTCACCCGCGTTGGCGCAGCACTGCCTCCTGCTACCTGGTTGCAGCAGCTAGCTTGCAATTCCAGCAGCACCATGAGAGCTTTGCCCAGTGGAGAGAAAGACCACATGCGTCTAAGACGTGGGTCCGTGGTCGTTGAGACTTTGAGTGGCGATGGGCAGGTCATCATGGCCATCGACCGAACCACAAAGAAGGTCCAGGTAGCGCACGTGGAGCATTGCGCAGGATGCCCAAGGCACCCTCGGTGCGTGTGCTACCACGTACATCAGTACCAGGTGCAGTGGAAGGACATGCAGGATATCAAAGGCTTCGTGATATGTTTGACACCAAGATTCGGTTGGAAACATGACTTCACGTTGCCTTTGTCCAAAGTGTGCTGGCGCCGCGCGGAGCTCTTGGGCAATTTGGAGGACTTCTGTGCGGCCCTGAAACAGTCGTAACTACTTTTAAACATGTTGGGAGTGGAGGAAAACAAACTGGAGCTGAATATGTTTGGTGCTTGCTTCTTGTGATGCTTGCAGGACGTGCTGCTGCAGCGACAGCTTCTGAACCAGCATGTTCCTGAACATGTCGACCTTCGATGCGCAAAGTTGCTGCACATGTGCCGTGCCGGGATGGACCTTTCTCCTCAAGATTTTCGCGCTTTGAGGCGGGGAGGGTGATGGAAAGTGATTTTGTGTCCAGCGTGGAAGAAAGGTTATAAATGCATTAAGATCAACATCCCGAGGCAAACTTTTCCAGTCAGAGTATTGTGGTATCGAGATGGTGGAGGCCGATTGGTGCCAGTCAATGGATGTAAATGTGCATCATGTGGTAAGCCTTTGGTGTCCGATGGCTTCTGGTTCCCTGCAAAGCTAGGACTAAGCAAGGAGACAATGTATCATGTGATTGCGCCGCGAGTTCAGTGCGTCAGATGTAGGAAAAAACGGCACAGCATTTTTGTTGACGGATCCGTGCAACCACCACAAGGGAGTGAACAAAGCTGTCGCATGGATTGCCTTTTGAAGCGAGTGGTGGACATGGATCTAACTGACTGGCTTTGCCGCACCTTCCGAAAGCATTGGAACCAGGAAGCTTTACGAGCTTCTTACATGGACTTGATCGGAACAATGCACAGGTCAAAAGAGATGCCACCGAACCTGCTCAAAATGATGTTTCTGTATTTCCGGGGTGGTGTTCCGAGCGCGAGGCAGCTGGCTACTATGGTCTTGTTGACCTTCCAGCACCAAGAGTTGCCGACTTTGGAACACGAAGTCCGCTGGGTTTGTGCTAGGTTCGGGGTTGTGGTTGCAACCGATGGCTCTTCAGCTCCTTTGCAGGAAGCCCGACGCTACGTGCGCAAAGAAGAGCGAAAACAGCAGGGAAGCAGGGGGCCAGGTGCTGCAATCAGAGCTTTGGGTTTATTTGATATCCCTCTTTGTCCACCTGTCTTTGTACCAACGGATAGCCGCGGGGCCGCAGCCGAGTTGATGGCTTTCATTGTCAGTGAAGCTTCGATGGTAGATGCAGAGGCTTTGCCCATTGGCTGGGTGCAAGATAACACAGAAAGTTTGTGGGCAAGCATGGTACATGTTGTAACAAAGCTGATGCATGCCCATACAGAGGCTGGCAGAATTGTGGTTTGTTCCGAGTCGAAAGAAGTGCAAGGCTTCTTCATCGGCATAGACCCCAAACATGTGGAGTGGCGGCTTCAAGACGCGTTGGATACAAGATCTGCGGATTTCCTGCAGGCAGCGTGGGCGCTCCGGACACTCTTCAGCACGTTATTCAATCCGTCTGTTCATGATGACGTCAATGCACCTCAGGAAGAAGCCGTGGCTGAGAGCACAAATCCGGAGGAATGGGTATCTGTGTGGTGCGCGTGGCTTCTCAATGACAAAGTCGACAAACAAGTTGCTGCCGTGGGCAAAAGTGTCACAGAGGCTTACAAGCAATCTGTTCGAGGTGAAGGGCAGGCTTTAGCATTGTGGCGGTCAGATGGCAAAAGGCCGCCGCGAGCTGTGGTATCCAACTTCTTGTCTGCGATTGGGTGCGGCAAGTGCAAGGGAGAGCTATGGGATGACAGAGACCGTGAGGCTTCTTACATGGATGAGTTGCAGGCTTTCTCGGCATGGTTTGCAGTGCCTATGGCGGCTTGGAATGTACTTTATATTGAAGGCAAGGCTTTAAATTTTAGTATGTGGTCTGCTGTTTTTGTTGTTTTCATTCCAGGAGATCAAAATTGTAGGTTTGTTTGTGCAGAGCGAGGCACGTATGAACGCACGCGGGAGTGCGGGTCAATATAAACAGTTCCGTCGAAAAGCCAAGCTTGTGCGAGAAGATGCAGAGGTGGTCCATGCTCAGTACATGTGTGCTTTGAAGGCATCGTGGCAGAACACTTGCCGGCTACAGTTGCGCCCTGTTGTCGTCAAGGCTTTGGTCGCTTCTCATGAGCCTTGGATGCAGAAGTGACAAACCGAATCAGTCGAAAGCAAACTTGTTGGCAGCAAAAAGCTAGACTATAGAATGAAATCATTTCTGTTTGGATTCAGTTCAGGACTTGAAAGCAATGTTGCTGGATATATGGGGACGTGGCGCTATGTCCCTCGGAACCACTGCAGTGGAAAGGGCATGGTGGCCAGACCATGTCCGAAACATGAACAGAACCGCGCGCTGGGCAACCTCGGCATGGAGGCAGTATCGGGCCGTGGTCGCCTGGAAGCAGGATGTGATAGCAATCTTGCGGAAGGTTGAAGAACCTTTGAGAAAAGGGCGTTCTGGAAGCAAGTTTCTTCATTCTTTGGACCAAACTCTGGCATTGCTACAAGGACAGCCTCGTCAACCTCTAAGATTGGGAAAGGCCGCAGGCAAATTAGCAAGGTCAGACAGGCCCCGAAGGCCGGAACGAGGTGAAGTCTGTCCGGGACGGTGCTTGCATTTGGACTTGGAGCTTGCAGAAGATGAAGGTCTGCCTTGATAAGTTAAGTGTTTTTGTGGTTCTAGCATGCACTTGGAGAGGTTGCGTGTATTATTAAATACTTTGTATGCTGACAAATGCCAGGCCCTGAGGACTTGGAGCTTGCAGAAGATGAAGGCTTGCCTTGAATAAGTGATTATGTGATTTTGTCTGTTCTAGCCTGAACTTGGAGAGTTTGAGTGTTTTATTGCTTTGTATGCTGACAAACGCCAGGCCCTGAGATGGAAGAGGCTGAGTGCAGGGAGCCCAGCAAACAGCAGTGTGCGGATCCAGTTGGTGGTGTATTCGCAGCGAATCAAAATGGAATCGCCGTTGAGGATGGAGCAGAGCATGGCAGCTACAGAGCCGAGGCCGTGGGAACGTTAGCGTGCACTCGCGTATACTTGTTGCAGCCGCTGGGCCAGCGTCTTGCTTTCGTTGTGGCATTGACACCAATGTGCTCCCAGTATGTCGCTAGTTATCAGACATGTGACGTACCCACCTGCCTCAATTCAGAAAGACCATGTAATCTGTGCATCTTCAAAAGGGGCTGCCAGGGTCAGGGCACAAACTTTGATCCAAACTTGGACCTTTACCAGGTTCTTGCTCTGGGAGTAAAGGCAGTCAAGGCTTTAAGACCATTGGCAACTGATTGAAAAACATCGGAAGAGCCAGCGCCGTTGAGGGTGTTAGATGTTTGCACCTCACGGAGATTAGGCTACTGCGCCAGT
>OMLO01003899.1_pt1 | contig 12371 bp, 9 predicted proteins | sample 1674811 | NCBI WGS metagenome assembly OMLO01 (sample SAMN06265003, study PRJEB25207) | coral metagenome | isolation source: Coral host | place: Mexico:La Bocana,Puerto Morelos, Mexico | collected 2008-11-13
CCGACCGGTTTCGGAAAAAGTTTGATCTATACGATCTTTGCTTTGGCGAGCACAGATTTGCGGTCTGCGAAGACGTCATCTCCACAGCATTTTGCACTTTTCTTGCACAGACATTTGATGTCCTTCGCGAGTCCACGGCATAAAAACATTTACCGCCGTAATATATGAATTTTTGAAGAAATCACTCAATTTTTGTTTCAGATTATTACGACAAAGTCTACACAGTCTACACACGTCGCTGGTGGTTCTTTCTTTGAATCTTGGCCCGCGTTTTAAAGACTTTTTTTTGGCGTATCCACCTCCATCGGCCATCGAAGCACTCATTAGTTTGTTGTTATGTGTGCTTTGTGATGATTTCGTGATATTCCCACCCGGGCCGCGAAAAGGAGTCAGTTAGTTTGAACTACATCTCCTTTTCTATGATTGGTTAATTTAATCTCATCATCAAAGGCGATAAAAGTGGGCGGCATTCAAAAAGGGTAAGAAATGAGGCAGGCGGGAATTTTCCTCACGGCTTCGCCGCTCGCGAAAATTCCCTCGCAGGCAAAGCCTGTGAGGTAATTAGCGGCTGGCTTCGCAGCAAAAAGTTTCGCGCGCGCACCCACTCCCGCCAGCTACGCAGGCTAATTATTATCTGAACTATTTTTTAGGTATTGGTATAACTTGTAAATAGGAATTTGAATGAACTCAATAAAGTTGCTTTATATGTATTATTATTATTATTATTATTATTATTATTATTACATAACTATTGTTTTTATTATTATTATTATTATTATTATTATTATTATTATTATTATTATTATTGTTAGTTAGCATAGCATGATTGTCTGGGTGAGGGTAGTTCTGAAAACAACTGTTGTTAGTGACTGAGATGATGATAACCTGAGCAGAATTCATCTTCAGAGTCAAGTGAGTAGTGTTTGTCAGCCAATACCATCATGGTTGAAATGATCAGACTTTTTATCTCATTGCCTGACAAACATGTTCATTTGACTCATAAAGATGACTTCCGCTCAGGTTACTGAAATGTCAGTCACCGATAACAGTTCTTTTCAGAACTACACTCACCCAGATGATCACACTATACAAACTACTGATACTCCTAAATTCAAACCATTTGCTTTTAATTATTAATATTGTCATTATTACTATTGTTACCATAACTATACCAACCTGCTAACATCGATGAATTCTTTATAAAGGAGAGGAAGTATTGTAAGAGTTGCTTCTTTTGTGCCACTGATGTTTTTCTAATGAAAAGCAAAATGAGACAACTTAAAACACTGTACATGAATTTTCAAAAAGGGACATTTTTGGCTGCTTTTTAAGTTACACACAAACTCTAAAGTTCTATGCCCTACAAGCTACATGTACATGTATGAAGCATTTTGCCACTGCTGCCAATCATACTCCAATAATTATATCATAATTATTATAATGAAAGTCAATGAACCTTGTATAATTGGAAGCAACAAAATGGATCCAAAAATATACATTTACCACGAATCTCAACCCACAAATATGGTGTTTTTATCCCATTGAAATTAGCTCATTTTTCTTGAAAGATCTGCCAAGATTATTTAACTAGAATTTAATTACACATATAAATTCCATTTTCCCATTCACAACAGAATCCAAACCAATAAAAACATTGCACCGTGAGAACCCAAAAGGAAGATGTTGCATGTACCATACATGTACAGTGGAGCATATGGATTACATAATAATATATATGTTGTAGTTAAAAATTAAATTCAGGTAAAAATTAAATTCCTTTGTCTCTTAACTCTACTTATTCATTGATTATAAATAATTAGGGTTAGAAGACAAAGGAAATTGAGAATCCAACTAGATTAAAATAATTTTTAACTGAATTTAATTTTTAACTACAACATATATATGTAGTACAGTGTACATAGTATGTCAATTACATGAAGTAAACAAAAAATTCTGATTAAAGTTTTCTTCACATTACTACAAACAGTAACTAGTAAGAGTAAATCATGTAATTACAGCATACTGATTAGAAAATGAAGTTTATATTAAACTGACTAAATATAATTGCATTTTACAATGGAAAACAAACTTTTCTAACTGGATCTGTCATTTCCCACAACTTCTCAAAAAGAAGCTTAGGATAGCTGGAAAGTCTTGGTTTCTTGCTAGCAGGCTCATCAGAATCCATCAGTTTTTCTTCTTGCACCTTTAAGGCCTGTGGATACTCTGGCATGTGATCTCTGTAACATAATTTAAACTAAATAAAAATGTATGTACAGTACTGTATTTACCCTGCAACAATGATCAGCTGCAGGGTTTCTGTTTGTGGCAGAGCCATCATGTTACCACCATGAAGATCTCTCTAATGTCAATACTCCAGCTTGGAGATTTATTATTCATAGTACACAACTGTACAATTCTGTAGATCTGTGCACACTGTAAGTGAAAAATTATATCAATTTCTGACTAATGACTTACTTGTGAAAGAGAGATTTTGTCAATGCTAACTCCACCAAATTAGTGATATCTTTGGTCTTTTTAACATGCCAATTCTCCAATTGATCTCCAGGGTGATCCATTATATTAGAATTGCTGTGCTTGAAAGCACCCTTAAACGCATAGTGCAGGATGACTAATGGCTCAAGAAGTTGTTGGCACATGGATGTAAAAACCTACAGAAGGACAAGTACAAAATATGAATTACCGGTATTATCCATTATAATCCATCAAATATTTTCACTAATGCATGGCTGGTCTAAGTGTGTCACCTGATTGAATCATTATATCCCATCTAGAACTGTGATATTCTCCAATTTTCAAAACTGCGTGTTTTGCAAAAAATATTGGAGGAAAAATAAACACAATTTAGTGCAAAAGTGTGCTTGGATATTTGCCCTTGGGTATTATCTGTTCTTTAAAGCTCATAGTTTTCCTCAAGCTACACTCTCAGAAAACTGTTCAATTCTTGCAGGAACAGTTAATGTCCATGGACAAATATCCTTAGGCTAGCATATTCTTGTGCCAAATGGAGGCTAATGTTCATTTATATGGCAGCTTGGAAGACATACATGTATGCACTACTAGAGGATCATACAGAAAGGCGACCAGGTACGTGGCTCTGTACAGTAACTTCTGGATGCCATTCCAACATTTTTTCGGCGTCACAAGACTCAAAATTACTTTGACAGACAATAATAACATGCACACCACCCATCCCCAACCCCAGTCTTTCATTCTACCCTACCCTCTCTTCGGTATGTAGCCTCTTCTTTCCCACCCTCTTTACTAGGATCCCACATCAACTCCCAAAATTTAACGCTGTACCAGTACTATCTCAGCTCAATTTCCATCACTCTCAGGTCTAGCAGCATTTGTACTACTCCCATTGTACAACAACAGTTTTCATAACTGCACATTGTATGTTGTACTTGTTTTTATCTCCACTAGTCTAGGCCATTCAAGCAATTACTAGAAATTTCCTTATTTTAATAATAAGTTATTGGCCCCCTGCCCTCCCCCCTCTTTTCCTTTTTAGATGAAAGTCAGACTGCTGGAAAAAATGTGTGCAGATAATTAGGGCTAGAAGACAAAGAAAATTGAGAATCAAACTATGTTAAAATCATTTTAACCTGAATTTCATTTTGACCTACAACATTTAGAAGTACTGTCTTGAAGCTTTATTTATTTTCTAAGCACTTTATTGTGCACATGTAGAGAATGTACAGACCAGACCAGAAAGAACTGACTCATAATATATAGCAGCTGTAAGTTGTTCAATGTAGACTGTGTGTGTCTATACAGTATCTTACATGTTGCTTCAGGTAAAATCTCAGTTTCATTGCCAGCAAGATAAAATAATGTACATGTAATTGTATACCTTCCGTTGATTGGCTTGCTGTCTTTGAATGAAAAGATACTTTTCTAAGCAGACTTGTACCAACAGATGGAGCTCTTTGGATTGTTCCAAACAAATTGGTGCAAAAAATGACAGTAATGCTGATAAGAAAGACACCTGAAATAGAACATAAAAGTAACAATAATTACAAATGAATGTGCAGTTAGACCTCTGCTGATGGACGCCACTGTACTGTTACACTTAGTCATAGCCCCAGTCACATGCAAAAGCACTTCATTTTTAACCTCCTTTCAGGCCTTAGACACAATGTATCCTTAAAAAGAAGGTTTAACTGTACATGTAAATTAAATTAAATTAAAATTAAATTAAATTAAATTAGCGTGATAGGCAGTTCTTTGTTCTCCCCAATTCCTTCTAACGCAGGGGAGTCTAAGATTGACTTTATGTCTGGCATGTGATATAATTATGCTGAGGTTGTTGTGTTACTAAAGTCAATTCATGATTTATAAGTCCATTTACTAGACATTTGTATACATGCACACATCTTCGCTGGAAACACCTTCTCTCTAATGGTATCCTCTTCAGAGCCGCTAATGCATGCAAGTATGCATGCTTACAGTTCACATGGCAAAAACCTTTTTTTAACTAACTTACCCTTTTACCCATTTTTAAATATTTATAAATAAGGCATCAATCTGAATTACTCACATAACTTTCAAATTTGGCCAGTGCAGAGGCTGCAAGTTGGGGAGTAGACATAACAGCATAACAACAGCTGATGATGATACTGATAGAGCTTCCATTGTGAACAGGATCTGTACATGAAAATATGTCTGCAAATACCTAGTAGGAGAAATTAAGACTTCAAGTGACAAACAAGCCAAGTATAATCATCACTTCCATTTCTCTGTATAGAGTGTGGGACCGGAAATTTTACTTCTGCGAAACACACACCACCAGCCCTGCCTCTACCCAAGAACAGTAACCCATTGCTCGTTTGTCACTGCCTTACTCCTTACTTATGTGGGACATCTTGTGCTTTCCCTTTAGTACCCACATCACCAATGTAAGTTAAATAAGATTGTATGCTTTACTTTGAAAATTGCCAAAATTTTCACAGCAGTTATGAATTGACCAGCATGCGAACTAATGCTACAAATAAATTTACAAACCTGTATTATTTGTGGTTTCAGAGTGATGGATTGTTGTGATTCAGCAAAAAGTTCTTTGCTCTTTACAGCATGAAGTAGTAATTCCCACAGACCATTTTGCACCTGGTTGTTGGCTTCACTGTCAAATAAAAATCATACCCTTTAGGGCCAGATAAGAGAGTACTCTTTAGGCTTTCCCACATGCAATAAGCTACATGCAACAACACCTACCAGTGATGCAACACAAGTTGCTCGGTCAACAGTTCAAACCCACTGCAATTTGCTAGGGATTAAGTTGTACATGTTCAGAGTTGTAAATAGACAAAATTTGATGTTTCCAGCTCTTACTTCACGCCTTTCTTGTATCCATTGAGAATTTCCTGCATAGTCCAGTCAAGAAGAACTTTCTGTTTGTTTGGAATCATGCAGTCAACAGAGTCCCAGGCATCTTTTGCCAATGACAACTTCTCATCCCAAAAAACTGTGGAGTCTTTTAGCTTGGAATAGATTCCTGTTATAATATATGCTATAATTGTCACTCTCATAGTAAATACAGTGTTCTACACTCAAATCTTAGCTTCTCGTCTGTCATTTTACTTTATCAACTACATATGTTTTTGTTGTATTATTGAACATCTAAATTAAAAGTTTAAAAATGTACAGCATCTTGTGTCACTGTCCGATTATAAGGTACAAGGTAGCGATTCTTCAGTTCTGGACATACTATTAATTTAAATAAAAACAGAGCATTGGAGAAGCTGGGTAACACTAAAAAGTTACAATGCGTGTACCAGAATTTACAACTAAGAACGTCCTTCAGTTGTACTTGGTGATACATGTGCTTTTTGAGAAAGTGAGGATATTCAAGGATTTGTGGATTTATTCCAATGCACATGCACATGTACAAGCAGATTAGGTAATTTAGGGGGTTTTGCTGCTGAATTTACCAAAACGACACACTGCATCATTACCTTTTAAAATTGACTTCATTATTTAGCGAGAAATTGTGCCCTTGGGATAAATGAAGTGTTTCCTACGAACTCCTATCGTCCGTCCGCCATAGTTATTCACGACCGAGTGATAGACTGGGTCGGAGTTGCATATGCAACTGCTGTACCGTCGCGGGCGATCGAGGTCACATGCATAAGCTAATTAAATATTGGAAACATAACACACGCAGAAGAGAAAGCGAGACAGCCTCCCAGGATGTCAGTTTTTAATTTCATCATTCTGATTGGCTTTGCCATTTTTGCCATTCAGTATTGGCTAAGGAATAAAAGTTATATTTTTGAGGCAGAGGATATCGCTAAGATGGCAAAGCGGCATGTCGGAAACAGTAAGTGTTTTCATGAATAATTAATATATATACGATAGTCTGCACTCTGCACTCTCCAAATGGTGCTATTATTATTTTTATTTTATACCGTGCCATAGAAAACATAGCCAACCAGAATACAGGACGCCGTTGTATATTCGACGGTAATGCACCCAACCTCCCCATCTTGCGCGCGTGTATAGTCTCGTTTATTTATATATGGATTTAATCAAGCCTAAAAGCAGTGCTCCTGGGCTGGGTTGTTCAAAGCCCGATTAAAGTAACCCAGGACAAGTAACCATTTGCATACCAGAAAGAAATTATTCTTCATTTTGTTTTGAATCTTAGGGTCAACCCGCTTCCAAAAAGCGCGACTCTGTCTTGAGCCCACTATCCAATTGAAACCAGCTTTTGGTCAGCGATCAACTTAAAAAGTAAGGTAGTTACGTGGTGTCTCAGGACATATATTGGTTTGAGACCATATATGGTAAATGTTTACATAAAAGAACGAATCAACGATCAAAAAACTATATGCACAGGGGGGGTCACCAGTAACACCACGTATCTAGGAAAAGTAACATGTTGTACTTGAGCCTGTGACGTGGCATGTTCTGGTCTCCGGATACATTGTTTTGATAGGTGTCAATTGATCATAACCTAGACCCCTCAACCTCAAACAGGAAAAATCAGCAAAAATTTACAGATTGATCGACCAGCAATCAAAACCAAGTAAGCACAGGCTCTAAGTAAGAGAAATTATTATATGCCAAGCTCCATGAGCGGGCAAGATGAACCGAATCTCGTGCTGTGATTGGCTACCCGAGCAGGCAAGATGGAGCTATCTTGCCCGCTCGGGATACAGGCTTTGTCCCACAAGGAAAATTTATCATGTTTTGGTGTTTTGTCCCATATAATAAATCCTTTATTGACCAAGCTTGTTTGGTCAAGATGGCTTGATATTGACCAAGTTCTGTGTTTTTGCGTGTTTGTATGGACAGAGATGAAGTCGAGGTCCATAAACATGCAAAAAAAGAACTTGGTCAATATCCAGCCATCTTGACCTCACACTTGGTCAATGACCCACACATATTTTTTTTCCAGATTTACTTAAAACATGTGTGCACCACAACACAGAAATAAACTTTATTTTTACAGCTCAAATCTGTGTTTCTAGCTAACGGACAGATGAAGATCTGGCCCCAGTTGTTCAAAGGGTGGATAATGCCCCTGTTGTTCAAAGGGTGTATAACGCTATCCACCGGATAAATCACTATCCAGTGGATAGTGTGGTTTGTTTTGCCAAGACTTATCCAGTAGATAGCGATTTAAACAGTGCATAATGTTATGCACCGTTTGAATAACTAGGGCTAACAGCTTGGTTTGTTATGTCGAGCTGTGAATTTTCAAGGAACTGGTGCGAGAAACTCACCTAAGCAAGACAAAAATAATATTATAAAAAAAAATTACCCTTCATACAATGGCTGCGATGTTGCGCGCCTGTCACCGTTGCCGTCATTGCCATGCGTACATGATCACAAGCAATTCCACTAGCCATGATAACCATGAGAAAATCAATTCATGGGTTTCCTTTGCTTACCTATATGGGTATGGAGCTCAGCTTGGCAGCCCAAAAAGAGCTCCGCTATAATTGTGTTGGCAACTGTATTTTCTATGGCATGGATGCTCTCTCTAGTGGTATACCATGGAATATCCTACTTGTTACTTGTATTTTCTTGGTATTCTCGCTTGCCTAAAGGCTAGTGTATACTGAAAAAGTTCAAGTGGCTCATGGCATATCCCACTTGAGAGCATTGTATAACTAGTTTATATTTTTCATAGACCAAAAGCAAAGCATAAATGCAAAGTTTACAGAGATAGCACTGGAACTTGAACAGAAGTATCCTGGTCATATCTTGTCTGAGGGGGATAGAGAATGGCTGTTTATGAATGCAGGTGGCTGGATGGGATCACTGTATATATTGCATGCATCTGTTACTGAATATGTCCTGTTCTTTGGTACAGCAGTTGACACACAGGGACACTCAGGTATAGATATAACCTTAACAACTATTACCTATTGGGGCCCTTCTATGGAACAATTTGCCCCAGCAAATGAGGGATGTTGGCTCCATTGGGTACTTCAAACAAGAAATCATAAGTCGAATCACTGACATATCGGATTCCCACACGGCAATCATGTAAAACTGTGTTATGCTTTTTTTTTTATAGCTTAAGTGATGATTCTTTTTACCGTGTGAATAAATAAATAATGATTGATTGATTGATTGACACCGGTATCCTTTAATGTTGATTATATTTGTAAATTAATTTATAATTTAAGGTGAATTTCAGCAAGCCCCCATTCTCTTCTTGTAACTAAGTATTTTTTTTTATCTCCAATTACTCTAATGTACCTTGTTGGTTCCCTTTGGTGGCAAATCAGGTAAGTTTGGTCATTAGCCATGGTTCATATTTTTGCAAGACATACTGGTAGTTGAGCCAAAATACCTACAGCGAGTCCAAACAAGCCTGATATGCTGCCAAAGCATGCCAAAAAAGTATGATTATGTTTTAACTGTAGCCAATATAGGTCAATAGGTAATCATAGCCATATCAGGTCACTGACTTGATTTCACAGGATATCAGGACAGTAGACATGGCGGTGTAATTGGCTAACTGCCAATTTGGGTACAGTTAAGGCCACAATAGACAAAAGTGCTCTTTCCTCTTTTAGGTATTGAGCCAGCCTTTCAAGTGTGAAATATGGGTCTATATATCCTCATTTCCATTTCCCCATACCCTTTACTCCCCTTTTAAGCATCTCATGACCAGTAAATGTTAGCTGCACAGTTTGGTTCAGTTTGAGCCCTGAAGAAGTATCCTGAATCAAAGTCGTTTTACAAGCTGGTATCAGATAAGTGGAATAAAAGAGAACTTTAATTTGTAAATTTGATGACTTGGAACTATGTGAGATTTTTTTAAAATCACTCTGTATGTCACTGTTTGTATTCCAAGAGGTGTTCAGGAAAAAAAATTTGGACTACAGTATACCCTACACAAACAAAACCCAAGACATTTTGCCCTTAATGAAATTACTCAGGTCAGGAACGCTTTTAATTTCGTTGTTATGAGAAATTCTTTTGATTTTTCATCACGTTTTAACAAATTAGAAATAAAGGCCAGTGTGTTCATCCCCCCCTTGCAAATTACAGTTTAGTTTCACACTTTGATTTACTATACACCACCTCAGAAATTCCAATTACAGGTACATGTGCCTTCCTTGAAGAGGGTATGGATACTTTTCTTGAACTGCTAATTTTCTTCTCTCTCTATTACTAAAACAGAATGTTGATGTCAATTACTTCTTTTAATGCAGGGCGGTACTGGGCCAACATTTCTGATACCATACTAACTGGATCGTTTCGGCAGTGGAAAGTGGGGACTCTCAAAAGTCATGTCTATTCCCCTGGAGACACTGTGTTTCATGACTGGGGTGATGTAGCAGCAGTGCAATGGACTGCAGGAACATGGATGGTGGAATATGGCCGTGGTTTTCTCCCATCTACGCTTGGATTTGCTCTTTGTGATTCAATTTTTAGCACAACGGATTTTGTACAGGTTTTCAAACTGATTAGAATGTACACGAGAGCCTTGTTTCATGAGACTCTCTTTCAGATATTTGAGATTGCTAAAATTTATGCACCTGCTAGACCAAAGTGATATGTTGTACTTATGTGAAGCTGGTATGTTAGGTATAATTGCACTTTTAGATTTAAATCAACTTCAGTGCACCTATAGATCAATTGTATTTAAGTACATTTTGAAGGGTTTACTCAAAATAGTTGCTATGGTAACTAGCCACATCCTTAAAACTTGCATATTTTTAAAACAAATATTTGCCCGAGAAGTGAAGCTTTGAGGGCAAATATGCTAGATGAACATCAAATTTGAAAGGGGCAACTATCAGACCTATAGCTCTGAGATATAAAAAATCTATTGTCTTTACAGACAAAAACCCACATATAATTTCAGTAGGTTTTTTTTCCATAAACCTGCTTGTTTAAAGAAAATTTTCACGGACAAGTGCAACGGGCACTATTGTGTAATTATAGTTCACCACTAAATTTTCTCCGATTCTAATTGGTTAAAATTTGTCACGTGACGCGATAGTGTTCATCCGCGGAGAGACACTATCAGCGCATAGTGTTCGTCCGCCGAAAATACCCGGATGGATAGTACTCGTCCGTGTATATTTTGCTGTAAACAAGCGGGCATATCGAAAATAAACAATTGAAATTGTATTAAGTGGGTTTTTAAAAGTTTTCTTTTTCAATTTTTACATTTGGCTGTCACGACTTTGATCTTAAAAAGTTGAAAATAATTCGATATGAGTTTTGAACTGGCGCGCGCGGAAGAAAATTCAGGTTGAACAATAAAGACAATACAGTGTTTACGTCTCGGAACTATCGGTCTGATGTTTGCCCCTTGGAAATTGGATGCTCTTTTAAGAACATCAAAAAATATACGTAGTTTAAAATCAAAGGCCTCTTTGAGGCTACGACTATTTTGCATGATGAAGTACATGCATCAGTATAAGGAGAAAAGATGAAAATAGTTTGGCTTTTTTTCAAAAATAAATTTCTTTCTGCTGTCCCTTATTTAAACCTCATAACATCACGCTTTAATAACTGCCCTGACTCCACAATAGAATAATGCATAACGCTCTAGACACATACACGCTTTGCGGTATGTGCCGCCCCAAAGGGTAGGGTTTTTGAGCCGTTTTGGTCTGAAAACGGGTATAGATTTGGAACATTTTGGTCTGAAATTGGGTATCCTTATTGGGGAAACGTTCACGAAAGCTTATAAACTTTTTTTTTTTCCCCAGCAACCGGGGCGAGTAACTGGTGAGAGAGAAAGAAAAATAGACAAAATATATCATTCCAGCTAAATTTTACCTATTCATCTTTGTTACGTTGACTTCCGTTCAGCACTAATCTTAATCACGTACAAGGTCAGGTCTGAAAACGGGTATGGATTTTTGAGGCCAGGTCTCAAAACGGGTGTGGGAAATGGCATTTTTTGGTCTGAAATTGGGTCTGGATTTGGAGATGCGGGCGGCACACTCCCACCAAAAATTCCAAGGAGTACCCCCGACTCTGCTAGCAGGGAAGCGACTTGGTCGTTTCAGATGGCAACGGAAAATGTCAGTGAAAAAATAGCCGCGAGTACTTTATTTATTTATTTATTTATTTATTTTAAGCGGGACGCACGCAGGTGCGTATTTGTTTTGTCGTATCGATGCACCGTCGAACCTCTACTAACAGCAACCTCTCTACAACACGGTCACGTTTTTTTTTTGGAACAAAAATATCATATCTTGAAAACATGCAGGGGTCTTATTATACCCTTCTTCCCATAATGATTACGGCCATCTTTCTACAATGGCCACTTTCCTCTGTCGCCAAATGTGGCCGCCGTCGTGGAGGGTTTCGAGGACGTATTAGAATGTTTCCATTAAGAAAAAAAAGAAAACAAATGAAGAAAGACGAAATCTTGAATTGCCCACTAGTCGACCAAATTTAGTATTTGTGCGTAGCGACAACAAGAAGTTACTCAAGAACACCCCTCTGTAACAGACCCAGCGGAACCCGACCCAGTGGATTATTCTCCCCTACCCAGTGAAAATTTAGCCTGCCCAGTACCCAGCGAATATTTTGATTTTACCCAGCTATTTTTATGCTTCTCCACTGACTGTGCAGTGAGAACTGAAAACCCCAGCGTATTTTTGAAAACAAATAAACCGACAAAAAAAATAACAAAAATAAAACAATAGCTACTACAAAGGTTAGCCTGCGTAGCAAGCGTTTCCGTGGGGTTTGAGAACAAAGAAAGACCGAGGAACGGGATTTTCGGTGTTTTTGCCGCGCGAAAATTGGGGCGAGAGCCAAAAAACGAAAGAGGGGGGTAGCGGAGGGGAAGGAAGGATTGAAAACCTCCGTTCGCCAGCGAACGGAGCTCGTGATTGGCTAGGCTAGTCGAATGTTAT
>OMLO01003900.1_pt1 | contig 12367 bp, 9 predicted proteins | sample 1674811 | NCBI WGS metagenome assembly OMLO01 (sample SAMN06265003, study PRJEB25207) | coral metagenome | isolation source: Coral host | place: Mexico:La Bocana,Puerto Morelos, Mexico | collected 2008-11-13
AAGTAAAAAGAATTGGAACTTTTTAACATCCATTTCGGTGTTAGGACTCTAAAACAAGATTGCAAGCCAAATCTCAGATCAGCAAAATCGGCGAAGTATGGTGTCCGCGACCTTTTTATATAGCTCGAAAATAACTGAGTATGACTCTTAAATGCTACAAAGCAGAAAGGTTTTAAAAGAAAAGCAAGGGAGAAAATCACATAAATATTTATTTGCGTGACATTTTTAGGTGTTAATTTTCACACCTTTCTGATGGGAAATTGACATTTTTGAGTTCAAATTCGGATTCTATGGTAAAAATTACCTTTAGATAGTGTTACCTGGAACTCATTCAAAGTTGATAAATTATTTTAAAATGGCCTCATTTTACAGCCATCTGACCCGTACGTAATACCTTAAGTTAGTCTGAAATGTCATCCGTCCTCTTTGGGAGGTAAGGAAGAGAGGACGGATGACATTTCAGACTAAATTAAGTACAAAGGTCAACGACTCGTCCAACTTGGGTTCCCTGCAGGTGCGGATAGATGTTGGTTGCCTCATCGATCGAGTCGGGTAAAAGTCATGGGGAGCAACTATAGTGTGGTGCCTAAAAGGCATGAAGCAAAAGAAAACGTCTACGAGACGGAAATTAATTGATTAAGAAACCGACAAATTCACCGAAGTTGTCCTAATTCTCTCTTTCGCTGTCGCTATTTTAACACGTCTTGTAGTTCGAAGTCACCATTTTATTTCTTCTATGTCGCTGTTAAAATGTCGCGTCTCTTGTCGGAATTCACCCTAACATGGCCTCTGAAAAGGGTCTAAAACCAGCTTGCATTTCAAGGTCTTTTAAAGTTGTTAAACAATTTTAACTCTTTTAAAGCTCAAACAAACAGTTTTTATATCGATGCAAGTTCCTAGAATAAAAGACCTTTGACGCGAGCTTTGCCTGAATAGGATACAACCAAGGGTTGAGAAGGCTCGAACTCAATACTACAAATGACTTGGAGAAAATTGGCCACGCATGTGGCATTTTTAATTGAATCAATTATCTCTAAGTCATAACAAAATATAGAAAATCTGAACATATTAAACGATAATGTAAACGTGGGGCGTTTGGTTTTAATGTGCATGCAACGGGAATTTTCTCCAGGTGGAGAAAAGTCAACAACAGAATCCCACCCTAGATGAAAAAGCAACTGAGTACGACTCGGGCAGTAAAACTTGTGAGCTCGAGGGTGAAGGTTTCGTAGAACAGGACAGTGGTTTGGCCATAAGTGGGTTACTTAAGTTGTCGACTTTCTATTCTGGATAACATCTCTAATTAGCTGTCCTGTACGGTTAAACAGTCAATTCGTTTTAGACTTCAAAATTTCCCGGAAAAATATACTCCCCCCCTAGACGCTCATGCTTCCGGTGCTCGCACCCACCCAAGCAAAATCCTGCCTTCGACCCTGCTCATGTCAGAAATGGAAAACATGGGGGACACCAAATTCATTTCGGAGATAAGATGTCCGAATTTCACAAAATCGGCCTTCGTTTCTGAAGATGTCGACAGTGACAGTTTTTCCATAAATGTCGCGAATAAATCCATGAAATGCAATTTTCTTCACGTCAGTTGCCAAGAAATCGCAACGAAATCGCCACAAAATCGTCTTGAAATCGCCGCTAGTTTACACCGCGATTTGGAATCGCCGCGTAAATCGTCACAAAAATCGCCGCAAAAATTGCCAGAAAAATCGTCAGTGTAAACGGGCCTTTACATTTTGTCAAAAATTGCAAAAAAGCTGTCTTTCAAAAAATGTTGGGTCACCGACCTTTTAAGAGAGTAGACTTTAAGCGAAAATAACGCAACAGTTACCAGCCCTATATTTGTTTGAAAAGTTTTTTCAGCGCGCGCGATCGATGCGTGACGCTTCAGATGTTCATGTTTGTCATAAATTTTCACGATGCAGAAAACTTCAGAGGAGATAGAGCAAGGAATAGTTTTAAAAAGATATATTTTCTCCTGTTTGCTTTTTTCTCCTACGTCTTTCCTTCAGCTTACAAAGATGAACAAAGCGTCAACGATTTCGCCGCCAAAGAAAACGCTCCTCCCCCAGTTGGGTTGCCTTGGGACTCTCTTTCCCCTCCCTCGGAGTCTGGCGGACGGAGGACGGTGTACGGTGACGTCATAACAAAAATTGCTCGCATCGATAGGCTACCAAAATGTCTTACCTATGGTGCTCCGCTAGCGCGCTTCACGCGGTGAGGCTTCGCAATGACTTGTCGACACAACAAAGAACTAAAAAAATAGACGGCGGCCTCTGTTGGCCAGTTATTTCTTGACGATTCAGCGTTCTCTCGTTCCGAATATTGTGAGTTTCAAGTTTTCGTAAGATTGACAAACACGTCGTAAGTCTCATGTTGCTTTCTTCTCTTCGCAATTGAGTTGTTCTTCTCGGTTTAACGAACTTCACATCACTTCACAAGTTATTTCAAAGTATACCCGTATCCAGTTTTCATGCCTCCACGGAAAGTAACTGTACGAATTCATCGTGAATTTTAACGTTTGAAGTTTGGATTCTCGTCTCTATGAGCCGTCTGCAAACCGGTTTTTGAAAGCCAAAGAAGGCCAATGAAATCCAGTCTTTTTGCTTTCGACGCGCGTCATTCAAATGTAGCCGCGATTGACTTGAAATGTTTCTTTTCTCCGGAATGAGAGAAATGATAAATATCTCTTTTTCTCTGTCCGTACTGTAAAATAGGGATTCACGTTTTCTGGTAGATTTAACTGGCGCGCGCGCTTCACGCTTGGGCTAAATCGACAAAAAAAACTTGGTCCGTATTTAAAAGTACGGACCTCGAACTCGGTTGATAAGAGGTGTATAGTGTATTTTACTATGGATACTATAAAAGAAATGCAGTAATCCTTGTTGTGCACTTTGCCATAGCATTCTTTAAATTATCAAAATAAGAAAATATTTGCCGAGGTTTAATATACATAATGATATTAAACTACTTTAGTATATACCAAACCAGTGAATAGTGCTTTTCGCGCGCGCTGATTGGCTAGCTCGGAGGTGAATAGCGGTGGATATTTACCGAGCCGCGAAGCGGCGAGGTAAATATCCGCCGCTTTTCACCGACATGAGGTGAATAATTGTTTTAGTATATACCAAACCAGTTGAATAGCCGGCCTAAAATTAAAAGTTTTACCGTGAAAGATAGCAATACTGCGCACATGAAAAGACGACAGCGCGGGAAAAGTCACATGACAACACTACACAGGCGATCGACCGAAATAAATTTGCAACTGTGTTTCGTTTGTTGAATGGATTTGGACGATTTCAAGTGGAATTCTTTACTTTATTTTCACTACTGAAAAACACAAGTCTTTAATTTACTCGTGAATACAACCTGTGCCGGTCACTATAGCCTGGGAAACGTCGTGAAGTCATGAAACGTGCTGCAAAAACTGTTCATTGAATTATGTTGACAAGATGCTGCGAACGACCGCGACCGTAGCGTAGCGACCGTGCCATAGCGACAAAAATCTCCATCAACCGTGGGGAGGCACAGGGCAATTTGCGTCATGTAAAATACACCGTGTGATGGTCCCTGGGGAAATTTCACCGGAAACGGCGGGAAATCTCTGAACTCACTGCGTACAGTTTAAAAGCGCTGTTTACTAAGAACACACTTGTTAACTAAAAACACACTTGGCAAAACACAACTATACTAGCGAACTGATTTTAGCGCTTAGAAGCACCGTTGAAATAAGCTTCAACCTAACTAGCAAATGCAAGGTCAGTAAATACACACACCTGGCAAACTGATTTCAGCGCTAACGAGCACTGCTGAAAGCTTTAGTTCAACTAAGAAACATTCTCTAAGCAACCGGGAATCGATCTGAGTTTACGCGCTGTCTCAGAGATTTCCCGCCTTTTCCGATGAAATATCCCCAGGGACCATCGCACGGTGTATTTTACATGACGCAAATTGCCCTGTGCCTCCCCACGGTTGATGGAGATTTTTGTCGCTATGGCACGGTCGCTAAGCTGAAATTTGAATCTTGTGCCCAAGATAACTGACCACGCATTCAGACATTGCAAAAATGGAAACCCAGCGCTCGAAAACGAGCGCTTTTCGGAAACGAGCGCTTTTCGGGCGGTTTAGATAAACTTTGGAACCTAAGGTGAAGGAAATCGAAAGAAGAATTATCGACGGCTGTATTGAAGTAATTTTGGCGAGATTCAACCATTTTTGTGGGATTTATGGAGCTTCGAGTGCGGACCGTTGGCGAACTAGGTCGCCTGCCTTTCGTTTCTCTTTAGGGAAAGCACACCTCAGAATGAAAATTTCGTCTTAACAGCTTTAAACCCACTCCAGGAGCACAGAAATGTCAAAATAACGTAAGATAAATATAGTGTAAGACATTTTCATTCAAATCTTTAATACAAGTTCTATTTAGAGCAATGTTCAAAGTATTCTCATACATTGTCTTATCGGCTGAAGAATCGAATACAACGTCTGGGCCGCCTGTGGTTTAATACGGCTGCTAAGCTAGTTGACTGGAGGAGAGTCAGCGGAAGAGGAGTGAAAAACCACAGCAATTCACAATTGAAGTTGATCTTCGGTGCAAACTTAAATATTTTAGTCTGCAGCGTGACTTTATATGGCCGAGCCGAAAACAACTTGCCAAAATCGTTTATAGCACGACCAAAACAACTGCAAGGATTTACTGGCTTTAAAACAGAGATACAGGTAAGAAATGTACTTAATTTTCTTAGTTGGACGGTGTATATTTGGAAAAAATTCAGACTTAAACGTTTTAATTTTGCGTACGTGTACGTGGCGAAGGTAAACAAAATGTTTTGTACAACATTTTATCAATCGTTTTGTTGAAGGAAACGCTTAAAACATTTTAAATAAACATCGCTTCGTATCGCTAAACCTAGTATTGTTCTGACCTGGTACAGTTGACAACACATTAAAGTACAGCGGCTTCTTTTATAGATCAAAACGCGCTTTTTTAACCGAAGTTACTCGTAGAAGTCATCTTACTTTGCTCGGAGGTGAATAGTACTTGCTATTCACCTCCACTTGGTGAATAATTGTTAATTATTTTTTTTTGCGATAACGACATTTGAACTCCTTTTAATCTTGTTATAGGATAAAAATTTACCAAATATAGCACTTGACATTGGTTGTGGTGTGGGCCGATCTGCATTTGAACTTGCTAAGAGATTTAATCAAGTCGTGGGAATTGATTTTTCACATGGTTTCATTGACGCTTGCAATAACCTTAAGACTTATGGAAAATTACCCTTCACTATACAAACAGAAGGAAGTCTTGTATCAGAACACATAGCAGAAGTCGACCCTGACATTGTGAGTACCTTTTTTGTTTGGTTACTGATGCTTATGTGTAACATGTTCCATTTTTATAATAAACAGAAAAGATTATAACGTTTTTAAATTTCCCTCGCGCCGCCATTTTGGAATTTATGACGTCAATGCGTTGCCTAGTTGTTTCACACAGAAGAACCTCTACTTCCCAACAATAACGACAACGCAGTGACATCATAAAATTCAAAATGGCGGAGCGCGTGAAATTATATTTAAAAACGATAATCTTTTCTTGTGTAGTAAAATTTGTAATTTGGGCATTATTTCAAACAACTCAACGTCAACTTGCCTCAAGAGCCGACTAAAACTAACCAAAACAAATCTAAGTAAAATGTCTGACATGTTCGTGTAACGAAAGAAGAACTGGCTCGCATACCAAAGAGTCTACTATTTACACCTGATTGAAGAATCGTTGACCTTGGAAAAGCATAAACCACGGGCGATGCGACCCAAAGGCTTACTGGGAAATCGGAAAATAATCGCCCGACTGTGCCAGAATAAACATGATGACAAGACAGGTTGCATAAATCATGCTCTTAAGGCTCTCAAAGAAAGAAAATATCTGGATTATCAATAAAGGAATATTACTCAGCTTGCCAATTTTGTCTACCCAGAATACCATTGGGTCACACAACGTTTCTTCAATAGGTCATTTCCGAGCTACCTTTTGCCTCACTTTCAAAACGAGTCTTCGTGCAAAACCATTTATATGAAAATGTGTTTCACCTGCAGGTCCATTTTCATGCAAATCAAAATCATTTTCATTTGAATGGTTTCGCTCGAGAACGCGTTTTGAAACTGAGGCAAAAGGCCGGAAAACTCGGAAAAAAACCTAATAGGTGTATACAAAATGCTTAACACGCACATAAAAACGCATGACTACATTTATTCCTCATAACTCTACATCAACAAAACACTTCACATCTTCAAAACAGCTCTAACAACAGCGAATAGAAATCAGTTCTCTTCTCTAATGCAATGCAACCGAAGAGAGTTATTTTCTTCTTTAGGATAGAAGTCGCTTGTCCTTTTTTCAAGGAGATGCTGGTAATTTACCCAGTGATCTTGGGCAGTTTGGCTGTGTCCTAGCTGCAAATATGGTTTGCCGTTTACCAAATCCATATCAGTTCCTGGACAGGCTTCCTTCGCTTGTCGCACCTGGTGGTATTTTGGTTATTACTTCACCTTATTCTTGGTTGGAAAAGTTTACTCCCAAGGTAGGTTAGCGTGGACAGAACAGTCATTTTCTCCGATTGTTTGGCCCCAAAAGTGGCGAACATCAATTTTTTTCTCACAATATCAGTACTTATAATAACCGAGAGAAAAGATTTGTGAACTAATAAACTGATCACCGAAGAGAAATTGCTTTGCTCTTCTAACAAATTCTCCCAACTAATACCATAAGAAAATATATGGCGATTAGTCAGGAGAGTTTGTATCTTGTAACCCCAAAAGTCATCTGCACCCTCCCGGTCACTTGTATTGTATACAGTCATTTGGGTACTCCCCTGAGCCCCTGCCTGAGGTTCAACCGCGGTCAAACGTAGAAAAATAAGAAAAGTACTTCAAAGATAAGCTTTTCACTTTCACTGCATTTCAACGTTCGATACTTAAACAGTATGCTGCTGATTTATCAAATCTTTTGACTTGACTTACTTGACTTATGGCCATAACCCTAGGTGGGTATAGGGCCGGAAAATCTCTTGGAACTTTACTGAAAAAGTTCTAGGTGATAAAGATGACTGTTCGAGATCAAATGCTCCGACTGCCAGGCCTCCTTCATCGAAGAGACTGGTAGAAACCTCAACACGAAACTGACTGAACAAAAACGAGCGACTAGAAATGGTGATGTCAACAATCATATTTCTAAACACCATTGTCACAAAATCTACCGTACGAACTATTTTCAACGACTGACTCTAGAAAGCTGGTACACAAACTTAAAGTGAACGTCTATCAACAGATGTCAACAACTACCGGCACCTTACAAACGACTTATTCAAGACATAAACAAAAGCGACGAACAGACCACAAAAAAACAAATAGACGGATCGAAACTGACCAATTACTGTTGACGAACTTAACACGAGTCTTACAGCCAATAACATCAAGGCCAAACTGACCAATCAGCTTCAACGGACCTAATCTAATCTATCTATGCGGTGAGAAGTATGAGGTGATAAAGAATTTGCAATAGTAAATTTGTTTATTTGCAATAAAATAAATAATTTCGCGCGGATGGAATCCGATTGCGTGTTCAGGCACGGTTTCTTCGTTCTAATGAACAACATTTCATAAATTGAACAGTCCAGTTTTCCATTGCATTTTTTGAGGAAGGAAAAGCTACTGACAGTAACTGGTAAGGTCGCCGATGGTAGTAATGCCGTAATCGCTCCTTAAATGTCTTCCAACTGCTGAAAACCTGTGTTTGCCAATACGTTAGTGTAAATGCCAGCTAAATACTCTACATCGCACAGATCACATTGATTATTACACATTATAGTAACTATTCGTCTTTTCATTGGCTAAGACCCAGAAGAGCCTACAGTTCTTTCTGGGAATCAGCGCAACCTAGAGATTACTGATCTAAAAAAATTCATTCTTTAGTTATCACAGTTTGAGCTCATAAGTTGGGATGAAATTAGGATTAAAAACTACATCAAGCTAAGGGAAATTGTAAATTGTTATAGATCAAGAGCAGGAAGGGAATTTCGAGATAACCAAGTTCGAGATTGTGGAGCTGGAAAAACCTTTCATTACTGATTGAAGAAAATGTGACCAAACTCGACATTTAGTTCGACATAAGTACGTCTAGTAGTGGGTCGTATGGTAAATAGTACTTTTAAAGTACAGTAACCTCCTATTTAGCTCGTCACGCAATCTTTCCTCCTTGTTAGGAAAGATTGCGTGACGAGCCAAAAAACGTCCGCGTAGGAGGCTATTAATACACCTGTTTAAACCCGTTTATTTGCTGCACACAGAATCTTTGGCTTGGAGGCTATGAAGATAACGAAGGCAAAGCTGTGACAGGATTTACCAAGCTGAAAAGTTACCTTGGACCAAACTTCGAGCTGATTGAAGACAAACTTATGCCGTTCTTGATCAGGGAAAATGCTTACGAAAATCAATGGAGTGTGGCACACACAACCATTTGGAAACGAAGGAAGTCATCTTAAGTTATATTCATGTACTAACAATATTGTATTCAGTAGTCAGAACCTTTGAAAAAATGGCATTCATAAAGTTTTCGGTGTGATTAGAACAAAAATGTTGCTCTAAAGTAAAACAGTTAGTCTTCAAACTTGAGTGTTCTTTGAATCAACCCCGCCCGCCTCCCAGAGGAGTCAACTCGGTATTCCATACAGTTGACATTTATATGATAAATACAACCCCCCCCCCTCCCGGTCGAAGTGAGATGTGACGCAGAGAGGTGAGGGGACCTTTTCCTTGTATTTGGCCCCAGCGGTATCTCTTAAAGACAGAACAAAAGTTCTTCATCAAAGTGGGGCCACACACATATGGATTGGGTAAAGGTTTGGGCGCGTCGCGATTTTGCCGGTGTGCGACAAATGCAGACTGGCACCCCCGGTTAGCCTGAATAGCGCTCCACTTAGCCTGTGGTTAGCCTGAATAGCGCTCTGGCTAGCCTGTGGTTAACATAAATAGTGCTCTGGTTAGCCTGTGGTTAGCCTGAATAGCGCTCTGGTTAGCCTGTGGTTAGCCTGAATAGCGCTCCAGTTAGCCTGTGGTTAACCTGAATAGCGCTCTGGTTAGCCTGTGGTTAACCTGAATAGCGCTCCAGTTAGCCTGTGGTTAGCCTGAATAGCGCTCTGGTTAGCCTGTGGTTAACCTGAATGGCGCTCCAGTTAGCCTGTGGTTAACCTAAATAGCGCTCCAGTTAGTCTGTGGTTAGCCTGAATAGCGTTCCAGTTAGCCTGTTGTTTGCCTGCGTGCAGACGTCTCCATTTCCTTTGCTTCACGTGGAAAGGGACGTCTGCGTAACGCCGTTCCTAATCGTGTTCCAGTATCCCGCTGTTTCTCTAGAATTCGGGGACCGCGCTCTGATTGGTTTCTTAACAGTAGGCATTGTTAGAATCAACTCTGATTGGCTATCATCGTGAAACACTTAAGATCATTTATGCGGGTTAAATTAAGCGCGGTTTTCTATTGACAGATCAAAACATGTCGACCAAAGGATGAGTGATTGTGTGCTGTGTTTTTCACCGATCGGGAACCACAACGACAAAAATCTCGTTGAAAGTCGTGGACAGTTAAAGTTTTCAAAATTAAATCAGTTCTCTTCAGTTTGTTGTTCATTCTAGTTTGCCCTGTATATGTAAATCGTGTGATGCAAAGCTTCGGATGTGACGAGGACTTCATTGAAGAAAATTGGCGAGGAACTTTTTAATGATTACAGTTTGAAACCTTCAAGGCAGGCCTCACAGTTAAGAAGGAGTTCCAAGAGAGTGTAGATTAATCGCTATCGGTTTCGCCGGAAAAGTGAATTCTTCTCGACGAATCGGTTTCTTGTTCACCAAACAGCCTTACATCGCCACTCACATCTACTCCCGCGAAAACTGCTCATCCTGTCACAACAGTTCCCATTTCTCCCGTTAGACCGGTAATTTTGGAGCAATCAGACGGAAAGATCGTTTTAAAACTCTGGTAGAAGTTACAATTCAATGGCGTTGCAACAAAAACAACAGCACCATAATTTAGGCAAAATTCAAAACCCGAACAGCAGGATACTGGAACACGATTAGGAACGGCATTACGCAGACGTCCATTTCCGCGTGAAGCAAAGGAAATGGAGAAGTCTGCACGCAGGCTACCTGTGGTTAACCTGAATAGCGCTCTGGTTAGCCTGTGGTTAACCTGAATAGCGCTCTGCTTAGCCTGTGGTTAACCTGAATAGCGCTCCAGTTAGCCTGTGGTTAGCCTGAATAGCGTTCTGGTTAGCCTGTGGTTAACCTAAATAGGGCTCTGGTTAGCCTATGGTTAACCTGAATGGCGCTCCAGTTAGCCTGTGGTTAACCTGAATAGTGCTCTGGTTAGCCTGTGGTTGGCCTGAATAGCGTTCTGGTTAGCCCGCTTACGGTTAGCTCTCAATAATGGCACACGATATATACTTAAAAACCTGCTGGTTTGCAGTCTACATTTGTCGCACACCGCGATTTTTCTGCCTTCCTGGTAAACTTGCAAAAGGACGCTTTACAGATGTCACGACCTTTTTTAAAACCATCAAAACACTAATAGGCGAGGTGAGACTCGCCTTAAAAACACATTTCAACGATTATTTATCATCAAGATTTAAGTAAAATATAGAATAAAATCAAACAAATCAATTATTATAACATTGTTTAATATTTTGCCAACAAAAACTTGTTAAGTACAATTGCTCGGCGGCTTACTAAAAGGTGTAACTTTGCTGATTTATTTTGTAACAATCATAAATTGACGGTATCGATATACGTCATTCAAAACGAAAATACACTAAATGTACATAAATCGGAAGTCGTTACACTTCTATCCCTAAAAATAAATTGTACACGGATGGCGAGTGGCATCTCGCACACAGCGAAGTAAAAACATGTCTCGTTAACTCGCTTCTTCAACAGTGCGTTTGTTGTTGTTTTTTTTTTTTGAACAATGTATAATAAAACAATTACTAGTTTCGGCTTTTGTGATATCCAGAATAATCAAGGTCTCGGTAAGTGTTATCAGCCCCAGCCTTTCGGCTTCGACTGATAACACTTACCTTGACCTTGATTGGTCCGGATATCACAAAAACTTCATCCAATAATTGTTTATAATCACTGTAATTCTCACTGCCGATTACTTTACAACTCGCGCTGCAACTGTTAAACTGTCAAATCTGAGAAATTACTTGCGCAGTTTTTGTTAAGCTGTAGTACGACTGCGCGTTCAGGGCCTTTGCATAAAAACCTTTGAGTTGTTTACAACGTCGAAATCGTTTTTCTTTCTTAAATTCCACTATCATCCGTACGACATATGGTCAAAACAAAACAGCGTGAACAATATAAAAATTACAAACATCATCTTTCCATTTAAAAAATCAAGTATAAGTAACCAGAATGTACAGTGAAAACTAAACTTGTCGTTACGCAATCTGTACAAACAGCAACTCTACAAGGTAAAGGTAAGATGCGTATAACTCAATTTGCTCTGGGTACGCCCGTTTCCATATATTAAGTTTAAGTTGTTTACATGTACGAACGTTTGCTAACACCATTTGTGAAACCCGAATTCTAAACCAGTACTAAGTAATTAATTCCTTTAATTATAATGTATCAATAACTACGTAATCCCAGCTACGTTCCACTCGTGGGAACGAGAATAACAAGGTTTTAGAAAAGGTTACTGATCACTGGCATCCACTGGTATTACTTGTACAGATCACCAGGCATGTGACTTAAACAACTTATAGGTAGAGAGTAAGTAATTCCAGGAAGGAATCTTAGTTTGACCAATTTTAGGTCAAGAAAGTCAAGACCCAATTAGCCTTTAGTACACAAAGAAGTTTCTGCCGCAACAGTCATTGATTATGTCCGATGATTAGTTGCCTAGAAACAATTTTGCTAGTGACAAATATTGTAAAATTTCTTTGTTGTACAGCAAGGTTGTACCAGTGGATATTCAGTTCCGAACAGGAAACCTTGACTCACCAATACAAGAACGTACGTTAGCTACAACAGAGCATAATGCTACGGTACTTAACTTTGGATCACACACAAAAAAATATATAATGGTACAGGAAACTAATTGTTTGATTATCAACTAAGTGTTTGATGATAAAAACAGACAATCCAGTGAACCAATCAAAACTCGAATCAAATACATGTGGCCCATAAGAACCGCGGGAAAACATTGTAAGCGCACATGCAAGCAAGTCACAAGTTGCATTACAATGCATGACAATGCATGACTTTGTAATGCATGTCATGCAAGTCATGCAAGTCACATGCAAGCAAGTCAC
>OMLO01003902.1_pt1 | contig 12364 bp, 6 predicted proteins | sample 1674811 | NCBI WGS metagenome assembly OMLO01 (sample SAMN06265003, study PRJEB25207) | coral metagenome | isolation source: Coral host | place: Mexico:La Bocana,Puerto Morelos, Mexico | collected 2008-11-13
TTTTCAAGGTGACGAGAACAGTTTCAATTAACAGGATCAAATAACATTGCTAAGAAAATATACAGCTTTCGATATTTTAAACTGACCACCCAAGACGATTAGAATAATAGCTCATAGCTGATTGGAAGACAGTTAAACATCTACATAAAATATATATAAAAATATATATCCGCATATTTCCGGAGGTAGATTTTTTTAAGAAAAGATCTTTGACATGTTTGGTTTTGCTCAGGTCGCTGAGTTATTTAGAAAATGTGTTTTGTGTATAAATAAATGTATTTTTTTTTTTCATCCTGTGATCGTTTACAGTAACATTACCGGAAATTGCTTTTTTTTTTGCGGGGTAGGTGTTTGATTTTGCTGGCTCGTCAGAAATCAGCTTTGAAATGAATACGATTTCCTCACTGCTGTTCTCAAAATGTCAGTGTTGTTCAATTATGTGGCAGATTGCTAAGCATAACTTACTCCAACCTAAAATTCAGTTGTCACACAAGGGGTCGTTTATGACAGGAAAAACTCACTTTTTATGTGATAAAAAAGTACGAAGACAGTCATACATTATTCTTAAATGGAACACGGATTTGGGAGTTATTATTCAGTACAAATTCACTGTAAAACTACGAAAGATCCAACTTTGCGAAGGGTGACTATGAATGAATTTCCGGCTTAGAGAAAAGTTGATAAATGGCCAAAAATTATCTTACATCATTTTGCCTGTGAGGGCTTGTCTTAACTGTACCGCTAAAAGGTTTATCTCACAATCCACGAATTTTCATTTCCTAAATTATCGGGCAGTACTTAGTTATTTAACTTTTGAAATATACTTCCCTCTCGAAACAACGAGTTTTTTCAAAGTAAATAGCACACATATTTACTGACCTTAGGTCATATGCGTGGTCTGAATTGGCCAGATTATAGCCGTTTAGTATAATTGCATTAAGCCCGTCATTCATTAGAAATGTCTGAAGTCAAAATGGAGTCTTCTCAGCACACAAGCTTTTATCAATTGCTCGAATAAACCCAACTGTGCTGTATTTTATGTTAAGAGTGATTTTGTTTTTAGTACTTGATCGAAGATCAGACTGGTATTTGCTCAAAGGCAACTTATCTTGAGAAGTAAGCAATATCGTAATTAATGCTCAAAGACTCTCCGCTTAAACAGAATACCGACAAAGAAGCTCTTGTACAATAGTTTTACCCCGAAATTGCCACTTCACCAGACCTGCCTGCATTTTAAAACCGCTAGTATTGTACAACATCAAATAAAGTCGGCGATAACACAGAAAGCGACGTGTTTGATCCTTAATATCAACAATGGAAAAAAATCAATAGTTTGTTTACCGCAGAAGCAGTATATTGTCATCATCGGCTTCCGGAGAGCTTTTATTGGCGCGGTTGTCGTCATGTCGAAAACACTTCACTGCTGGAAATGTGCAAGCAAGTCGCGAAAAGCGGTCACTCAAAGGCTTACCGGCCTGAGCTCTGTTGACGGGTTTTTTAATCGGACTGTTATGGAATGCTTTGATCATCTTATCTTTGATGAGGACTGTTGTAAGGAGAAATAAGTGTTCTCTCCGTAAGTGGATTGCCGAGATAAGGACTTGAAAATGCGTAATGTACGAAGTATGTGGAGAAAGGAAGTGAGTTATATTTACGTATTTATTCAAGGATTGTGCTATCGCTAATAGACTTATAATAGCGGTAATTGATTATCTGTCCTTCTTGCTTATTTTCCATGCAATGTAACGAAGTTTAAAGAGTGCTTTGGCTTTTTTCTATGGATCGACAGAGTTGAAGTTACTTTCTGCGTCGATCTACAGTGGCCATGTTAACACTGCCAACATTGATGTCATTTCGCATTGAACAACATAAAGCCTTTAATTTGTTCTCAGGCAGGGATAAAAAGCACAATGAAGGAATCGTTTTACAATTTTCGGAAAAATTAAATACTTCGTGTGTTTTTTTATGAGCCGCTAGTTTTAAAAGAGAAACACCACAAAAACACGTCAAGTGTAATCTTCCCTGGGGAAGTGTTAAGGATGTGTACAAAATCCCGAAATTTTTAAAATGTTTTCTTTTATTGCATGCAGTGAAACAACAAAAAGTCGAGTTACACACCCGAATGAGGTAATGGCCTGGTATAAATCACATCAGGGGCGACCTTGCAAAGGCAGTTTGTCCAAGAAAGCTTAGAGAGACGATCTCGGAAGCAGCGACAAGAATTCAACTTGTTCAGGTCCCAGAAAGCAAATGGAGTGGAAAATGGTAAGTTAATTTAAACTGGAAAACTCTAAATCAACTATTATTCCATGATTGCAGTGACATGAGAACAATTACCGAATGATACCACTGTTAAGGAAACTCTGGGATGAATTATGGAATCTCAATATTGCTGACCACTGCATGAAGCATAGGCAATGCATTTTTTCAAGAGCAGTGAAATCTAACGGAAGTGAACGAGTATTGCACTCAGCCCCATGTTCCAATATTCCTAAAACAAAAAGGCGTGTGTATAAGAATTTAACAGTATTATAAGAGTTTTTACTGCCTCGTCATTTCAAAGGTTGAAACAATAGATGGAATCCCTTCTTCAGCGGCACAAAACTCTGCAGTATAAAGCTGTCAAAAAAAGCTCATCGCATCCTGTTTTGTCCACTCCCAGTACATCATTTCAGGGCCACTGAGAAAAGTAGTCCGTATTGGGATTAGATTAGCTAAGCGCAGTCAAATTCATATCTTTTCTGTGGATTACCTACAAGGCTCAACAACGATAGAAAGAAATTTAGAGAGAAAAATCCAACATTTACTACTGATATTGTTCGTTGCATTCTTCTTTCAGACAAAACATTTAGCCGTAGGGCCAACATCATTTTCCGACAAAAAAACTTAAGCAAGTTTCCATAAGTCTTAATTATTCTAATAAAAGAAAAGATCATTTCAACTTTTTTAGCAGCAATAAAATAACAGTTTCTTTCGAAATCTTCTGGAGTTCTTTGTTGTTGAGAAATGTAGTCAAAAATATTTGTATAGCGCTTGTTAGCACAAATTGAATTGTATATTGACATGTCTTGATTTATTGATTGTAACGGAACTCTAGTTCAACAACAAAATAAATGCCGAAGACTGGAGTTAAACGTGCACTTGACCTTTTGAACTGAAAAAATCCTGAAATAAAACAGTTTAAAGTTCTATGTTGTTATTGGTCACGGCACGTGCATACATCGGTAATAGCAATTCGTCACATTTCAAGTTTCAAGAAATCCAGGTCAGTGTAACTGCTTGCTGATAGACTAGAATGCAACGGAAAGACCTTTCTTAACATGATAAGTAATAAAATTAACAAATTGACATCACTTCGTTAGTAACTTTCTGATCGTGAATGACGTCATAACGATGTGGTTGCGTTACCTCAAAAACAAAAACGTATATGCGACACCAATTGTCTCCAAGACATTGTTACTAATCCTGGGCTTTGCAATTCTTCCAGATACTCTTATGTGTCACAGCATTTATTTTAACGACAAGATTATCCTGTGCTAAGCCCAGAGGAAAGGTACGAGGAAACGGTAATGGGTTGAGATTATCCCGACTAACTTCACGAGGAAACTGTGACTCGGATGCGCCGCCGACACATCGACGAATGGCGCTCTTGTGGAGTAAACTGGGATTTCATCTTGCTGTTTTATCCAATGGTACACTCCATGGAGTGAATAGCACCTACTGCCAACGAACTCGCAGATGTGAGCAATTCTACTACGTTAATTTTCATTGTAGATGTTTAAGGGTCTAGACAAGGCCGCTAGTTAATTATCACTTCAACTTTCAGTTCATTTCTTACCACGTCCACATGATACCCATTTAAAGGATAAAAATATGACTTTTACTAGAAAGATGTTTAGATTTTTAACCAAGAGAATTTTAACTTGTTTATTTAAAAAAAGGGGTCATTCAGCATTTTGGTTCTAAATAGCCCAAAAGTTACCAAAAAAAATGTTAATTTTCCGAAAACTTGCTTAAAGTTCCTCTCTGACATAAGAGGTGCCTCAAAATCAAAAAAGTTGCTAAAAGGTTGCCGAGCAGAATCTGGAAAGGCCTGCTACGCTGTGCAATATACTGCAAATCATTAAGAGTATTGATCACCCTACGCTCAGACGTCAACTATCGTCGTCATAATTTATTTTAATCCACAAAGGCAATCATGCAATCTGTGTGTCTGCGTAGCAGGCTAGTATCAACAGGACTGCGCAATCGATTCCATTTACAATCGTCTTTAAAACGTTTCTATATCTTTGACTTTGAACTGAATGAATCAGTTCGCTCTAAGTAAAGTACACGCACTTACAAGCTACACTGAAATTTGGTCAAAGTTGAAGATGAAATCGAATGCCAGCTTAGCCTTGGCGCCTGCTGTCTTCTCTAACTCATCTTGCCCATAAAAAAAAAATGACGGTGTACTAGGGTTGGTCCAAGTCACGATTTTGTTACAGTTCTCGTTGTCTGTTTTTTTTTACGATAGTCTCTAAACTTGGAGCTAGATCTGATACTCGCCTTCATCATTTCCTCGGACTTACTCAAGTATTTTTTTTTACTGAAATCAATATCATTGTCCTGTGCGCATTCTATTTTAGGCCTGTTTGAGCTTCAGTCATGTGGCACAAGTGTCATCAGAATAAAAAACGTCCAGTCAGGATTATTCGTTGCTATCAGTAAAGCTGGAAAAGTCTATACTACCATGGTAAGTACTCCTAAAAAGGTTGTTCTCTTCAATCAAAAAGTTTTGAAGGCCATGAAAGATCGTGTACATCGAGTAAGCATAAAACTGGTCAAGTGGGTAATGATAAAGTGATAAAATATCTAATTGTCCATTTATTGCCCAAGGGCAGGCTGAGCGCCAGCTCTCAGACTAGCTGAAATGCAATATCTGCTTTACGATCATGAGCTAAGGGTCTAGTTTTGTACTCCGGCGCAATGGCCGCAAGAAACTAATCAACTAAATGAAACGCCCATCCAATATTAATCTCATCTTGTGTGAAAAATGTTCCCCTTATGCTGATTGTGAACACTGTTCCCATTTCTTCATGTGTTGTTTATTCTTTAACCAAACCTTGAACTTTTTACACTTAAAAAATGTTGATACATATTGCCCGCAAAAGTTTCACTCATAGCTTAATTAAAAACGACCAATCTTTAAGCTCTTAATTTAAGCAATGCCGTTATTTGATGGCAGTTTAATATGATGACTTGTTATCGTGACCGTATATTCACTTAGTCTAAAAATTTGTTACATCAGCACAATCAGTAATGAAATTTGCTTGTTTTTCAACTTCAACAGAAAAGCCATAAGGCCGACACGATGCTCGTACAAGAACTTCGTTCAAATGGTTTTACGGTGTTCTGGTCTGAAAGAATTTACAGAAAGAAAAGGACAATGATGTTCCTTGCATTGAAGAAAAACGGCGCAATCAAAAAAGCTACTAAGCCAGAACTCAAACACAAGTCTGTACAGTTTACGGTAATGCTTTGTTCAAGACAACAGAAACAAAAATCTTCAACTCAATGTCGAAATTAGGACAAGAAAAAACATCACTGGATGCATTCACTGCCAAGCAAGCTAAGTGTGACAGAAAACGTGAGCCAACATTTCAAGCACACGTGTCATCGTGACGTCATCTCTTTCCAGTCCAATCTCGTGCATTCTTCTTTTGCGTGGAAGAAAAAACAAGCTGGAAACGAGATTAAGGAAAATCAGCGAGGGATTCATTAGAACCCAAAGAACATTGTGTACAATATATTTATTGAATCAATCTTGGAGTTTGTACAACTAAAAATAATACACTCAGCTATTCGTCAATGTTCTTTCAGAAGAAACTTTTACTATAAAACCAAGATCTATTTATTTCTTGTTAGGATTTATAAATAATCTATTTGGATAGAATTTGTACTGGTTATCAACAAGAGAGTTCGAAATAAGAGGAGGAAGTCTTGTTAAAAACAACCCGAGCTTTTTCTTGGATTCACGAGGGCGGGAAAGATTTCCTCGCACACTGCTTGCATCTACACGCAGTAAAGACGATTGTGTTTCGTATATCCAACACGAAGATTTCTTTCACAGCACAGTAATGTTTCCGATCATCGCTGATTCGTCCGTTTAGTTTCACGATTTTCGCGTTTTCTAAAAATACTTAACTCAAGTATTAGGTGGGAATTCCGTCTCTAATGTCATCTCTTGTAAGAATTATTTCGACCAAAACTTATAGGTCTATTAAAATGGTTACTTTTTCCGTGAAAACAGAGCCTTCAATATATTTTTAACAGAACATTTTCTTGCCGTAGTCATTCGATTTAACTACTTGCATAAAAAAGATATTTTTTAATGAAACCTCCGATAAATGTTTCCCAGTCAAACTCTCAATACAAAAGCTTCTTCATAATAACGTTATTTGGTGTCGTCACGCAACAAGTGTGCGTTGCGCGACTTACTCATACAACTCCAAGAATTATTTCGATTGCTTCATCTATAAACCAACGAAATTTAAATTTTCACTCACTGTATATTCATATTCAGACTTCCAAGGAAGGATGTCAGTAATTTCAGCTATCAGTTCATTTCATGGCCGTTGTTCGGGTTGTCACGCAATGCTTCTCGAGAAAGAGTTTTGTAATGGGGAGAAGAGTGCGCGACAACCCGCAAAAACGGCAGCGGCAGTGATAGAGACTCAAAAAAACTCTCTAGAAAAGCAGCTCCGGAATTGCTAACTATGCATAACGAGTGATTCAGATGAATTTCTGTCAACAATTTTAAAGGTAAAATGAGACGAAGCACTCTTGGTTGTCATTTTACCCCCTCCCCACTCTTCTATTACAAAATTGTGTCTCGTTTACGCAAACGATCTCGGAATCACTTGCGCGCTCAGGTTTTCTACCAATAAAATTATCTTTAATCTTAAAATTCTCAGTTACCACGCATTATTCTCTTGACGTAAACACCCAAGGACATTTTAAGACTGGTCCATAGCTTGTGTTCCTGTTTGCATTGAACCCAGGCAGTTCTCAAGGATAAATCGTGCTACGTCACATGACGACCAGTACGACACATGAGAGGTGACCGCAGACCAGTAGTTACTTTCCATATATCCTTCTCGTAACGTGTAGTCAAGTCGCTCTTTCAAAACTGAAGTTAAATAAAAGAATAGATTACTATATTTACAGAAAGGAGAGCTACACTAGCCATTTCAGATCTGTACAAGTCCGTACGATGTGAGTTTGTTATTTCGTTTTTCTCATCCCGGGCACATGAATTGTGCTCTTATCAGTCGGTAACTGCTGTCTGCTTATTCACAGCACTGCGTGAATTTGAATCGAAAGAAGAGATCCCTGTTACCCTGCTAATGTAAGAGCAGACCACAAAATTTTGTCATAAGAAGAATCTCAGAGAAACCAAAATGAAGAGAATAACGATATGAAAACAATATGAGGCCAACAGAAGAATTTTACGCCTGCTGGTGGCGCGAAAATTGGGGCGACAGCTCAGAATCGACAAAGCAGGGTGGTGATGTGCACTAGGGTAACCTAACGAGGCTAGTTATTCGATCGTACGGGAACGCTTGCTATGCAGGATAAATTTCGTGTAAACAGTGTTCGGCGGTGAATTCAAAGCAACTAACGTAATCATCACACATAAGAGAGAACCGACCTTTAGCCGGGACTGTGACGTGTTCCTCCTTGTTCTTGGCACCTCCATCAGTTTCTGACATTTCTTCAGATTCTTGACTCGAGTTGCTCGAAGTAGACGGCTTGGAAGATCCAAAGAGGCTGGCTATCCATCCCGCTCTCTTGGAAGGAGAGGACGAGGCGCCGTCTATAACGGAATGGCCTTCAACACATGCGCCGTTAACTAACAGCAATTGAAAAAAAGATATGCATGCGTAAAGATCTCGACTTCTATCGAAAGAATGAAGTACCGTGCTTTTTTCAGACTTTGTCTTATGACAAAAGGCAAAGTCTGCAACCAGCTATACATCTGGGTGGAGTGAGACACTGCAAGAGTAAAGAGTCTTGCCCACTAACGTAACACAATGATCCCTACAAATGTATCTGCGCTCGAACACGGACCGCCTGATGCAGAGACGAAGCACAATTCTCGGAGACGAGATTCCTCGCAAGAATGGTTTATATTTCTGGCCAGTTTCACGACTTTTTGCAAGAACATTTTTTAACTAACAAATCCTACCTGCAGTACTATCCACGGACGCGGCGTTGTGTACAATTACAACATCGTCTTCTTCTGTGTTCTCCTCGCTGTTTGGACTCGCTGACCAGTCGCTAGCCTCTTCTTCTGCTTTCTGCTTGGAGAAGCTGGCTCGATATGTTGCGAACAGAGTTCCCCACTTACCAGCCGCACCAGTCTTACTTGGCTTGGCTTCAGAGTAGCCAGACTGCTTGCTGTCAAAGCGATGCAGTTGTACTGGAGGAATGTTGGTGTACTCTCCACTGATAAGTGGCTCTATGCGATAAGCCTGTTTAAAAGAAAGTAGTAAAACAGGTTTAACAAACGGAAAGTTAGAACCACCTTGTACAGCATAATAAACCGTAAGTACCACATGAAAGTACTGCTCAATAGCTTTCATTTGAATGGTCACACACTAGGGTTTCATCCAAAGACTTAAACGTTAGAACAACCTTGTACAGCATAATAAACAGTACCACATGAAAGTACTGCTCAATAGCTTTCGTTTGAATGGTCACACACTAGTGTTTCATCCACAGACTTAAACGTTAGAACTACCTTGTACAGCATAATAAACAGTACCACATGAAAGTACTGCTCAACAGCTTTCGTTTGAATGGTCACACACTAGGGTTTCACTTACAGACTTAAAAGTTAGAACCACCTTGCACAGCAACATCTCATGCATCAGTTTTATAAAAGATGATTTGTCTTACCACAGGGTCGGCTGGATGGTAAATATTCACCAGACGACTACAAACGGACTTTGGTAACACGTGGTCTTCCACATCATCCTGAGGTCTGACCCCTCGTAATGCTAAGAAAACTGCCAGTGGTGATCCCACACAGAATAAGGTTTCCACCTAAGAGTATAGCAAATACGAGGTCTGAGGTTGGTGAGAATTAACATTGTACAGAGGTATACATTCAGTTCATGCTGTTTGGAATAATGTGAGAAATGTAATACGAATGCAAGATATGTATTTTACAAGTTATACCATGACATGTGGTAACTTCAGCTGGAATGACCTTCATGTAGAGAAGTGATTTTTCAGAAACCCTTCGACAACTTACACGCAAATTTGCAAGAGCAACCTGCAATGGACAAACATCGCATCGTAGGTGGGGGGTTACTCTACAAAGTTTTACAGGGGGCAGTGCACCACTCAGATGTCCAACTCCTCACTCTTTTACGTATCATTTTGACAGAAAGGGTACTGCTTTTGTCTCCCTTTAATTTGAAAAAGGGACCCATTTGACATATTATAAATAAATTGCCATGAGGGTAGGCTGTAACCTTATCATTTTCATGCAGTGCTTAATAAATTCAATGATATAGCCATAAGGTGCGTTCGTTCAAACTATTTGAATTTAAATGCATTTTGATTTCCCCACGCTTTCATATACCTCAGCTTATAAAATCATTACCCATTTATATAGCCGTACCTGAAGCCTGAAAACGGTACCCCTTTTGGGTGGAGCTTTCCCCATACAGGCCATTATAGGGAGCATCCCCCACCTGGTTTCAATCACACTCAAGCTTCAGTGTGACCAAGGTAGTGTATATCTGAAGGACAGCAAAGCTGTCTCTTACCTTGAATGGCAGTGCAAAAGGACACTCCTTCAGACTTTTGTCAGCTGCTTGTTTTTCATGTTCAACTTCACTCACAGCTATGGCTTCAAGTCGCATGACCTCGCTCCGAGCCTTTGCAAGACTTAGTCTCACGTTCTCCTTCAGGCTACCCCCTGATGCAGACTCTCCTTGCTCAAGACTTGCTGTGTTAGTGATAGATCTCAAGTAGTGGAAGCTCTCTGTAAGAAATCCTGTGCTTTCTGTGGCATCTTGAGAGAGGTGTCTCAATTCAATGTCCCAAAGTGTTAAAATGTCATAGGTAATCACACTGCCAAGGGAGTGGGCCACGATGGAAATTTTACCATTTTGTTCCAAAAAGGAAGGATTTCTTGAGCAGAATTTGGTGTGCAACTTAATCATTTCATCCCTTACACCATCAATGATCTGCAACACAATACACATTTAGATTACTGCAGTAATATTTAACAATTAGACCTGCAGCCCGCAAGGGTTACGAGTCAATAGCCCATGAGGCGAAGCCGAATGGGCTATTGACTCGTAGCCCTTGAGGGCGAAGGGTCTAATTGTTTTAGTATCACCCAACTAGTCGGACAGACAAAAGCAATAATAAAGTAAGCAAATGCAAGTTCAAGGAGGATTTATTTGGGAATAAAACGAAAGGATTTTGCTACTCAGTGACTATTGCTAATAGTCCTCTAGTACCGTAGCCAATCAAAATGCAGGATTTGCATTAGTCCACTAGTTGGGTGATACTAAAGAGATTTAGCCAAGCCTAAAACCAGAGCTCCTTGTTACAATAGGTTAACCTGACTTGAGACTGCCATCTAAAGCCAGTACCTGGTCAGTTGTCTACTTCAAAAATACATGTGACCTCGTTGAGCTCTAAACTTAAGCCCATAAATGGTCACATGATACTGGCCAGCAGATACCTTGTTTTGACAGGTGTCAATTGACCATAACATGGATGTCTAACATCACAGATGTACACTGTGTTAGTTGGAGTATGGCCTGTAATGTTGAGTGATTTCATTGTCATTGTCCTGCTTTGCGTAGTATTACTCGTGCTACAAGCAATACTGCTCGTCAAGGTGACCATGTGAAAGTCAGTTGTGTATATGGTGCACTGCTTGGTGGCCTCTCTATTATTAAACTACTAAATTACTCAATAAATTATGAAGCATAAAGAGACAGCTGTCATCGTACATGCAGGATCGATTACCAGCTGATGTTTTAGACAGAAGCCTAAACTTCTCCTCTATAGAAGTTCTTCTCAGGCAGGGCTGTCAGACACAGGACTCAAGAGAGAGGTTGAAATAGAGCTTACAGTGTATAGAAGACCACTATGAATTACAGATGAACGTAACTTCTAAGACTGCAATACAGTGTACATGAATAGAGCTCTACATTGTGCATGGGGCTTTTAACCTGTACCTTGATTTTCACACTCATAACAGACTTCTTACATTATGGGAAAATTGTATCTTGAACAACAGGCAAGTTAACCTATAACATCAGGGGCCCACCAACCAAGAGACATTAAGGGTTATGAATCTTACTGACGGCTCTAATACACATACATGAATCTGCACCCCTTTGCATCCATTGAAAGTGTATGACAGAACAAACACAGGTAGCTACTTAACAGTTGTATTCAACTTTTAAATACTCAAGGAGAAACATTTACCTCATATCTGTAAAATGGACTGGTGTAATACATTAAGTCCATCATACTGGTGTTAAGAACTTTCCTGAGTCCTGACACTGATGAAGGTGTTATGCTCTCAATAGTACCTTCAATAAAGACAACAGGCTGCCGTTACTGATCACTTTACGAACTATGGGAACTGCACACTGCACAGTTTATGAATTCACTGACCCACTCCTGTCAAAAGTTGGACCACCACAAAGAGAAATTGTTACTTGAGAGAGTGAGGTCTTGGTTTGCGTGTACACCTAGAAAAGTTTGTTCTAAATTTTCCAAGTTCGTCATTTGTAATCTGTGTTAATCTTCTCAATCCTTACCGATCCTTGTTCCTTTATGGTGTATTATTATCTCTTATTTTTTTTTCTATTTTCAGGTTTCTTTCAATTCACTGGTAAAGGTAATTTTGGACACAGCCAAATACTGTGAGTGAGATCCTTTAAAATACACAGTCACTTATAACTCACAGGTAACTTCAATTACTTACTGCAAGCATTACTTAGTTTGGTAACCTTACAGTTTGTCAGTGTTACAATATAACAATTTTAAGGGAGAGTATGAATGTTATTATACATTGAACTCGCAATCCCTTTTCTGATTGGCCAAAAGCATAATGACAGTGAATTTTCGAAATCAGTGCCTGTGATGTCATCTAGCTGCAGAGGACATGTCAAGGACACTCAAGATCATGGCTAATCATGTCATGTATGGCCACAGTTCATGATCTCTAAGGGTAATCATGTCAATAAACATGTCAATAAACTAAAAGGGTGAAAGTTTCTAAAGAAACTGTGGTGCTGCGTTGGTGGGGGTAACAAGGTAATTTGGTTATATCAACTAA
>OMLO01003903.1_pt1 | contig 12363 bp, 10 predicted proteins | sample 1674811 | NCBI WGS metagenome assembly OMLO01 (sample SAMN06265003, study PRJEB25207) | coral metagenome | isolation source: Coral host | place: Mexico:La Bocana,Puerto Morelos, Mexico | collected 2008-11-13
TTTCCTTGTCTAATCAGGAAGACCCTTACAGAGCAGCCATGCAGGATGACAGGGTGAGACGCAGCCCTTCTTCTGGTCAGAAATAAAAGCACTGCATAGGGCTAATTTCACTTACTGTGAGGATCTGGTTCTAAGGCAGTGATGGTCATGTGATCTTTAACATACTTTAGATAGTCATTTTCATAACTGTCTGCAGTTGACTGACCTTCCTACAATTTTCCCTTCAATTTCAAGTATGTTCTTTTAAGTTCTTTTTTGCAATGGCATCAGGTGTCAGGAAGGGGTGCTTCAAATTTAGACCGTTTTTAGACTTTTTTCCAGTGTTTTTGGCGGAAGCATAGAACAAAACCCCTGACAGTAGTGGAAAGAAAGCAAGAGGGAAAAAATGGCAGATATTTCCTATTAGATCAGTATTCGCACAAATGGGTATGATTTTATTTGACGTGATTAATAGTCTCCTAGACTGACAAGGGAGGAAATTGAATGTCTGCATGCAACAAGAAAAAGATCAAAACTCACCATCTTTATTCACTTATCACTTATCACTACTCACGATGAATTCGACAGTGCTGATCCTAGCAGTATGCAGAATGCCTGGCACATATGAACTCAGTTAAATGACTGAGCTCTCCATGAGTTCTCGTAGCTCAGTGGATAAAGTGCCCACCATGTGTTCGGGAGGTCATGGGTTCAATTCCCGTCGGGGACTCAAATATTGTCTTTGTCCCACACTTGTGTCATGTTGAATAATTCATCTTTCACATTTCATTACCAAGCTCAAAATTCACCATCTTCATTCATTTATTACTTATCTCTTATCACTGCTCACAATGAATTGGACAGTGCTGATCCTGGCAGTATGCAGGACACCTGTCACATATGAACTCAGTTAAATGACCTTGCTCTCCATGAGTTCTCGTAGCTCAGTGGATAAAGTGCATGTTACCTGGATTATTCATGATAGAATTGAATAGCACTCTCTGAAAAAATATTTTTTCATAAAACACAAGCTTTCAACAGCCAGTCTAATTTCTTAATTTTTATTAGAGAACACTACATTCAATTTTATGAAATTTTTTGTTTGTTTATTCTTCCATCAGTCACTTGAAGGTTATGCTTACCTTGTTTTCAGAAAGATGAGAAAGAGGCACCAGAGGCTTATGTTGTGCAGCGTTATGTTGAAGATCCATATTTAATAGGGAGTAAGTTCCTTTTGGGACCTGACAATCCTTAAGCAATTAGAAATGTTTATTATTTGAAAGATTTCTGGTCAGAATTCAACTTTAACAATTAGTTTATTAGCCCCATCTTGAGTTCTATGGGGTGATGGTTGATGAGGCCAAAGGCCAACTCAACTATCACCTTATAGAAATTGATGGTGAATAATTTAGTTAGTTTATTGATATGTTAAGTAAGTTTCTTTCAAATAATTATTAAATATATGTTTCTTTCAAGCATCCATCATTGCATTTTTTTAGCACAACATTTAATCACCCACATTGTTTGATTCCTTGTTAACTGAAAAAGGTCTTTTTTTAAGATTCAACATCATAATATTTCTCAAGACATTGGTTAATATGGTGTTTTGTATGGTGGCTTCAAAGGGTCATTAATAAATCAAACATAATTTTTTAACTGCAAGTTTGAGTTGGAGCTTGAGTTGGAGTTGAAGTTCTGGTTGAGTTGGAGTTCATTCCTGGGATCTTGACGTTTTTCAATATGGCGTCAGATCTTTGGCTATGTGCATGGATAGCTGACTCAGGCTGAGTCGGCTCACTGCGTGGGAAGAAAGATGGTTTTCCCAGCTATTTACCAATATGAGGCATAACAATAACCGACTGTATCCTTGAAACCTTGTTGAAACTATCTGTGTGTCAGTCAGTGCCACTTTAACCAGTGAATAATGAGCCCCAAATACTCCAACTCCAACTTCAACTCCAACTCAAAGTCAAAGTGAAACTCAAACTTGCGGAAAATGATGTTTGATTTATTGATATCCCTTTGAAGCCAATGTAGTTTTGGCAATGTTCAATTTTAGCCCAAAATCACTAATGCCCTTTTTCCACTGAATACTTCAATTATTACCATTCCTTATGTGCATAAATATCACACTATGTTTATAATTATACTCTGTTAAACTATAACAAAGCTGAACAATGATGAAAAATGTTTTCCCTCTTGTTTGTCTGTTTATCTTTACAATTCAGGTAGAAAGTTTGACTTGAGAGTTTACGTTCTTGTAACAGCAGTGAGTATCTTTTCACTGTTCACTGTTTTTCAGTCTTGATTTCAGGACTACACCGTACATAATTTTTATTCAGTTTACCTTTGAAAAATGCCTAGAGAGGTTCAACCTCAGGGTAGCTAATTTATTATTATCATTACCGGTATTATTATTATTATTATCATTATCATTATCATTATTATTATTATTATTATTATTATTATTATTATTATTATTGATTCTAATTGGTTCTCAGCAATAATTATTTGTTTCTGCCATAATACTCAAACTGTCCAGTTTGACCTGGTTGATGTTCTTAACTGGACAGGTCAAATCAGACAGTTGGGTAGCCACTATCCAATGAAATGTTTGTTTGTGAAAGACTTCCAGTTGAGACAATTCCGCTTCATGATCAATTTACTTTGCCTTCAGGATCATAATTTGCCTGGAAAGCTCAATATAATTTTTTTAGAAATTATTGAAAACTCAAAACATGTTGACGTGGGCATATTTAAAAACATCTTTTTTTGACAAGCTTCTCATATTTTGTTATCGATACGATTAATTGACTTGGTAACAGGATTTCATGTCGTACAATTCAGGGGTAACCAGCTTCATAATGTCAATCAGCTTCGCACTATGTGCTCAACTGATTTGAAATTACTCACCTGATTACTCCCTGAATTGTACTCCACTCAGTCCTATTACCATTATTATTATTCTTGGGGGTTGTGTTTGTTGAAGAGAGGGGGGCAGGGGTTGTGTCTAGGTGAGTGGTTTTCTTGGGAGTTGAACCTCGAAGTTAAAATATTATTGCGTTCAGTCACTTGACATTTTCATATGCATTTCAGATAGATGACAAATGTCTTCCTGATCCTGACAAATTGGGGTTCTCAGCTGTTATCATTATTTCTGTTCTTCAGTGTTGTTCACTGACTAACATTGTTTTCTCCTCCTCAGTATGCTCCAATGTGTGCCTGGCTTTACAGAGAAGGGTTTGCCAGATTCTCAAATACAAGGTTTTCTTTGGATTCAATAGATGACACTTGTATCTTTTATCAGCCATAAAAGGGTCAGAATGGATCCTTAAATTCTTAAATTATTACTGGAAAGAAGGTTTTTTTAGATATCCAGTAAAATTAAGCAATACAGGGCCAGGTTGTTGGGAGTGATAAACACAAAACAAGCCTATAAGCTTATTGAAGTGTTATTCTTGTGGTATAATTTTTTTTGAGTGTCTTTCAACAACAAATAAATGGTTTTTGGAGTTTTAGATTTTTAGATCTTAAGACAGTCACTGTAGAATGGAAAATGTAATCAGAAAACATCATTGAAATATTATAAAACTGAAATCGAATTCATGCTAATCCTCCTTTACCTGCTTTGATTGACCGGGCCAGAAATCTATTTTTGCCATAGATACAGTATTTGTAAACCAAACTACATAATCTCTGTCTGACGTTTTGGCCCAGGGCTGTTCAGCTATGAGACAGGTCCGTTTGTAATTAGGTCAAATAAACTATACGTTAATAATAAGCCTTGATTTTCAGTCCTTAATATTTTAACAATGTAGATGTGCACCTCACTAATGTTGCCATCCAGAAAACAGCTCCTGATTATGATGCTGAAAAGGTATGTGGCTGAAGCTTTAAACCCATGTTTCAAGTGAAACATTTTTAGTGTCCTAATTTGAAATGGAAACAAAGTAATGTGTTTAAATGTTAATTGTTGGGTAAACACTATTAAGTAAGCAAAATGCTGCTGTTACAGCACAATAACAAGATTTGCTAGGTGGAGCTCATTGTGTTGTGCTTTTGGACAGGACACTTTACTCCTGCAGTGCTTCTCTTTACCTGTGCAAGTGTATAAATGTTCAATGCAGGGGGGTAACCCTGTGATGGACTAGCAACACATCCAGGGGGGAGTAGAAATACTCCTAATCCCTTCATGCCATTGGAACTGTAGGTAAATGATAGGGCCACTTGGCTACAAAATGTAATGCAAGGGTGAACTTAATGATAGACTAGCTTCCCATTCTTGGTGGAGTAGAAATACTTCACACTACTCAAGCTAGAGATAATTTGCAGGTTGATGGGCCACTAGGCTTAAATCATCAACATTTTATTTAGTAATGCAGGTTACAAGTATTAGTGGCAGCCAGTGAAAATGTGAAATAATAAACAAAACAATTATAAAATTCCCTACGGTATTTAAATATATACAACTGACTATAATTAAATGCAGACTTCACCTTACAAGATTCTCTTGTCAAATTTTCAGGGTTGCAAGTGGTCTCTGCAGCAGCTAAGAAGATATCTTGTGGCAAAACATGGTATAGAAAAGGTAAAAATTGCACATATTGATTTGTAATAGACAGTTGGCTAGGGATGTGGGAAGTCACATGACCTGATGGTTAGTGTGTCAAGGGTCCTGTTATATCATTGACTAGAATCAATATTCTCTCTAAATCTCTCGTTAAAAACGGAAACAAACTGCATTTCAGTATAAATTAAATATTGACATTTTCGGTTTTTCAGGTTGAGACTTTGGTTAGAGATATGGATAACATCTACATCAAAAGTATACAGGCTGTGCAAAAAGTGATGATCAACGACAAGCACTGCTTTGAGTTGTATCCTTATATTTCCATTCTGTAAATGTGATCATATTAGTTATAATAATGATCAGGCCTTGAGTTTGAATCTATCTCACAGTGATCTTTGTGTTAAGTGTCTGTTCTTCGGTTCAACATTTTACTTGCACCGTAAACCTCTTTTAATACAATGAACTTTGCAACATATTAAATGGTTTGAATAAGGAGTATCAGTAGTTCGTCTTGTGTGATCGTCTGCGTGAGGGTAGTTCTGGAAAGAACTGTTGTTGGCCGATTGATGTTTTGACAACCTGTGCGGAAGTCATGTCATCTTAAAGAGTATTTAATAGTGTTTGACTGTCAATGTTGTCATACGTCTGGCCGTTGAAGGTGATTGGTCAGTTTAGCTTTGGTCATATTGGCTGAGAGCTTGTGTAGAGTGTGCTGACAGGCATTGGTCAGTTGTAAGAGGTTCCAGGTTCAGGTTGTTGAAACGTCACTCACCAACAGCTGTTCTTTTAGAATACTAGCCTCACCCATGTGATCACAGAAGATGAACTACTGAACTCTGTGTAAGGCAGAAACCTTTGCCCCTGTAGCTTCCATCACTGAGAAGCTTATTTACGTACATACGTGGGCATTACAGGAGAATAATGCCTAAACAACCAAAGCAAGCATTATGTCAGCTACAAGAACAAGCCATATAAGTAATATCAGTTTCCAAGGCAAATTGGTACTTTAAGCTTGGAATGGAAACCGTAAACATTCTATTTGGAATGATTCCTTAATGCAGTCAACTCAATGAACAGATATGGCTATGATATTCTAATCGATTCCAAACTAAAACCGTAAGTTCATTGATTTATTTACTTTTACGATATCATTTTTACAGTAATTAGGTTGCCGTGGGTCTGTGCAGTAATAGATCACAGATGACAATGTAGTAAGAACAAAAAAGTGGCACTCGAGGCGATAGCCGAGTGCACCGATATTCTTGTCTGAAGTTAAGGCCACATAATTGGTTTTATAAATATACATTTATATATACCAGATTTATTACGAAAAACAATGTCTGCTGAGATCTGTGTCTTATTTTAGTACACTGATTGTTTCTATAGTTGGCTGATTGAAGTGAATGCCTCACCTTCACTGACTGCCAGTAGTCAGTCTGATTATGAGCTCAAGTGCCGTCTGTTGGAGGACATGTTACACATCATTGACATGGAAAACAGGTCAATATATAATATTTCTATTGATACCATGCTATAGAAAATGCAGCCAATCAGAATAAAGGAAACCCAGTGTATATTCGACGCAATCACACCCAACCTTCCCATTGTGAGCCACGCGTATGTCCCACTGATTGTGACGGCGACTATATTGTGTTATACAACGACTGCACTCTTGTGGAATATTCCATGGAAACAAAGCGAAAATGTCGCATTACTAGTATGTCTGATGGATTTAGCAGGAAATGATAATGAGCCCGGGGCAAATATTTGTTCAAAAGGCTTTACTTTCACAATGCCTTTCTCCACTGTGGTGTATTAATAAGTGCTGGTAGTTTTAATGCCACAGGTAATTCTGTGATGGAGTGAGCTGTGAGAAAGTTGTCATCATCTAAGCCATCATCTGTTTCATCTGTTTTAGTAACATAACATGGACTCTGGCATGCACCAAGAACGCTAGTTTTCAAGTAGTACCTCTTGAATACAAACGAAGTTACAGATAACCTTGGCATTGGCCATTATGTGTGGAAAGTTCTATCAACCACTTGTAATGGTCGTTGACGACAGCAACAACAACAACTACAACAGCAACAATATTTATGACATACTTTTCTCTTGAATAGGAAGTATAAGGTTATGAGAAACGCTGCGGGCAGTTGACCCAATTTAATTGAATTTCGACTGATTACTAGTTGATTACTGTCGTTAACTTCCACAGGGACAGTTATTTAATGTCTTTTTTACTAGATTGACTGGCCGTGAGAAGCGTGTTGGCGGTTTTGACTTGATATGGAATGATGGCCCAGTGTACATGGATGACACCAGTGGTGCAGACTGCATTCCAAATCCTTCTTATCCTACAAATACATTCCTGGGTAAGATGCTGTAAAATTAATAGACCATATTTTAGATTTTGACAATCAGAAATCAGTAACAAGGTATTCATAGATGACAGATCAGCTATTTCGTGGCTTGTTAGGGAGGGGAAGGTAGTGGGTTGTAACCCAGGTCACTTTTCCGTTTCTTGAAATTTAAAGGCAATCACAAATACAAATAACTTTTAAAATGTTAATACTTTACAAAGTTCCTTAAATTTCATTGTTTCTATCTACTAACTTGAAACAATATGGACATAACATTCCATAAAATTCCACACTGTGAGAGCTTCATTTTCAATATCTGAGTGGAGGCTTCGTCTGAATGATTGCATTGGTTTATTTACTAATATCTTGATATCTTGTGAATGTTGAAACAATTACTGACAGGACTTCCTTCTTTCTTTAGCTGTTGCCCTTAGTTGTCCCTCTCTTAGTGTGTTCCACCTGCTTTCTGTATTGCATGATATTATGTATTGTTGCAAAAGTTTCTCCTTCTTTTCTGTTTTTCACTACCCATACTTTCGTCCTCTGTTGTCTGTTCACACTTTCGGTTTGACTCCTTACCAGGCTACGCAGGCTAGTTAACAATTATTCACCGAAGTGGAGGTAAATATCCACCACTTTCACCGACACTGAGGTGAATAATTGTTTTAGTATATACCACACAAGCTGAATAACTAACAGACCAAAGAGTAACTTTATTTGAAACAGGAAGCCATTTTGTTTTTCTTCGGTTGCTCGGAGGTGAATAGTACTTGTCTAATCACCTCCGAGTTAGCCAATCAGCGTGCGCGAAAAGCACTATTCACTTGTCTGGTATATACTAATGAAAGTCATTGTATAATTCTAGAGGGAGAAATCTCAGCCCTTTTTATTTTGTTAAACTCTTACTGCAGGATGTGACAACAGTGATCGTGACAAACAGCTTAAACAGGTGTTCAAGAATGCCCAGACTGTAAAGAAGTCCTGATAGCTAAACCCAGCCTGTACAGAAGTTGTGATATCTGAACTTGTCCTGAAGTAGTGGTCTGCCAGTCATTTGTTTTACAATACCAGTGCTGGACAATGTGTAGTGCTGGATGTATCTGCTTACACCAGTTATTTTCACAGCGGTGAAACACAAAAATTCAACGGCAAATGGTTTTCGGTTTTCGAAGCCTCGAAATTTGTAGGTTCAGGTTTTAAGTAAAAATATGCAAGACTTTTAACGAAAACGTTATAAAACGCGCATTGGTGAATCAGATTACGAGCCAATAAACTAGACATATAATAATTATCTGCGGCATATAAAGCTTAACTATTCAGCGGCCATCCTTACTTAAGGCTTCAAAGTGAAGGATTTCGAAGCTATAAAGGTTAAGCGACAGTTCTGGCCGGAACGACCGCGGAACCTGCGCATGCGCAGTGCATATGCGGTGGACAAGTTGTCAACGTATCCAGAACATTGCTTGAATTATTTCCCAATTTTGTTAATATGTAAAAAATAAATTTTCGCATCTCGTATTTCCTCCAGTAAGTGCCAAGGGTTATAACGTGACATATGATAAACACCATCGAAGACAGATTTCTATTCCACATCAAATAATTGTCACAGTACACCTGGACTACAATTTGTCTATTATTTTATTTAAGATTGTAATTTATGTATATAATAATTGTTTTTATTAAAAATCACAATCACTAGACAGAATAGGTGTCTTCTGTAAATGTAATGTTTCTTACATTTTCTGTCCAGTAACTGAAATAATATAATAAAATAGTTATGGTATCATTTTGTAAATATGTACTATATATTTATGTCAGACTAAATTCATTGGTATTCGTAATGTTAGTTAAGGCCAGATGTTGTCATGTAAATAAACTTGTCATCTAAATGTTAGATAGTTTTTGTGTCTTTTTGCCCTTCTCCTTTCGTATCTCTGTATACATTGATCTTGTTCAAAGTCTTTCCCATTGAAGTCACAGGTAACTTTGTACTCTTTCAAATATTTAAGTAAAAGTTCCACTCGTTCTGGAGTCCACGACCTGACTTTTGGAGTTTTGTCGTTTGTCTTCTTTGCAGATTTGGTCGGACGATTCAAGCTCTGATCTGACGAGGAAGATACTTTTCGCTTCGTAGATGTTAATTCGGACAAGACGTCGCTTTGATAATCTCCACTATCGGTTTCCAAAGTGTCGCGGGCACTGTCAAGTTCAGGGTTTTCGAGTTGTCGAATGTCGTCGAAAGAACTCGCCAGGCTGGTAGTGGTCGGCAGCCATGTTTTTTTGGCGGGCTTTGCGCAATTTGGATTTTATTACTCCGGCTAGGCGGGTTACCCCACTTTCACATGGAGAAAACTCACCCCAGCTAGGCGGGTTACCAGGCCTGGCTAGCCGGGTAACCCGCCTAGGTGGGCTACCCCACCTCGCATGTGAACGCAATCAAGAAAAAAAGAGAGATTGTATGAAAAGTTTGGTAACCTCACCGAGGTGAGGTACCTCACTTACCTGGGGTCCCCCACCTAAAGGTGAACAGGCTCTAAGTGCCAGTTCCTCTCGGACTCGTTTAGTATTCATCCATCCCTGATCCCGCGGCGTCGATCTCGACGATCATGGACCCACATGAAGGTAAAATGTAGGCCATCTTTCTCACTTGTGTTGTGCATATTGTAATGAAGAAGATGAAGAAGTGGAAACTATCATTTTGGTGGACGGATGCAAATTCAGTGAGAAAGATGACCTGCGGGATCAGGATGGATGAACACTAGACGAGTTCGAGAGGAACTGGCACTTAGAATACAAAATGGCGGCTTGATTACACGGCACGACACGGAGAAACGTCGCGAGTCTTTCTTAATTTGGCCCACTTTTTCACACTAATGGCTGATAGTGTGCAATTGCTGAGCCAATCAGATTACAGCATTTGCATTAGTGCTTAAGTGGAATTCTACTAAATCTCGATAGAAACATGGAGGCAGTTGCTTTTTTAATGTGCCAAGTGGAATATACATCAACTGAATTCATTCTTAACAATAAGATGGTAGTTGACTCTGATGGCCGGCGGTAAAAAAGATGGCGGACATTACGATATTAATGCTCTTTTTGTTCGCTGAAAACCCAAGGCGAAGAATCAACTGTCGCTAACAGAAAGACTTGGTTTAAGATTAAAATATCTATGAAATTTTTTTTTAATTCCAGTTAATAGGCGAAGCAATGTTAAGCGTAAGAAGCTTATGACGCTGTCTTATCCAGTGAGGACAATGTTGGTAGAAGCATAAAACGCTCGCTGATTGGCTGAAAATATTTTGCATGCTTATGCTAATGTTTATGCCAACATTCCTCACTGGACACAATAAAGAGGCCTTCCCCTAAGTAGCGCATAAGCTTCTTTTGAAAAATACATATGGAGTCTAAGCCATTGCTCCTTTTTGCGGTATCATTTGCAGAAATCTTTTCCAGTCCTGGGATCATTTGCGGACCTGTAAAAATTTCACTCACTCAATACTTATAATGCAGGCTCTTAACGTTTGACGAGAAAAACATACAAGACTTTCATGCCAAATGACAGCAAGATCTTTGAGTGTTCAGCGTCTCTCGCTATCGATCGTTTCCTCTTTCTTATGGCGTCTTTGTAAAATGGTCTCCAGAATCAAACTAATCAAAGACCACATTCCATCGCGCGCGCACAAGCGTAACGTTAATTATGACACACAAACGTAATCAGTCTTCAGAACCAATTCAGGTTTTCGGTTGTAGCTGGAGTTTCGGCTGTCAACATACAAAATGGTTTTTGTGACTTGCTGGTTAGCGTTTATTGCTGTTACAAGTGCCATTGGACACTTTACTAAGAATCTTTTTTATGAAAGGTAAGTGTAAACAACAAAGATAATACTTTTCTAGTGTCAGATGAGAAAAAAAGACAACTTGAACTTCGTGAACTGCTTTCTTCAACGACGAAGGCTTATTTTTAAAAGTTCTACGACTTTCGTTTTTTGTTAATATCATGGCAAGGAAAAGCAAGTTTCAAGTTTTAGTAAGATTGAAAACGTCGTTTTCAGAATGTAATGAGACCCGTTATGAGTAGAAAGAAAGTGCATTTTGTCGGCTCGTCCTATCAGTGAACCGTGTCCATGGCGACAGTGTAAACAAAAGGGTCGCGCGTTACGAGATGGCGAAACGAGTACAAGTAAATGAATATCAACACAGCTTAGTTACCAGACAAGTTAGATAGCACACAGCGCGGTCTCCGACAAATCCTACCAAATGTTTGCGCCGTTTTTGGAATAAATTCGCAACGCGAGGAAATTCATAGTATTTCGTCACGTGTGACACCCAGAATCCCAATCCCTTAATAAGTTAGCGAAAGTAATCCTGAATCCGTGTGCGACTGAGTGCTGCTGTAAAACTAAAAGATGGAAAAGAAAATAGAGAAAACGCTGGTAGTGCTTGCGTTTTACGTTCCCTCGATAAAGAGTTTGCTTTGAAACGTGCGGTATTGTTCACACGCGACGCGCTTATCCACATTGTAGGAAAAAAAAAAGATGAAAAAGTTAGTGTGGTGCTGGCATCAGTAGACTCGGCTCTGAAAGAACACGAACCCACCTGTTCTGTAAGGTGGTGATTCGCGGTTTTACTCGACGAAGCCGGCAAAAATCTTGAAGATTAACGCGAAGGATTGTGTAATATATCGGAAAAGAGAATTCGATTCAGAAATTTTTACAAGAAATTACTTGTCATGAAAAAGATTGCTGTTGTTCATCGTGGTAAAGTGATAATAATAATAAAGTATTATCGTTTGTCTCACGATGTAGTCACTTCGATTTCGATTCTCGCAAAGAAAAAAATGTATTTATTTCTAGTATTTATCCAATACTAATACAACTAATTTTTTTTTCTTTTTCAGCGACACTACAGGGAAGGAAGACGACTTAACAGTCAGCAAGAAGGTAAGAGAACGGGTAAGGGGAAATGGGACAATAGAACACAGCCGTCCATAGGTGAACCAGAGAGCACCAGCATGACATGATCAGCGGTGTTGCTTATCCACGTAGGTCAATACTAGTCTTTCGTATCTCCCAGTCGACAGTAGACAGATGCACGCACTTGCATTCCCCTCAACCATAGTCCTGTAAGTTTGGACCACCTAGCAGTTGTATATTTTGATTAACTTAGGAATTGAGAATTCTCATATGAGAGAGTAACACACCAAGCAAATTCATGTTTTTAAGCATTAAGGGGTGCTAGGCAATTTTTAATGCATGCATTCTTACTGAGCTGCCGACAAATCCTTAGCCAATTAGTAATTCTGCTGACATAAACACAAAAAAATCGATTGAATCATCTCACAAGGTTGGAGAGAGCTTCAAGTGATTTTGCCGAAGTGTCCCACTCTTCTGTTCCCGACCCCATGTACTGCCCTCTTATGAGAGTTGTACAAAAGATCGACAACAGAATCGACAG
>OMLO01003904.1_pt1 | contig 12363 bp, 7 predicted proteins | sample 1674811 | NCBI WGS metagenome assembly OMLO01 (sample SAMN06265003, study PRJEB25207) | coral metagenome | isolation source: Coral host | place: Mexico:La Bocana,Puerto Morelos, Mexico | collected 2008-11-13
TATAGTGGATGGCAAGCAGGAGATTGGGTCTCTTGAACGCTTGAATTGGGAAAGCTAAGCGAAGTTGCCTTGTGTTTGTCTTGAATGCTTCCTTTTGGTGCATGGCAACCAAGGCTTGGCTCAAGTGCATGCCGTTTTGTTGCGGGGCTAGTTTCATGAGGCTGCACTTATCACCTTGCAGGGAGCGTGACGATGCGCGCTCCAAACGAGAAGCGGCCGGCCCACCCGAAAGGCGAAAAACCAGCCCTACTGCTTCTTGGCCCAAAATTGCGGTTGAGGTGAGGGATTCTCAATTGGGTAGTAGCGTAGTAGCTGGTTAGTGAAGCAAATCCTTTCGCAAAAAGTCATAAGTGGTTAGTTCAACTAGGTTCATAATTAGCTATTTTTGAGTGGGTAGGTATGTAGGTCGGTAGAAGTATTCAATTGATCAACAAAATAATGTACTGTATTTGTAGATACAAAGACAAATCACATGTATATGTTAACACGTGTACATGTATACATATACCATATACAGTATATACACATTTTTTTGTAAACTTGTGTTGTGTATCTACACTGTAACTGGAAGGTGAACAAAACACACTTCGGAGTTGTGTTGCTTTCTGGGAGCTGTTTGGACAGGCCTTGATGTGACCAAAGTAGACCAAAGCTAGGTTTGAACCTCGAACTAAAACGACTGCGAAGACCCTTGGGGACCTCTTTGCTTTCTTTTTAAAGCTTCCCAGCGCACTCCGAGACTCTTGTTTCTTGTCAGGCAAACGGACAGTACCTTTGTTCGAGCTATCTCATTGGGGTCTAACTGCTTGGCAGCTGTTTGGTTGCAGCAGAAGTCTTGGAGAACGATGCTTGTCCGCACGAAAAGCAACATAACGAGTAAAGACGAGTTTTTTTGGAAATGAACGAAATGGCCAACTGATTTCTCTTTAGACTCCCAGCAGTGTTAGGTCGGCTATGCCCTTCGACTGGACCTTTTCATCACCCGCCATGGTCAGTGACTGTTTGGCGGATGATTTTAAAGCCTTTCTGGATCCACGTGAGTATATTCCGATTGGAAAAAGAGGCCAGACATGGAGACAGAATCAGAATCTTTCTTACATCACACAACAAAACAATAAGACCTGCACAGACTTTGAGATGCTTAGATTGGTAACAAAAGCAGCAACAGCCACATTTCCATGAGCGAGGCTGCAACCCCGAGTCATAGGAGTGAAATTGAATGAACTTCAGTTTGATGACGAACTTTAGGATCAATTCTTGAAATTGGAAAGCGGAAAGTGTTGTAAGAACTGATGCAAACCCTTTGTGCAACAGAAGTAGCCTCCAGTGACTGACCCGATCTCTTCTTCCCAGGGGCTGGTGCGGGTCATGCACGGTATTCCAACCTACGCTTGCCGGGCCGATGGCGAGGATTCACCTTTCTGCACCATGATCCATTACGCAAACGTCAGGATCAGGGTTCCAGGTGTTCCAACAGTACCAATTTGTTCTGACAGCCTAACTCACTGGGAAATTTGTGTTTCACAACAACAGTTGCTTTTGTTTCAGTATATGCAAGTGCTTCCAAGAGCGGGGGCAATCCAGGGACGATACACCGACAACTGCAAAGTCTGGATTCACGCTAACCACTTTCCTGAAACGGATTTAGAACGGTATCCTGGTTGACGTCAAACATGTTCCATGTGAAACCATCCTTTGATCAAGGCGCTTCAGTTCGCAACCGTTGCCACCTGCAGGACTTCGATTATTTCAAGAGATGTGTCGAGAGATTCAGAAATGCGGCAAGGGCTCCTGGACGGAAACTTTTCGTAGTGAGTTGCATTGTAGATTCACCGGAATGTTTGGAAGAGCTAAAGGGACTCGGAGATGCAGGGACCTCTGCAAGATCAGTAAACTTGGATAAAGACGAGAAGGATGCAAAACATCTAGATGCGAATCAAAGAGGCGATCAATGCGACAAGTTCGTCAATAAAGGTTGCTCTTGGGCCAATTTTGCTCCAAGCGAGGTGTCCAAGCTGTTTGAGTCCCTGCAGGAGTTTGGAGTTTCCGACTTCAAGTTGGCAGCTGCTGTGCTTTGTGTAGGCACCGCATCCCTCGCAGAGAAAGAGCCTCTGATTTTTCCGATTCCACTGCAAAAAGAGAACTCCAATGGGTGTGGAGTTTCGACTATGGAACTGGGTCTGGACTCTGCAGTGATGTTTGAGATTCATCTCAGTGAAGCCATTGGAGCTGACATTGACCCCTTCAAGTTTTTTGAGGAATCAGCCAATGATGAGGCATTTACAAGCACAATCCTGCAAGGTTGTGAGGTTTGTCCAGAGTTGGAGACGCTGAAGCAAGATGATTATAGACCTACAGGATACCGAGATTCCGTAGTGGATCCCAAGACGGTAAAGGAGAAGGAACTTGTTTTCGAATGCAGGTGTTGCATGGCAGGCTTTCCAACGAGGAACAAATTGTATGCTCACATTCGTAGCTCTCCATCATGCCTGACGTTTCTTGAAGAAACCGACTCTGCCGGGTTTCAGTCATTGATGTGCAAAGAGGTTGCTTCTCAAGTGTTTGCATTGATGATTGGCATCCACGGGAGCTTGACATGGACAGACTTCGTCGAAAGCATCACTGCAACTTTGCAGAATGTTGGAGATGGTGTTCAGCTCATCTTACATGAGAGTAGCAAATGCAGCCATTTGGGAAGGAGTGATTTCTGTTGCCCAGCAGTGGCATTCACAGTCTTGGTGAAGATGTCTTCTGCACTGATGGGGGAGGCCTTGCAATGCCGTTTGCGGGAGCAATTGGCTTCAAAGACGTTGGTTTTGCACAGCTGCGTACTTGTGGGAAAATCACTGGCTTTGGATTGGCAACAAAGCTCTCTGCAGCAGCACTTTGCATACCTGCTTCCATTCCGGGCTTTGCACACTTCTGAAGAGCCTATGGAATTTGCTAAACGGCAGGACATGTATAGGAAATTCAAGCATGCTCTGAACCACGTGCAGAAGACATGGCAAACTTCAGAAGAGCCCCATCCAGATGACACACAGTGCCTTCAGCTTAAGATGACACAAAGGCTCTCTTTTCACCAGGAATTTGTATTGATAAAGATTGCTGGAGAGATTTCTTCCTCCGTTTGCTTGAGTTTGGTTGCTGGTTCGTTGGCCCTTTTCCATTCGTACCACTGGGATGCGTCACAAATGCCGGAATCTTCAATTCCTTGCGACCTGCTCTACCTCGAAGGTCAACGTTTCCCGCAGTTGGAGAGGAGACATAGCCCTCTGTTCGGCAAAAGCTGCTTGCCATGGGGAGAAGATTCTATGTTAGCTAGATTTAGAAACGAGCTGCAGGATCGATTAGTGCTTGTTGATGTGGACTGGCCAAAGGTGCTGGCCTCCATGGAAAAGCAACTCATTTTGCATGGGAGGTCAGGCTGAAACTTTGACATTGGAGTGTGAGTGTTGGTTGCTATCCTGATATTGAGAGAGTAGGTATAAAGGATCATAAAGGTTTGCCACATTCTTAAGTTTATGGTTGCACAATTGGTTGAATGGGTTCTGTGTTTGCTGAATCCGCGTTGGAGTTGGTAAGGCAGAACCTTTCTGGTTACATTCATTGATCCAGGTTAAGAGGTGTTTCAACCAAAGCCTACCAGTCTGTTTCACCTCTGCTTCCCGAAGCCGAATTGCCTAGTTGATCAATCTGGTAAAGATGTGGGCTCCCGATATTCTCGAACATCTTGGTGGATCCTTCCATAGCCACCATGACCCTTTGACTTCTCATCATCCTTATTCTTCTTGATGCGCAGAAAGGTATAGCCGCTCCAAGGGCCCGCTCTCTGCCATGTTCGCTGTTCCATCCAGCGATCGTGCAATAGTTCTCCTTGAGGGCTTTCATTGTTGAAAAGCTTGGTGACCCTTTCACCCGATAGTTCATCGCCATGAATCGGACAGCTCTTGTGAATGGGGTGAAATGGTCGAACTCGGCCCTTCGAGCCGTGGCTTCTCACCAACCATCCCTCACTGATCATCGTGAGGTCCCACTTGTCAGCTCCCTTCGGAGCCTGATTGAACTTCGGAAGCTTCCAGGGCTCGATCTCCAAGTTGCTGCTTCCAGTTGGGCGTCCACTCCCGGATGCCCCAGGTTCTGCAACTCCTTCTTGTACTTGTCGACCTTGACGACCAGCATTCCGGCCGTTGACTTCCACCGTGACTGTAGTGGTGATGTCCAATCTCTTCAAGTCACCAGCTACTCTCACTACCTCATCTTCTTCATGATCTTCTTCTTTCTCCTTCTTGCCTTTTTGAACTCGGATTGCACATAGACGCGGTACTTCACCTCCATCACTGCTCTGCTTCCAAGCCCGACCGTCGCCACATTCGTCATCACATAGGCCTTCTTCAGCAAAACTCTTGCTGCAGTTAGCCCGAGAATCCCCACAAAGACAAGGATGTTCAAATTGTCCAGGACGAGAACTGCTCTGCAAAGCCCGACCGTCTTGACAACCGTTAAAACCTCGAACTTGTCCCGAATCAAGACCACTCTTCTCATGCTGATCTCCGTTGATCTTCAACGAGCGATTGGCTATTCCTTCATCTTCATCCTCAGTCCTTCTTTCTGATGTTGCCCATCCGGCCACCATTCCAATTCCAGCTACTGCTCCAATCACAGCTGCCAAAGTTTTCTGACCGGATTTCCATAGGCCCAAACTCCCAAGCAGCAGTGCTACCGTAGCTTCTCGTCCTTGTAGTTGGAGTCCAAGGGACTTCATAGATAGTCCCTTCTCCTCAGCTCTTCTTCCATAGAGACCCAGTTTTCTTCTATAGGCCTCGAAAGCTCCACCTTGTAGTGGTTTGGTGAAGCCATCAGCCAGTAGCATCGAGCCAGCCAAATGTCTCGCCACCCACCTTCTTCCTGGTTCAGACAACGCTTCTCTAAGAGCAAATGCTCTCAAGCGTAAGTGCCTTGTACGCCAACTGCCTGACTCGCTTGTGATGGCGGCCAAAGCGGCCTTGTTGTCGCCGTATAACTGGCGTTCCACACTGAAGCCAGCTATTTCCAAAAGTCCAACCAAAGCTTCAGTGACTTGATGACACTCACAATATGAGACAAGTTCACTTTCTGCCGTTGAAGCACAGACAAAGGGCTGTCTGCCCGTTTCCCAGGCCAGTAAGTTTCTCCCATGTTGGATCCCAATGCCCTGAATCGATCGGTAGGCCTCTCTTGCTGGTGCAAAGGAGATATCAGCATAGGCTTGAACTCTTGAAGTACTTCTAGTTTGCTGAAGCTCTCCATCTTCTCCAAGATCTCCATCTCGGCACCTCTCATAGACCAAACCCCAAGTTTGTGTGGCGTAGACATACTTCATCATGTGCATGCCCAGCTGAGTCACTGCTCTGGGTCTTTTGTGGACCCAACGTCCAAGAAGCCCTACACCAAACGACAAGTCTGGCCTCGTTCTTGTACTCAGCCAGAGTAGTTCACCCACCACAGACTGGGCTGATCGAAGATCTTCCGCAGTGTACTGTTCTTCTGCCTCCTCTTCATCAGTCAACTTTGGCAATGGACAAGACTCCGGCTGATTGACACCATATTTCTTCACTAGCTCTTGAGTATATCCTGCTTGATCCAACCTGATGCCACCATTCTTCTCCTTCATCAACTCGAAACCGCAGAATCTCATTGACTTTCCTTCTTGTAGAAACTCCGGTTCCGAACACTGCCATCTTTTTCCAATGGCCTTTGCTGTCGAGTGGGTCAGGTCATTGTCAGCCACTATCATCATGTCATCCACATAGACCAGTAGGAAGCCCATAGTTTCCCCACCAGCTTCTGCATTCGCAGCCCCAAAAACGGAGCCTCCATCCAATCCAAGTGGACCACCTCCATCTTTCACAATCCTCCAAACATTGCGCTCTGCCGTCTTCAAAAATTGATGACACTCTCCATTGACTGACCACCGCATTTTCTGCAACTCAGCATCACGGTGAGCAGACCAGTCTCCTGGCGATTCTTGCAGACCATAAAGTGCTTGATGGATGATCCACTTCTGACCTCGAGGAACCAGTCCCATGTCCTTGACGATCCTCGGGGAATCTCCAATGGTTATCCGCTTTGATGCCGTTCTGCGAGGGGCCTGCAGAAAGGCCTTGCTCACATCGATGCATGAGGCTCCCCAGCCTCTGTGAACAGCTACATTGAGGAAGGTCCGTATTACGACGCTATCTACGCCGCTGACGCTGTTGTCAAGACCTTCATCCTCCTTTTCCGTGGCATAATTACCACACACAACTATGCGTGCCTTTCTTCGACAGGGCGGCTTCAAACTCGCTACCCCCTTCATTGGTAGGCATTCAACTTCCATAGGCCCGCTCAACAACTCATTGAACCGAGCCTCATCAATCGGTTCCAGCGCTGTTGCCGTCAGGGCTTCCACCTCATCGGCGAATGCTTGTTTCCAGTCCTGCATGTTTCTCCTGACCTCATCCATAGCCACGAGTTGCGTTTGAAGCACTTGAGGTTGAGCTTCTTCTTGAATCCTCTTGATGCTTTTGATGCTGAAGTCTTGAAGTAACATCTCCAACACCGTGGCCTCCTCCTTTGCATCAGCAACGGTTTGCACCTCTTCAGCTGTTGCAACTCCTTGGGTTGTCATGCCAGAGACTTCCTCAATCCATTTTCTCAACGCCACGTGCTGTTTCAACATCACATGCTCCAGCCTCTCTTCCTCTTGGAGTTGACAGGTCATTGGGTGTGAGCCACCTGCCCAATTGTTAGGCACCTGTTCTCCTCCATCCATCCTGAAGACTCTGGGTTGGGCTTCCACCAGTCTTGGTGCAGACTTTGCCAGATATCTTCTCCTCGGCAAGTCATGGGGTGCAATCTCCAAGCACTCCCTTCCATTCTTCCCTTTCTCCTCAACATAGTCCATGTTGACCCCACAATCCATCATTGCTAACCCTTCCAAGCCGTTCCCAAAGTCCTGAGCCTTCTTAGCCAGCTCCTGAAGTTGATGTAGATGACGACGACGGTCTTCTTTTTCAGAACTTTCACCATTGACTTCCTCTTCCTCCGCATCCTCATCTTCCCAAAGCTTCACATCTTCCATCTCAGCCTCCCCCCCAGGCACATTGCCTGGAGATTGCTCTGTTTCTTTGTCTCCATCGATTCCATCCTCCCCCAGACGTGCTTCCTCTGCTACCTTGGAAGGAATTGTCACCACTGTCGATCTGAAGAATTTTCCATCTTCTCCCTGAACGAAGTAGCCTTGAGCACTTGCTGCCATGTCTCCAGCTGGCCCCCAAAGCCTAACTTTCATCCTTGGCCACCTAAATGGGTCAGCTCGATGATGCCACTCCTTCCGACGAACACAGGCTGAGGCTCCAAACGGCAGGAGCTGAGGAAGACATATGCCCATACTCTCAAGTTGTTGCCGTTGGCGGTATTCCACACTCTGCCTAAAGGCCAGGGGCCAAAATTGAATGGGGGCTTTTGCTGCCAGCAAAAGCTTTCTCATTTGACTTTTCACTTCCCCAACCTCCTTCTCAGCTCTGGCGTTTTCTTGGGGGGAATCCCCCGAGCACATCGTGTGAAAAAGGCTTCGATCGTTCGCCCACTTCTGAAATCGACCTCCAGAGAACTCACGGGCTCTGTCCGTGTGGACCCTTGTGATCGGCAATTGCATGGATCGTGCCCGAGCGAAGATTTTTGCAACTCCTGTCAGCACCTCCCCCGCTTCCCGGGAACGAATGGGCACTCCAAACGTGATGTTCTTCACTCTCATCGCCCTCCTGTCCTGGAGGAACTCCTTCCACTTTCTTTCCAAAACTTCTTGTTGCCGGATCACCGCTTCCTCGACATTCTCTTCTTGCGGCACTTCTTCTTCTAATCCTCGGAGTTCACCCTCCCCCATTTCCAGACCATCCTCTCCCACACACTGTGCCGGAAACTCCTCCTCGCGATCCAACTTGCTTCCAATCCGAAGCTGTGAAAGACCTTCTGGTAACGGAGCACCAGCATCATCTATGGGGACGGTGTAGACACCCACCAATCCATACTTGAAAGCACCTCCACTTCGGTCTACTCCATCACAGAAGGGACCCATGATGTCGAGGGAAAGGGTATACGACACTGGGCAGGCCTGACGACGATGTTGTCGATCACGTCCAGCTGCCAAAAGACATGTTGGACAGTCTTTCCTGTGAGGTAGATGTCCAGCTCGATGATGATCCTGCCATGCTCTAATCTCCTGCTTCTCTTTTACGGTCAAAGCTCGGACTCCAGGCTGCTCATTGTTGTGGATTCTCCTGATGACATTGCAAAGAATCGACTTCAGTCCTGGGGCCCATTCAGCCAAAGCTCGAGACTTCTTGATCCTCTCTTCAAGTGGAAGCTCCCATTCCATGGGGTCATAGGTGTCACTCTTCAGTCCCTCAAGCAACTTCACCTCAGGGATGTCCGTGGCCAGCATAGTAGGTTTCGGGGTTGTGTGACCGAGGGCACCCTGCTCCATCCTCACCACTTGAAGCTTCAATTCTTTAAAGGTGTCCTTCGACTCCTTCCAGCTCATGAAAGAAGGACATCCTCCACTTGGCTTCTTGTTCTCTGGCATCCACTCCTCTGGATCTTGTGGTTGCTCAAAGAGGTGCTCAGCTCGACCACCACATTCTTGACCCAGCCTCATCCACCACAGCGATCGAAGCCACAACACCGTGTCGCCATTCACCTGATCTCGATGGCGACCAGACAACCATTCAAAGCCAAATCGATCACTTCCACGACCCCTAAGTTGTGGGGGGACCGTTGTCACCTTGATTCCTCAAGGCAGATACTGTTCTGCATGGTGGACCACTCATCCAAAGATTGACTTTGCCTGACATTGCCAGATCCTCGATCCAACCTGCCAAACTGCCATTGTTCAGCAAGTCACAGCCTCCAAGAACATCCAGACAGATCACGACAACGCCATCCTTCTCTTGCCGTTGCCATCGAGGATCCATCTTTCCAGCAAAAAGATGCACTACCACTGTTTTCGCCAGCTCAATCTGCCGCCTCCTTCTTCTGTTGAACGGCAATTCATGACCTGACCAATTTCTTTTTCCCGGAACCCTCTCCAACAACTCCATGGGGACTTCCGGAAACATCCTCTTGAGCTTCACCAAGTTCTTTTCCTCCTCTGACTGCGCTGTCTTTGTTCCCAGGAACACCGCCCTCAGAGAAGCAAACCCATCTTCAGCCTTCTCAATCTCTTCCATGAGTCTTTCTCCAACTTCCCACTTCACCGTAGGGCATCCTTGCTCCATGACAACTTCCAAGTTGCCTTTGACTCCATGATTGACAGTGCATCCTGCCTTCGTCCAGCTCACTTCATATCCTAACCTTGCAAGCTTGTTGACAGGAATGATCGGTTGGACCACTCCTTTCTCCACTATCAACGTCTTGTTGATTGGATTGATCCTCATCTTCATGCTTCCAGACGCCAATTGGACATCCACCGGCACACCCATCTCCCACTCTTTCTGGTTCTTCGCCTTTCTAAGGCAATGTGTGGCTCCGCCGTCCAACAACATCGTGTGGGACTCTCCTCCACCACACTTCTTCACATTGACGGTCTTCACCTGAGGTTGTTGAATCCTCAAAGACTTCAGCAAACTTGTCACCTCAGTCAGTAGGCCATCTGCTGCTTCACCACTCTTGCCGTTCTCCTCCACGGTAGTTGCCTTTACCGCCGGGGTTTCTCCACTACTTTCTCCATCTCCTTTTTCACCAGAGCCCGGAACTGAGCCCGCTTGTCCTTTTGTAGTTGACGATGTTCCACCGCCTCCATTCTTGTTCTCTTCACTCACATTCCCTTTGTTCTTTCCTTTTCCTTTCCCATCTTTATTTTTTCCTTTTCCTTTCTCATAGCCCTTCTCACCACTCCCCCCAGTTGCACCTTCTTGCAACTGAGCTCCAAAGCGATGAGGACATTCATGCTTCTTGTGAAGAGATGACGAACATAGCCAACAACGGTTTGCTGCATCTGGTAGTGGGCCATGTTCAAAACGACAGTTTCTGGTGAATCGGCATCCTTGCTCCGTTCCCCAGTTGTGGCACTTGGGTGCTCCTTTTTCTTGACCTTTGCCATTCACGGGTTTGATGGCCTTCACGTTTGGCATAGGGACTTGAGATGCATTGCCCTCATTCTCCACCATCATTGCCTTAGTGCTCGGCTGTTGTTGTGCTTCCGACGTAGTTCCAAGCGCAGCTGCATCCATCTCTGCTGTCAAAAGTTCCAGGAACTGAGCTATCGATGTATCATTTGGTTGCTCATCTAAGCCCGTCTCCATCCTAAAAGTGGAAATCCTGAAGAGCGATTGCGGATGCCGTGCAACTGCCTGACTCACAATGGTCTCCAGAGCTCTCACCTGCAATAGAGCATCTGGGATTGCTGCCCCAAGTTCCAGGGCTCTTTGCTTCTGACGATGCCATAGTCGTAGCGCCGTTGCTGCTGATGCTGGATCCTTGGCCGCTTTTGTTGTGGTTAGATCCATCAGCAGAGAACTTCTTTCGGCCCAACCGCCGGGTTGATAACTGCGAAGTATTTTGTATAGGATTGCGCATGGCCACAACTGACGACTGGTGATGAGATCATTGCGCAACTCCAATGGCAGAGACGGCAACAAAATGGTGGTGACCCTCTGCTCCAGCCGTTGGATAACCTGCTCACTTCCCAAACCGTGATGTGGAACTGGATCTGGTGGTTGAATCCTCAACCGCTGCAAAGGGTTGGAGTGAAGCCATGTTTGATATACTTCAACGGTTCGATCCATGGTCAGTTCCCACCACCTACTAGCCTTGTTGCTGATGTCCCCAATCAACGGCCTGACTTCAACCAGCCAGTCTGCTGCCTCAATGGATGAATTTTTCTTGTTGACTAAGGGCAAGGTTGACCTTAATGCATCCTGCGGTGATCGCTCCCTGGTTGAGCCTTGGGTGAACCCCCATCATTCTTGTCCTTGGGATCACAAAGGTCTCGGCAGTGAGGTTGTTGGTGCCATCCTCGATTTCCATGATAACTCACCCCTGCACCATCAGCCCGATCACCTCTAGGATCATCATGGTGCTCAGCCCGATCTTGTTGATATTCTCCAGAAATGCCTGTTGACATTCTTCCTGGGTGCTAGCCCGAGCTTGATGACATTCTTCAAGAATGCTAGCCCGAGCTTGATGACAAACTTCGCGAGGTGCTTGTTCTCCTTCTCCATCCAACCTCGGCCAGCGATGTACTGGATCCTTCCAGTAGCTTCCTCCCAAAGCTGCTTGACTATTGGTGGCCAACACTGCCTGCAGCGATCTCACCTCTCGCTCCAGCCACATCATTCTTGCCTGATCCGGGCTTGGCGTATCCCAAGCATCTCTCTCTTGTCTTTCAAAAACCGTACTCTTCAACCCAACTGGTGACCAAGGACGATCACCCATCCACTGCCTCTTGACTTGCTCTTGACGCTGATACATATCCCACTCAGCCATCACCCAAGTAGGTGGAGGAGGCAATGGAATTGTTTCTTCCCTTGGTGGTTCTCCTGCCGGAACCTCCGTGCCACCCGGAGTGTACCTCGCACCGGGCTTGTCATCATATTCAAACTTCTCATTCTTGGAGGTCTTCTCACACGGCATCACCCCTTCCGACTTTCTTGGTTCCGCAGACTGCGGCATTCTTCCTTCAGTTCTCCTTCCAGTCCCTTCCCTGGAGACTTCGGACCATGACGAATTGCTGCTCCCTGCCCTTGCTGCCGCTAACTCCTCACGAAGCTTCGCATTCTCAGCGGCTAGGAAATCCACCACCTTCTCTCCAAGCAGCTCGCCCAGTTGATCTCGTCCAGGTTCAGGAGGCACCGATCTCTGAGCTGATGCCGTCTGAGGGACACTCGTTTGAACAGCTGGTGTGACCCAGCTACTCGGTGGTGTTCTCACTCCAGAAACGTTCCTCGATCTAACTCCTTCACTTCCCCTCCCTTTTCCCCTGTTGGGGGTTCGAGATCTACGGTTCCCCAAGTCTTGAACTGGCATCGGGGACCCTTCTTCCAATTCCCTTTCATCAACAGGAGGAACCGGTGGTAGTTCGGAGGGTCGATTCACTTGAAGTTGAAATTCACCTTGTGCTTTATCACTCCAAAAAGGGTTCCCAATTGGTGGGAGTGATCTTGAACGGTCCATGGCTTCTAACTAGCGAATTTTGGGCTCATAACCTGAGCAATGCGAAACACCTCGCCTTTTTGATCCACTTAAGAAAAGGCCTCCGGTATGAAGGCTTGGTATGCTTCTCGATTTGTGCAGACATCAAGGATTTCCCTAACATCTCAAAAGATCAACTGCTATGCCAATGGAGTG
>OMLO01003905.1_pt1 | contig 12362 bp, 8 predicted proteins | sample 1674811 | NCBI WGS metagenome assembly OMLO01 (sample SAMN06265003, study PRJEB25207) | coral metagenome | isolation source: Coral host | place: Mexico:La Bocana,Puerto Morelos, Mexico | collected 2008-11-13
GCTCGATGCATGACGTGGCATGTGAAATTCGTGCGCAGTAAGGATGCGCAGAAACAATTAGCGCGAACGTCCTTAAGGCGCAAAAAACGGGGCTTTCTCGAGTAAGTACGTTAAACGAGACTGACGTAATAAAACGAGTCACGCAACATCTTTGTTGCATTACACGTTCGTCACAGAAACTCTCCTCGCGAAACGAGAAGAGCTGTGCTAGTCTAAATAAGGGTTGTAAAGGGGATAGATTTCAGTTAAAAGGCCAAATTTTGTTAAAAAAGACTGCGAAACGTTACGACAAACTAACGAGCCGCCATTACTTGATAACACCGCCTCGTGTGACAGCGTAGCATACGTGTCGCCGTACCCAGTCGCCCCCGCCAAGAAAAACGGGAAGGAGAACGGGTACGGCTACATAAAGGCTAGAAACAGCGACACTTTTTAAAAGCGTTTAAAGAGTAACAAATAGCCTCAAGTAACTTTGAATTGTGACTAATTAATAAAACAGACAACACAAATTCAACATGTGTTTGGCATTCAAACCACCACGACGAAATCGATAGATCCTTGAATACGCCTCAGTAACAATCCCCTCTGCGCACGACGGGAACTCCTGTTGAGAAAACCAACAAAAGGCCACTTAAGCAAGGAAATTAAACAAAAACTAAGCAGCAAACATCTTTCTACAGTATGGGAACGTTCTATTGCACCATCAACAACGTCTGTTTCATAGTTAAAGTTAAGCAGGTTCAGCATGATGCTACAATAACACGCCATGTTGAGACAACAATAATAAAGAAAAACGATTATCGCAGTTATGCTGCAAAAATTAAAATAAAGGAGTTTCAAATGAAAGAGCAGACTCATAATAAAATTGCAGAAGACAGTTCACTTTCCTTGTAGAATATCCTACCTCTTTTCTCCAAATGACTTCGTAGAGCTTCACTCAGCCTTAAATTAAAAAGAAAACAAAAGAGACAGAAAAAAATTGTCAACTAAAGTATGCATTACCGAGCTCATATGGCCTGAAAAAATCCTAGTTCCCAGAGTTTTTCCCTTGAAAATTGCAGAAAAATCTCTGGAAACGAGGTTGGCCGAGAAAAATGACTGCAAACGTTTCCTCGTACTCCATCAATAGTGATTACTTTTAAAAAGGTATTTGCAGAACATGGCCTCCTCGATTAATTTCCCATGACTAAGAGCTTTGCATGTTTCAAGCATGTGATACACGAGCCCGTTCATATTTGGAACAAGCCAAACCTTTGAGTAAAACGATAAGAAACTAAATACTTTACTTACATGTGTCTTCTCCACCTGGAAGGTATCTGGAGTCAAGATTAATCTGAAAAGATATTTAATGTATACTCATGCCATATCATTTCAATTAATGTTATAACATACGATCATTGATAAAGCTCAAACATGACATTACTAGTGTACAATCACGTGACTTAGTTCCCAGACCTACATAGTTAGCAGCAATTCAAAAGAAAGTTGTTCTTTGAGCGGTTTTTCAATGGTGTGTCGTAAAACCAGAACCAAAACAATCACTTAATAATTAAAACGGTTTTTCATTTTGGTTTTGGGTCTATGATGGTTTGAGAATGGCTAGGTAGTCTAATCCGTAAGTGACTGGTTTAGTTTTGGTTTTATGAAGACTGCTCTAAACTACTCAGCCTACTTCAAACTGTAGTTAAACCAAAACCAATCGGAATGCCTGATTACTTTCGACATTCAACTGAAAACAAATCTACAAATACCTTTGGTCTTGTTCTGTCTCCACCGGCGAGCTCGTCATACATTGGGTTGGAAAATTCTTTCACTCCTTCCTCGCTTGAAGTCTACAGTAATAAATGACAACAAATTACTTTTCAAAACTAGCTAACCTAAAAAAGACGTTTTTAAATCTGGATCAAATTTTAAAACCTTTGTTTCGACCTTATGATCAAGACACGCAAAGGCAAAACAGCGACATGTACGCGTGAAGACTGGGGGAGATCTATTAACAAATTGGAGTATAGGTGCAGTGGCCGTTAATACAGCCAACACGTTATAACGGTCACTTTATTCTGGTTCAAACAAAAACTCATTGCGCATCCCTACTGCGCACGACGTCAGAAATATGACAAATAAACGACTTGCAAGCATTGTAATAGTAATTGAATTGAATAGAGTATAATTCGAAAATAGCATCAGAACTACTGACTACAACAGCTGAGAAGTGTCCAGCCAGTTATTCTTATTCAAAAACAACAACAAGCGTTATTTCCTCTTGGTGTCACAGAAATATTTTACAAGCTACGTATTAACAAAGTTGGGAGCCTGGTCAGGTCTAAAGATGTATTAATACAAGTTCAGGTCTGTACATACACATACAACACAGAACATGCAGTGAGCACTTAATATGTACTATACCAACCAGAACATCATCAAGTAATGCTATAGAATAGAAGGAATGTAGAGCATAGAGAAGCTAAACGAAAGATATAGAACAAAACAGCCTTACAGATCCATCAACCAAGTGCTCCTAGTATCTTTCGGAAAATTGATCTTTTAACCTTTTCTTGAACATAGATAACAAATCTGTTGTGTGCGAACGAAAATAAATAAATTTTGCGCATAAACTTTGACAATTCTTCTTTGAAAGCATGCTACATGAATCTTATAAAGTTCTGCCCTGGGACGATTACGTAACTTATTACATAACTATGGCACCTAATAGTGCAGAAACATAGCTACTTAACATCATAATAAAATCACTCACAGGATTAATGCCTTGCTCCAAAAGTACGTCATGAGGATTCTGCGAGGCGTCCAAACCCAGCAAGTCACGATAAAGCGGATTGGCGAAGTCAAGATGCTCTGGTCCTTGACCCTTTTGAAGAAAGGTAACAGCACACGAAACAGTCAGTAAATTCTTAAACGTGAAAACAGAACTACTCACAAATGATGCGTGAAACTACATCAAAGTAATGAGACAGCCAATCACCATGGTAGCTCGTGCGATAAACCAATCAGAACTCGAAATAAAATCTTGAAACCAGTGGAAAACGCGGGAAATAATGCACGCGGCTGCCATGCGCGGGAAAACTAGAGCAAAACTAAATCACTACTGGCTTCCCGTACAATTTACCTTCTAACTTTGACTTCTGTCAGCATTCTCACAGCAGAAGTGTAGCAGCTCTCGTAAGCTTGGAGTTCCTTTTATTGTTAGCAGCTGTTATTGTTTTGGGGCTAGGGGCATTGTTTCTTTTGTTTGTTCTATCGTTCTCTCAAAGAGTATCAAGCCATTCATGTGAGAACTAAAAAGAGCTGCTACCCGACTCCCCTCACAGAAATCCACAACGGTTTAGCTCGATGCAATCCATTTTGCTGTTATCCAGCTTTGACCGTCCATATTTCTCATCAGCATCTTTGTAATTCGTTGGTGTTTCTCAATCATTTCAAGCCTTTGCGCTTCAATTCGGACTTTACAAGATCTAACCTTATTGCTGAACCTTAATGAGCTACGTCACGATTTGAACGTCTTGAAAAGTTTATCCTAAATTTTTCAAGTTCGCCGTTCGCAATCTGTGCTAATCTTCTCCATCCTTGTTTCTTTATAGTTTGTCAGTGTCTCTCTGTTTTTTCTATCTTAGTACCCTACTATTTTCAGGTTTTCTTCAATTTAAAGGTAATTTTGTACGTGGCTATAATTAACTCAAAATGGTTGCAGCTTAGCTCCATTATGTACCGGTGGCAAAGGCTGCTTGTCATCAATCGGAAATTCCAGCGGTGTCATGAGTACTGGGTCGTCAAGGTTACCATACAAGACATTATCAAACGACATCATACTGTTGTCGTTGAATGCTTCATTGCTAAAGTGCACTGTGTCTACATTCTGAGGAGAAAACGTAGCAGGGATTAGTCTTCAATATTTTAATCATCAAGCTAATGAAAAGGAGTCAAGTGCATAACTAGTTAGAACAAATACAGTACAATGCTCCAATGCCTTAGTCATGCCTTGCTTTGCCTTGCAAGTGAGGGTAAACGCCCGTGTGATATGTGCAAGAAGTATTAAGCTCAGTGTCTCAATTATTCGGCATTTAACCCCGATTTGCTACAGCAATTCACCAGTAGCCATGGCAAGGGGAACTACGATAGTTTTAATGTCTTGCTAAGACCATCTTGTGAACAGGCCATCAGTAGGAGAAAACGACGGAAAAAAGGTGATGTTAGAGTTTTTCCCCGTTCTGACTTACCTTTTTGTAGTATGCTCGGGAAGGAAAGTGGTTCTTCTTCACACACCAGAGTGCAAAGGCGATCAGCATCACAAGCATAACAGTACCAATGATGATACCAGCGATAGCACCCCGACCAACTGGGCTACCCTCCTAAGTAAACAAACCAATGTTTGTTACAGGTCAATCAAGTGTCTATTACGTCCCCCACACCCCTTCGGTGGCGATGAAGAAAGAGAGCCTGGGAATGAGGTTGCAATAGCAGCCCGGCTAACTGAGCTACTTACGAACTACTTACCAACTTAAGACACCAATGTTCAATGATTTAGATTTAAGGTTGCGATAGCATCCCGGGCACCTTTGCTACACTAATAATTGAGAAACCAATGGTTTCTGATTTAGACTGAAGTCAATGGCATTCCAAGCGTCTCTTCCGTCCCGCTCCCCTCAGGCGGCGGTGAGGAGAGAGAGCCTGGGAATAAGGTTTGAAGAGCAAGGCTGTTGCTGACTACGGAGGCTAAGTGCAGAAAACAGTTTTTACAAAGAGTTCCTTACAAAAAACGTAATCCGCGAAGTTACTTTGGTTTTGTGTTTCCTGAACTGCTTAACTTGAAATCAGAGCAAATCTTTGCGCCAGTAAGTAGCAAACAGCAAAGCTTTCGAGCCACTTTTTAAAACCATCAAGAGAGTTGAACACTTAGAAATTATTGTCACGGTCGCAATACGTATTATTAAGAAATAGTAAATTAATAACTTTACTGACATTCCATAACTAACAATTATTGGACGAGGCTTAGCATATCTTGATTTGTCTGTGGTAAACAGATCTACCGTCGGCTGAGGCAAATAATAAATCTGCAAGACACTGACAAATACGCTATTTTGCAATAATCTGGCCTCAGTTTCGAGAGCCAACGCACTTCTAAATCCAACACACCTTCTTTCTTGCATTTGGTCCATTTGGCTAGAGAACAAAAGAAATGTTATCAATCATCGCAGAAATAAAATATTAGACAACTATTCCTATCGAATCAAGACAAAGTCCGAGTAAAATATAGGTCTGTAATGCGTACATACTAGGCTAAACAAAAGCGTTACATGCTTTGTGGCAGAGTAACTTGGAGAATTAAAGCAACCAATAAATGTTAAGGTCCTTTGTCTGGAATAAGAGCTAAGTATAGATTTAAAGAACTCATTTCGTTTTCAAAACTATCACTGTGTTCCACAGCATATCTGCACTAATCTCAACCCACTTTACAATAAAATAAAGTCATTAGCTAGCACGACACCATGATATTTCAACAATGTGTCCGCTCTGAAGGAATTCAAAAAGACAGTTCAGTGAAACTAACAAACACTTTTTAAATGCAATAAGTTATAGATACAAAGACTGGCATTGCAAATTTGTAACAATAAATTATAAATACCACAACAGGTCCTTCAGTTTGAATAGTAGTTTGTTGGGTTATCTCCTTTTAAGAAAACAAACAACGTAAAAGCAATGAGAACTTTACCCACTCTACACTGTTCAATCTCTGGTTCCCTCCCTCTCTTGCTTTTCCTCAGGGGAAGGGTAGGTACAGCTACAGCTACACCACTGAAATGCTGCGATCAGGCGTTCTTTGTTTATTAAAAAAGAACGCCTGATCGCAGATTACTTACATGCCGAAGATTGTGGAGGCAACGCGCATAATGATCGCAAAAGTTCTGAAGAGGTAGGCATGCTACTTTTACCTGATTTTGGAACCTCAACAACTCAAGCTAAATTGTTACTGCATTTTGCTTGCTTTAAACATACAGTGTGAGTGGAATTTTCTCCTTCCTCTGAAGATGACAAAAGTTACACTTTTAAAGTCGCCATCAGGCAAGTTAATTATTGACTTTTGTTGCTCATTTTCAAATACAACAAAATAAAAATAAATGATTGTAACATACTGAAGTTGGTTCTCCTGTGGTAGGTTTAGTTGGTGTTGCTGTGGTTGGAGATGGAGGACCAACGGCCTAGAATGAAATTAACTTTTAGTATGTTAAGTGAAACTTGACAAAGGTACAATCTGCTGGAGTCGTACGATTTGAAAATAACATTCATATTAAAAACAACAAAAAAAAACCAGATTTCTAAGTCCCTTAGATGGACAGCGTATCATCGTAGACTATCCAAGGTACCCAATACTCAGGGGGGTGAAGAAAGGAGGAACTGTGAGACCTGGACTCCAACCCAGACCCATGGAGCAATCCTCTATTGCCCTAACCATTTCACCGGTGCTTCTCCTCAATTTTTTTGAAAAAATCACAACTTGAAAAACGATTATTAAACGGTAAGTTTACTTCATTTTTGCTTGTTCAATATCTTGCTCTTTGGTGCCAACCCTGGAATTTTTCTTGGTTTACGTGAATAAAAGATGAATTTGTGCGATATTTAACATCTGGACTTCAAGGTTGGTCAATAACAATTACCCATTAGACAGTGTTTAGGTCAATAAGTCGTTTACTCACCGGGATCATCTGATCTAGTACATGCACCAGGCCATTAGTTGCTGGAATGTCTCCAATCACATGAGCGACGCCATTGACAACCACTTGCTCCTGTGTAACAGTTACAAATGATTGCTGCTTTGAGCTAAAGCTCTCAACAGAGGTTCTCTCATGAGAAAGGGGTGAGGAAGCTTGTGGGTGGAAATCGTCGATTTTGGAATCACTTAGGATGTCGACGAAGCAGTACCATTGTTTTACTCAGGCACGAGAAGAAATTTCTTCAAAGTTGAAAGAGTCTTTGTACAGCTACCCTCTTTCCTCGAGAAAAACGGAAGAGGTCCTCCCTTCGATTTTTCTTGAGAGGAGCGGGTGGCTTTACACAGGTCATGTAGAAATCATTCTACTCTTCAGAGTTAAAATCATAGCGTCGTTTAGTCGTTATATCTCTTACTCGTCTGTTCGTTTAAGAAGATACGTGTAAATCTGCAAGCACGATATTCAGTCAGAAATAAAACTTAACCACGCTAGATTCGTCTACTTTAGGAGTTAAATTCAAATTTTCCCAATACCATACCCGTCCCTTTAAGGTAGGAGTCCCTCCTGGGATTCTACTGAGCATTAAAATCCTTATTGAAAACTCGTTTGAAAGTCTTAAATAATTACTAATTATTGTAACGTAAATTTTACCAGTTATGGATCTTACATTTGTCAGTTTTTTAATGTGCAGTTTGGTTCCAGCCAGGGTTGTCAGAGATAAGTCACTATTCATGTTGTTTAGCGGAAACCTTCCAGACAATATGTGATTCTTCATAACATCCAATGTGAGCCTCTGTGAAAATAAAACAAGTGATGAATAATCACATGTTAACGTAAGGCTCAATCCTTGTTAGAAGCAGTAAGTAAATCTTTTGATAACATAGTCCCCTAAAATGAAAAAAAAAAAAATTTCCCCGACGTTTCCCTGAAAAGCTAATTGTTTTTATTATTGTACGCATTGGCTTTGACCATTAACAAAACCTGCAGCTTCTAAAGTTAAATTCGTTTATTCTGAAAATTTCCCTGACCAGATCCTCCTACATCTTTACTTTCCCTTAACTATGAAAATTGAAAAAAAATCTCTAACGCTTTAAAGACCTGAGGAAACCCTGTATTGATGTAGTGCGCAACATTCATCAAGTTGAATTTGTGGTAATTATGACAGTGACCTATATTGATCGAAGATGAGAAAGTTTGTTGAGTGAATTCTAATCTGAGAAAAAAAAATGTAATAACTGTCACCTTGCTGTGTACAGCGTTATTAACAGGTACAAACACTGTAAAGGATTTTGACTGAGACTGCAGATCTTGAAATAAAGATACCGCTTGTGAACTGAGGGTGGTCAGTTGGTACAGGGTCTGAAGGTAAAAAAAGATAAAGAAACAAAGTTAAGACAAAGCCACAGATAACATACCACACAGCTAAGATGTCTAATCGAAACTCAAAAGGTGTATTCTTCTCACAGATGCCTACAATCAGCGCTGTCTGTGGTTTTCTCTCACAACATTAGCCCGGAGAAGACAACACTGCGCAAGAGGAAGGGGAGGGAGGGAACTTTTTTTCCTCGATGTTATGCAAAAAGGTAATCTCTTCTACAAGTTAGAGAGAATTTAAATTTGTCTCAACAGGTTTTGACAAGGATGTTAGTTCTGTATCTTCACACCAGTTACTTTGATGCAATTCAGTCTACGTAACAGACATAAATGGGGGAGAGGGGGAGGTTAGGCGCCTCCCTTACCCATTTACAAAGCAATGCAGGCAACGTGCAGTTTGATTTGTTTTCATAGCATGGTACAAAGAAACAATACTGAAAGATGTCTTACCTTGTAGAATTCTATAGCATTGTTAGTTTCTTGTAGGACCTTTTCATTGGATAAAGATACCTAGTATAAGTATAGTCTGAAAATACCTGAAACAATCAGACTCAACAAGAACACACAGCAAAGAGGAATCTCCACACAAACGCGCCATCTCAATAGGCAACGCGTCCAAACGTTATTCTATGTGGATTTTGTCATGAGAAGGGTTTCAAAACTCGAAATATCACTTCTCCTTAATCACATTCCCACATTTCTTTTAAAGCAAACTTCTGAGAATTCGGGGTTATATCAAGTCAATATTTCACCAGGAGAAATTACAGTGCCACTGACTATGACTTTTTCTTGGATTCCAAAACGTTACACACCAAAAACAGTACAGTGACTGACCTCGACATTCACCCTAAAAGAACTAGTAAACTAAGTGTCATGCATAATTCCCTCAGAAAAAGCAACCTTCCTGACCTGTATTATGTTTCCTTTACAAGTAAATCCATCCCCAGCAAAGCCTGAACGGCAAGAACACGTGACCTCAACACCTGCAGTTGAAATAAAATAAGACACCCTGTTTTGCTCTGGTCTCTTGAATAAGTTTCAATCAAAGACACCACTGAAGGTAGCGATAACAAAAATATTAAATATGCAATAGAATCAAATGCTTCAAAACGCTACAAAATAGGCCATGGGCACAACAAGGAGTGGTAAATGGTATATTGTAACGAGTTTCTGGCGATAAAGGAGGCACCTCGTTGTCGCATGATACAATTGCCAGAAAAGAAATTTGAAAAACTCTTCTCTTTGGAAAAATTAAACAGCACCATGAGTCCTGTTCAATTGACAAAAAAATCATTTAAATGGTCACACGTTCGCTAAAACCAAAATAATACAATAAAGGTTTTAATCTGGGATGGAAGGAGTGTAGAGGAAAAAGTCAAAATACTAGCACTATGAAAAGTTACCATCATAAGAACACTCGGCGTAGACGGAGCATCCTCCGTGATTCTGAGAACAGGGTGACACAGGTTGATGAGGACGACACGTGGAACCAACTTTATAAAAGCCAGTCTTACACACGCAACTTTTTGTCCCCTGCGATTACAATAATTCCATCAATAATACTTTTTCAGTCATCTTGCCATTAACACATTACATTACATAAACACATTACATCAGCTGGCCCACAGATAATGCTGTACTTACGAACCTAATGACCTATAACTGCGAAAGTGTAATTCTGATTTCCACATTATTGCTTAACTCTCAATGAATCTCGACGCAACTCAATGTTTGCTACCACTTGCCGCCTATTGTCACCAAAAATTATAATCTTAGAAGGGCGTGCAAATTTCATGTTATAACTAAAACACACAGAACAAGTAAGAGTTTTATCAAGTATTACTCTTCTGAATCATACATGTAAAATTTTAGATTTAGACTTCTAACATTAGTAAGCACTTATCTTTTTTAATTTGTAAACATTGTATATAGTTTTACTGTTTATTTTTCCTTTGTTTCAACCAGTCTCAATTCAGCCTCCTGGCTGCAATGTACTGCTTTATAATTTATTTATCTATCCGATCCCCTTGCGTTACCTTCACCATGTAACTGAAAAACAATTGATTAACGTTATATGCAGTTGTAATTTTAATGAAATGAATATATCAGCTTTGAAAAAAAGAGAACATTACAAGCAAACATACCGGCGCAGTAAACAAACAAGTCGCATTGACATCACATCCTCCATTATTGGTGGCACACACGTCAATCATTTGGCAGTAGTATCCATCTCCAAGGTAACCAGGTTTACATGAGCACGTCAAACGATTAACAGCAGTTTGAGAGCAGGTAGCCAACACGTGACAGCCGCCATTGTCTACCTTGCAGTCAACCGATGGTACTAAAGAGTCCCGAAAACAAAAGATTAGTTGTCCTTGCTGATTTTCATACATCTCTTTAATGTCAGTTGTAAGAATAGACCTTTCCGTCTATGGAACATGCATGCCTACAAAGAATTATGGTAGTTGTATTAATTAAGTCTAGTCCAGTTCGTCCAGGTCCAAGATGGCGGACGACTTGAGAGGGAATGAAAAGTCGTCTTCAAAAGGACAAGGTGGTAGTATTATATGTTGCGTTCCCGAATGCAGCCCCCAGGCTACGGAAATTATGTAATTTTTCGAGCAAAACGCTCATGATTCGGGCAACGATACTTGAGAGAAAACATGTGGGAAATGTGAACGTTTTTGTTTTTCATGCAACGTGTGTGCGTCTGGATCCCAATTTTAACACTCACGCAATCAAGCTTTGCGAGAAAGAAGGTCACCACCCCCTCCCCCCTCCCAAGTCCGAAGGTGCCCGTTTCCTATGTTTAAAAGTCGTTGTTAGATACCTGGACATGACTCTGCAGTGGTATTAATACACCGCTCACAAGCTGTGCCATTGAATGAAGAGTCGCACACACATGTACCATTTCCAAGAAGCCCATCGATACAGCGACCACGCCCACTACAAGGCAACTGGATACCACCAGGACAAACTGCACCAAAATGACACAATAAACTGGTTAGAAAATACAGGTTAACTTTTCGAAGGTGTTACTGTGTGTGGAATTTCGGTGCTTATCAGCGCCCATTTTGCATGGTATGTAAAGTGATGGAGCTAACAATACGCTCCTTTGAATAGGATAAAGTAAAGTGTGTGTCAGGCCAAATGGCCCGCACAGCTGGAGCTTATCTTGGTTTCTGTTACCCCCTCCCCCCCACTTTAAATTAAATTCGCTTGTAGCTATTTATAAATCTGGATGGGATACCAGTACTTTATATTTGCCAACCGCCGGCATTCACTACTGAACCAGCTTTCACATACATATTGCTAGTATCCACTTACAGGGCTCAACTCCTGGGCAATTCACTACTGTATATATTTCTGTTTTTAGTGTAATCACTACCCCACGAGCAAACCTATTGCTTCAAACCACGTCGTGCGTAAATAAAGCATTGCTGTTGTTGTTTTTGTTATCGTTGTACAAGCCCAAGGAATTGCTATGTGCAGGAGCCCCAAAGGAAATGTTTATGTTGGAATATCCGTGAGCATCTTCACAGGAAAAGACTTAGACACACAAATTGTGTACAGTCGCTGTGTACTTTACATTGGCTTTACACAAATAAAACATCAATAGTGCAAGGGCATAAGCTCAGGTGGTCCCTTATTCTAGAACACAGGATCAAATTCATGAGGGCCTGGCTAAGAGGCACCCTTTTGCTTACAGTCCACATAACCCTCAAAGCCGTAACTTACCAGCACAGTTTGGCCCATAAAAGTTGTTACAACACTTTCTAACTCTTTCTCTCTGTAGACATATCGGCCGACAACCTATCAAGTCTACATTGTATGTGCAGTTGTGGTTTGTTGTACCCTAAATATAGTAGAGAGAGGAGCAGGTTCATGTATTCTGTTGGAACTCAATTCTCTATACTGATTGACAGTTAGTTTTAAGAACGTGATGGCAAATCAAGACATCTTTCCTATCTGCTTGGACATTTTATTGATTGCAACAAGAAACAAGGTAGCGAGTTTAGAGGCTGAACAGTAAGGTAACGTAATAATTTCATTTCTACACAACGTTAGCTCTCTTTACGAACACTTGATGTTCTAAGAGCAAATCTCTAGGAAACAGATTGTTTCAAGAAAATACGTACTAAACAGAATTTGTATTACGGCAAGTAAACGACTTTATATTTAGTCGAGAACAGTCTCAAAGTAATCAGTTATTTATACATTAACGAAGAGAAAACTGTAAATGGATGCTGAAAATAATGCGACAAA